>JAESFG010000105.1_pt1 | contig 289048 bp, 286 predicted proteins | sample 9269371 | NCBI WGS metagenome assembly JAESFG01 (sample SAMN14506227, study PRJNA617093) | algae metagenome | isolation source: Aetokthonos hydrillicola CCALA 1050 (B3-Florida) and co-occurring... | place: USA: South Carolina | collected 2013-01-01
ATGCACTATGATCTGGGATACATCGACCTGGAACAGAGGACCTTGCAGACCATCGACAACCCGTTCGGCACGAGGTTGTCACCCATGTCTTAGGTACAAACTGTCACCTATGTCTCCGGGCCGTACACAACGGTGGCTGGAGCGGGTGAAGGGAATCGAACCCTCGTATTCAGCTTGGAAGGCTGCTGCTCTACCATTGAGCTACACCCGCGCCGCTTCGTTCTCGCACGGGTCGTCGCGGAAAGCGAGACGCTTTCCGGGATCGTGCGCGGGCATCCGGGCCGGCAGTGGTGGAGAGGGTTGGATTCGAACCAACGTAGGCTGAGCCAACGGATTTACAGTCCGTCCCCTTTAACCACTCGGGCACCTCTCCAGACTGCTGCCGGAGCCTTGCGACGAGGCATTTTCCGCGGCGACCGCGCCCGAAGGCCGAAAACCGCGAAGCGCCTTATGGCGACAAGGCAAAACCCTGTCAACCGCGCCCCGCAGCGAATTTGGCGGCGATTTCACCCAATTCGTCGGCTGCCGTATCCAAGCCGTTCGCCCGGCTGTATAGGCAGCGCCATGAGCGACAGCGACAAGCCAAGGACACCCAAGGACAGCCACTATGCCCGGCTGCGGCGCACCCACCGCGACGCCACTGCGGGCCCCTCCGCCGGCCCGCGGCCGCGCCCTGCCGCGACAGCGGGCGAGCCGGTGCCCGACGGGCTGGTGCGGCTCTACGGGTTGCACACCGTGCGCGCCGCCCTCGACAATCCGCGCAGAAAAATTCGCCGCATGTGGGTGACCCGCAACGCCGCCGAGCGGCTCGGCATTTCAGACCTCGCCGCCTTGCCTTTCTCGACCGACATGGTGGAACCGCGAGCTATCGACGCACTGACCGGCAGCGATGCCGTCCATCAGGGTGTGCTGGTGGAGGCGCTGCCGCTGAAGCCGAAGCGGCTCGACGCGCTGACCGACACGCCGCTGGTGCTGGTGCTCGACCAGGTGACGGACCCGCACAATGTCGGCGCCATCATGCGCTCTGCGGTCGCCTTCGGCGCCGGCGCGCTGATCACCACCGCGCGCCACAGCCCGGCCGAGAGCGGCGTGCTGGCGAAGTCGGCTTCCGGCGCGCTGGAGCACATCGACCTGATCGAGGTGCGCAACCTCGCCGATGCGCTGGGCTCGCTGCACGAAGCCGGCTTCCGGACCATCGGGCTCGATTCGGATGGCCCGGCCGAACTGGAGCACAGCTTTGCCGGCGGGCGCATCGCGCTGGTGCTCGGCGCCGAGGGCAAGGGCCTGCGCCAGAAGACGCGCGAGACGGTGACGACGCTCGCGCGGCTCGACATGCCGGGCGCGATCCGCTCGCTCAACGTGTCCAACGCGGCGGCGGTGGCACTCTATGCGGCGCGCAGGCATCTGCAGGGCAACCAGGCAGTAGGGCAGTAGGCGCTCCAACCTCCTATGCATGGCACAGTGTGCCTGGCCAGGCGCTCCCGATTCAGGTTTATCGGCGTCGCCGACCGTGGAGAGGCGCCGCAGGCTTTCGGGCGAACCGATTGGTCGCCACGCCCGCAACATCCTGCGTCTGGCCATTGTCCTTCGAGGCTCCCACGCATAGTGGCGTGTGTCAGACGCTCCCGTGCCAGGTGAGCAGATAGGAAGCGGGCCGCCGGCCGTGCCTTCCGACTATCTTTGTGAGCGGCGCGGCACCGCGCGGCCCGCCGGCGATTTTCCGGCCACCGGCCGAAAAGGGCCGGCGCCGCCTCCATCTGAGCCCGGGCCACGTTAGCCCACCGCCGGAGGCGCCGGTTCCTTCCCGCGCAATCACCGTCATGACCGGCGTTCCGGCGGAAGGAACTGGCCGAAGGGTAAGGCCGCCAGAGCGGGCGTGGACAAAATTTTTGGGAGCGCGATCGCGGCCCGGCATTAAATGCCGGCCTAGGCCGGCATTTTTCAAACTTTTCGAGCCCTCCGCTGAAGCAGGTGCTCCCGAGTCTATCCATCACTCGGGATGCCCTACTGCCCTACCTCATGCCCCGCCATGCGCTCCAGCGCCCTGACCAGCGCCGAGTGATCCTCCTTTGCGCCTCCGTTCGCCGCGCAGGAATTGAAGAGCTGCTGCGTGGAAGACGTGTTCGGCAGCGAGACGCCGAGCGCCTTGGCGCCGTCGAGCGCCAGCGCCAGGTCCTTCTGGTGCAGTTCGATGCGGAAGCCGGGCGCGAAAGTGCGCTTCACCATGCGATCGCCATGCACTTCGAGGATGCGCGACGCCGCAAGCCCGCCCATCAGCGCCTGGCGCACCTTTGCCGGATCGGCGCCAGCCTTGGCGGCGAAAACCAGGGCCTCGGCCACGGCCTCGATGGTCAGCGCCACGACGATCTGGTTGGCGACCTTGGTGGTCTGGCCGACGCTGTTGCCGCCGACCAGCGTGATGTTCTTTCCCATTCTTTCGAAGACGGGACGGGCGCGCTCGAATGCCGCTTCCGGGCCGCCGACCATGATGGTGAGCGACGCGGCCTTGGCCCCCACCTCGCCGCCGGAGACGGGAGCGTCGAGGTAGTCGCAGCCAAGCGCGTTGATGCGGCGTGCAAACTCCTGCGTGGCGATCGGCGAGATCGAACTCATGTCGATCACCAGTCTGCCGGGCGCCAGCCCCTCGGCGATACCGCCCTCGCCGAACAGCACGTCCTCCACCTGCGGCGTGTCGGGCACCATGGTGACGACGATGTCGGCCGCCCGCGCGACCGCCGCGTGGCCGTCGACGGTTTTCAGCCCCTTCGCAACCAGATCGGCGGGCGGCGCCTTGCGATGGTCGGACGTCACGACCGTATAGCCGGCATCGAGCAGGTGGCCGGCCATCGGCGCGCCCATGATGCCCAGTCCTATGAAGCCGATGTTTTCCATGTCGATGCCCTCCTGAATATCAGTGTTCTTGAGGGGGCGATCCTTCCCACCCCCCTCTGGCCTGCCGGCCATCTCCCCCGCAAGGGGGGAGATTGGCAGCTTCAATGCTACCGCTTTTCTGCGACGCCGAAGGTTGGCGAAAGCAAGCGTGACAGCCAATCTCCCCCCTTGCGGGGGAGATGGCCGGCAGGCCAGAGGGGGGTGCGAAGGAACGCCGGCTTTGGATTTTTACTCCGCCGCCCCGCCCAGCCCCGCGAACCAGCCCAGTCCGGCCATGGTGCCGGCTGCCGGCCGGTATTCTGCGCCGACCCAGCCCGCATAGCCGATGCGGTCGAGATGGTCGAAGAGGAACGGGAAATTGATCTCGCCCGTCCCCGGCTCGTGACGGCCGGGATTGTCCGCGATCTGGATGTGCCCGATGCGGCCGAGGTTTTTCTCGATGGTGCGGGCGAGATCCCCCTCCATCACCTGCATGTGGTAGATGTCGTACTGGAAGGTGAGGTTTTTCGAGCCGACGCGATCGATGATCGCGAACGCCTGTCTCGAATTGTCGAGGAAGAAACCGGGGATATCGACCTTGCTGTTGATCGCCTCGATGACCAGCCGGATACCGGCCTGGCCCAGCCGGTCCGCCGCATAGCGCAAATTCTCCACGAACACCTTCTCCAGCGCCTCGCGGCTGGCGCCTGCCGGCGCGATGCCGGCGAGACAGTTCACCTGCGGGCAGCCGAGCGCCTTCGCATAGGTGATCGCGGTGTCGACGCCGCGCCGGAACTCGTCGACGCGGTCGGCAAATATGGCGATGCCGCGGTCGCCGGCCGCCCAGCTGCCCAGCGGCATGTTGAACAGCGCCTGCTGCAGGCCATTCTTCTGGAGGCGTGCCGCGACTGTCTCCGGCGGATGGTCGTACGGGCCGATGTATTCGACGGCGGCAAAGCCGGCCGCGGCGGCGGCGTCGAAACGGTCGAGGAAATCGTGCTCCTGGAAGAGCATCGACAGGTTGGCGGAAAACTTCGGCATCGGCGGTGACCCTCGGTGGGGGACAGTTTTTCTTTTTCCGCCGAAAGGCTCGGCGGCGGCAAGACTGGCGCGGGCGGAAAAAAGTAAATCGTCCCCGGCACTCCTAGTCCAGCATGACGATCGCCGTCGGCGCGTCCTCGTTGGTCTCCGCAAGCTGCTCGAATTCGACGATGGCGTCTATCTCGGTGCCCATGGAAATGTTGGTGACGCGCTCGAGGATGAACTCGATCACGACCGGCACCTGGTGCTCCTTCATGAGCTTGCGCGCCTGCCGGATCGCCTTCTGGCAGTCCTCGGGCCGGCGGACCCTCAGCGCCTTGCAACCCATGGCCTCGGCCACCGCGACGTGGTCGACGCCGTAGCCGCCCTCGGCATCGGGGCTCGCATTGATGTTCTCGAAGCCGAGGTCGACCTGGAAATCCATCGAAAAGCCGCGTTGGGCCTGGCGGATCAGGCCGAGATAGGCGTTGTTCACGACGATGTGGATGTAGGGCAGCTTGTGCTGCGCGCCGACGGCGAGCTCCTCGATCATGAACTGGAAGTCGTAGTCGCCCGACAGCGCAACGATGTCGCGATCCGGATCGGCGGCGCGCACGCCAAGTGCTGCCGGCAGCGTCCAGCCCAGCGGGCCGGCCTGTCCGCAGTTGATCCAGTTGCGCGGCTTGTAGACGTGCAGGAACTGCGCGCCGGCGATCTGGCTGAGCCCGATCGTGGTGACATAGGTGGTGTCGCGCGAAAACGCCTTGTTCATCTCCTCGTAGACGCGCTGCGGCTTCAGCGGCACCTGGTCGAAATGCGTCTTGCGCTTCATCGATTTCTTGCGCGCCTGGCATTCGCGCGCCCAGCCGGTCCAGTCGCGCAGGCGCCCGGCCGCCTTCCACCCGGTGGCGAGGTCGAGCAGTTCCTTCAACGCGGCGCCGGCGTCCGACACGATGCCGAGGTCGGGCGAGAAAACGCGGCCGATCTGCGTCGGCTCGATGTCGATGTGAACGACGGTCTTGCCGGCCCTGTACTTGTCGACCGACCCGGTGTGGCGGTTGGCCCAGCGGTTGCCGACGCCGAGCACGAAGTCGGCCGCCAGCATCGTCGCGTTGCCATAGCGGTGCGAGGTCTGCAGCCCGCACATGCCCGCCATCAGCGGGTGGTCGTCAGGGATCGTCCCCCAGCCCATCAGCGTCGGGATGACCGGAACGCCGGTGATCTCGGCGAACTCGATCAACAGGTCGGAGGCGTCGGCGTTGATGATGCCGCCGCCGGCGACGATCAGCGGCCGCTCGGTCGCATTAAGAAGCGCCAGCACCTTTTCCGCCTGGCGCGTGGTCATCTTCGGCTTGTGGACCGCCATCGGTTCGTAGGCGTCGATGTCGAACTCGATCTCGGCAAGCTGGACATCGACCGGCAGGTCGACCAGCACCGGCCCCGGCCGGCCGGAGCGCATGAGGAAGAACGCCTTCTGCAGCGCCATCGGCACCAGGTAGGGCTCCATGACGGTGACGGCCCATTTGGCGACCGGCGCGGCGATCGCTGCGATGTCGACGGCCTGGAAATCCTCCTTCGTCAGCCGGGCGCGGGGCGCCTGGCCGGTGATGCACAGGATCGGGATGGAATCGGCCGAGGCCGAGTAGAGGCCGGTGATCATGTCGGTGCCGGCCGGCCCGGAGGTGCCGATGCACACACCGATGTTGCCGGCCCTGGCGCGGGTAAAACCCTCGGCCATGTGCGAGGCGCCCTCGACATGGCGCGCGAGCACATGGCGGATGGAGCCGCGCGCCTTCATGGCCGAATAGAGCGGATTGATCGCCGCGCCCGGCACGCCGAAGGCGCAGGAAATTCCCTCGCGCTCCAGAACCAGAACAGCCGCGTCGACGGCGCGCATGCGGGCCATGGCGATCTCCTCTCCCGAACCGTTTTCCTTGACCTGATAGCTTATGCGGCACGCGGCCGGATTTTTCAATTTTTTCAGAATATTTTTTCATAAATTGGCGAACGGGTTTTACCGGTTGATTTTGTTCGGCTTCCGGTTTTCCACAGCGCCGCAATTCCAAATTCCGGAAAAGTTTTTTATTGTTGGCGCATGGAGTCCCCCAGCAAACGCCAGCGCGGCCGGCCGCGCGCCTTCAACCCGCCGGACGGCAGCGCCGTACAGTCGCTCGACCGCGGCCTGAGCGTGCTCTCCACGCTGGCCGGGCATGATGGACTGTCGCTCAGCGAGGCCGCGGAAAAATCCGGGCTGCCGACCTCGACGACCTACCGGATGCTGACGACGCTGGAGAAGCACGGGCTGGTCGCGTTCGATCCGGTCGACCAGCTCTGGGCGGTCGGCGTCGAGGCGTTTCGGATCGGCTCGGCCTTTCTGCGCCGCCGCAAGCTGGTCGACCAGGCGCGCCTGGTGATGCAGGAACTGGTCGACCTGACGGGCGAGACTGCCAATCTCGGCGTCGCCGAGGACGATTGTGTCGTCTTCGTCAGCCAGGTCGAGACGCATCAGGCGATCCGCGCCTTTTTTCGCCCGGGCACGCGCAGCCCCTATCATGCGTCCGGCATCGGCAAGGCGGTGCTGTCGCTGCTGCCGGCGGAGCGCGTCCGCGCGATCCTACGCAGGGCAAGGCCGGAGGCCTTTACGCCGACCACGCTGTCAGACGAAGGCGCCCTGCTCCGCGATCTCGAAGCCACGCGCCGGCGCGGCTGGTCGCTGGACGACGAGGAGCGCTTTCCGGGCATGCGCTGCGTGGCCGCACCGATCGTCAACGAGTTCGGCGAGCCGGTCGGCGGCGTCTCGATCTCGGGGCCGACGATCCGCATCACGCCCGAGCGGGCGCAGGCGCTGGGGCCGATCGTGAGCGAAGCAGCGGCCCGGATCACCGCGGCGATCGGCGGCGCGCCGAAGCCTTCCGGCTGAACCCGGACGATTTGATTAAAATGCGATGCAAATTTTATGCAAGTTCTATTCAAATTCAAATCAAGTAATAATCTAAATATCGCGCATTTTGAACGGCGTTCTATTCAATCTTTACTTCGCCGTTTTGCGTGAAATAAATCGAGCCGTGTCACTGTCTCTCCAACAGGGGAGACGGGACAATGATCCACAAGGCAAGCGCGCTGCTGACGACAGCGCTGGCGGTTCTGGTCGGCGGCATATCCGCCGCCGCGGCCGCAGAACCGTTCATGCGCACCGGCGGCCGCACCACGCAGCCGGTCGGCCACTACGAATTCTGCCAGCGCTACCAGACCGAATGCCGCCAGAAAACGCCGGGCGGCCAGCCCGCCGATCTCAGCCGCAGCCTGTGGGCCGCGATGATCAACGTCAACAATGCGGTCAACGCCGCGGTTGCCCCGCGCACTGACCGCGAGATGTGGGGCAAGGAGGAAGTCTGGTCCTTCCCCGGCGCCTATGGCGACTGCGAGGATTATGTCATCGAGAAGCGCCGCCGCCTCATGGCGATGGGCGTGCCGGCCGGCGACCTCTTGATCACGGTCGTTCGCCAGCCGAGCGGCGACGGCCACGCTGTCCTGACGGTCCACACCAGCAAGGGCGACTACGTGCTCGACAATCTCGAGACGCGGGTGCTGGCTTGGACCGATACAGAATACACCTATCTGAAGCGCCAGTCGGAGAAGAACTCCGGCGTCTGGGTGTCGATCAACGACGGCCGCGACGCCGCGGTCGCCAGCGTTCGCTGAAGCTTCGGAACGGGAGACCCGGTCGAGTCCCCACCCTCCCCGTCCCAACGACCGGGTTCAACGGAGCCGGCCCAGTCCCCGGGCCGGCTCCACTTTTTTCTGGGGCGAGCAGCCTGCAATCTAGGCGTACAAGAATCAATGGATTTGCATGAAAAAGCAATCTAATGCCCGCTGATATCCGATAGTATAGACTTCAATCCATCCGTAAGAAAATTGCCAATTATCGTAACAATCAAACCCGCAATAATAACTGTCATTAGGAAGATTGCAGCGGAACTCCTGCGCTTCTGTTGACGCGCCCCCACGCCAAAACTGAATACAATAGGAGGAAATGCTATAGCGCTTAGCGTGTTAAACGCAATCGGAAAGATTGCCATAATAGCCCAGGTTGCCGGAAAACCCAAATTGTCAAAAGCTCCAAATCCGGCCAACGCAGATCCAATTATCGCGAAAAAGGCGATAAATAACCCAAAACTTCTCCACGTAACCTGATATGTATTTATATTCCACCCACTATACCATGGCCGCATCGAAGATAAAATATTTTCTATTTCGTGTTCGAAAATCAGGCACAGTTCTTTTGTCCCTGACGCTCTATAAGAAACTGGCGGTCCAGAATCGGAAAGCTCAAATATACAATTTCCTTTTTCACCTCCATACGAAGACAACGAGATGTTTTTTATCGGAGACGTTCTAATCAAATTTTCTTTGAGTAACTGCAAAACGTCTTCGGAGTGGAGGGTTCGTTCAGATCTCAAAGAAATCGAGATTCTCGGATTTTGACCAAATGTAGACCGCACCACCTCGACAATGGCACAAAGATTATCCTCTGAAACAACAAAATTTTCGCCGGATGATCGGAATGCAGTCTCGAAGCCGAATCTCATCAACGTTGGCCTGTTCTCGCCAACTGACGAGAGTACGGAAGCCCTCTGGAGTCAATGTTCCTATCCAAGCAGCGCCCAGGCGGCGACGTCGAGCACGACGACGCCGGTCGCCAGCGCCCAGGCCGCCGCGATCACCGCGGAGGACGCCAGGCCGGCGATCGAGATGCGACTGGCGCGAAATGCGAAAAGCGCGTCGTTGGCCAGCATCAGCGGACCGGCGAGCGCGGTTGCCGCCAGCGAGCGCAGCGGTTTCTGCCGCGACAGGAACGGCTCGCCGAAACGCAGCGGGCGGCTGGCCAGCAATTCCAGCAGCGTGCCCGAGAGCCCGCACACCGTGACGCCGACCAGAAACGCGAACGCCAGCAACTGCGCGGCCACCATCTTTACGTTCCGTTTACCATGACGCCGCCATCTTGGGCGCAAAGCGCGGCGTGCAAGAAGCGTGCCCCTGTGCCCGTCCCGTTTTGGGACAGCCGCGCCGGGAGGCAAGAATGCCGACAACGCTGCACGCGACGGATGCTGCGCCGGCGCTCGACGTTTCGATCCTGCGCAAGCTCGCCTGGGGCATTGCGGGCATGGTGGTGCTGTCGGCCGCGATCGGCGGCGTCGGGCTGTGGTTCGGCCGCTCGCTGTCGATGGCCGGCCATACCGACGACCGCACGCCCTACGAAGTGGTGATCGGCAACGACGTGATCGTGGCGCCGGCCAACGCCATCCGCTTCGACCGCCAGCGCCGCAATGGCATTGCCACGCGCCTCGACCTCTATCTGCGCTGGCCGGACATGACCGGCTACACCGAGCCGGCGCGCGACGACTTCAACCACGCCGGCGGCTCGCGAAAAATCCTGTTCCTGTCGTTCGAGGAGCGCATGATCTCGCGCGACATGAGCGGGCGCTTCGATCCGATCTACCGCTCGCTGATCATCTGGCCGGGCCGCGAGGGACCGGCCGGCGTGCGGCTGTTCCCGTTCAAGCCCAACACCGGTTACGTCAACGAGGAGTTGGCGGTGGCCGACAGGCCGGGCGAGGAGCCGTTCGTAGCGCGCTGCCTCACCGGTCCGGCGGCGGAGGAGTCACTCGCCCCCTGCGAGCGCGACATCCATGTCGGCGACAATCTCAGCCTGTCCTACCGTTTCCCGCCCGCGCTGCTCGGCGACTGGCGGGCGCTGGACGATGCGGTGAGCGCCAAGGCGGCGCTGATGCTTTCCGGCGCCGACCACCACTGACGAACGCCAGCGGTCACCCCAGGTCGATGTCGAGGATCGCCATCGAGAAATTGTAGTCGCCGTCCTCCTCGTCCTTGAACACGATGCCGAGGAACTCGTCGCCGATATAGACCTCGCAGGAATCATCCTTGCGCGGGCGCGCCTTCACCTGAAGGCTGGGATTCTGGAAGGTGCGCTTGAAATAGGCGTCGAGCTTTCGGACTTCTTCGGGCTTCAACGATGCTCTCCGGGTGAGGTCGGTCGGGTCCGCGCTTCTGCCATGCTCGCCGTGGCCTGTAAAGGCGAACGGCCGGGCAAATGCCCGGCCGCCAGCTGTACTAAAAAGCGTCCGACCGTCAGATGTCGAAGCTGATGACATGGTCCATGGTCTGCGACGGCAGCGCCTGGTCCATGTTGCGCGACGGCTGCTCGCAGCCGGATTCGCCGACCACGCGCGCCGGCACGCCGGCGACCGTCTTGTTGTGTGGCACGCTCGCCAGCACCACCGAGCCGGCGGCGATCTTGGCGCAGTGGCCGACCTCGATATTGCCGAGGATCTTGGCGCCGGCGCCGATCAGCACGCCGTGGCGTATCTTCGGGTGGCGGTCGCCGCCGCTCTTGCCGGTGCCGCCCAAAGTCACGCCGTGCAGCATCGATACATTGTCCTCGACCACCGCGGTCTCGCCGACGACCAGGCCGGTGGCGTGGTCGATGAACACGCCCTTACCCATCCTGGAGGCCGGATGGATGTCGGTCTGGAACACCGAGGACGAGCGGCTCTGCAGATAGAGCGCGAAGTCGCGGCGGCCCTCGGCCCACAGCCAGTGCGCCAGCCGGTGCGTCTGAATGGCGTGAAAGCCCTTGAAGTAGAGCACCGGCATCAGGAAGCGGTCGCAGGCCGGGTCGCGGTCGTAATAGGCCTGGATGTCGACACGCACGGTCGAACTCCACTCCGGCCGGTCGCGCACCATCGACTTGAAGGTCTGGCGGATCAGGTCGGCGCCGACGTCGGGATGGTCGAGGCGCTCGGCGACCCGGTGGATGACGGCGTCTTCAAGCGAGTCATGGTTCAGGATGGTGGAATAGATGAACGCGGCGAGCAGCGGGTCGTTCTCCACCGTCTCCATCGCCTCGTCGCGCACCGCCCGCCAGATCGGGTCCATCGGCTGGACGGTGCCGGCCGCGCGTATGGCGCTGATGCTGTTCATCGCAAAACTCCCGCTGTCGACCCCGACTTGCGGCGGACCATAATCCAAACGCCGCCGTCTTAGAAATCGATTTTGCTGACTCTTCGTTGAATTGGTTTGTAGATGGCGAAAAATCAAGGCTGTGTGGAACGGCCGGCCCACCGCGCGGCGCATGTCAAGAAAGCGTGTCCCGATGAGAGCGGACGGGCGGACGACCGGCCGTCAGAGCGGGTGTTCACCCAGAAATTCCAGCACGCGCGCCTTGAACGTGCGGTCGCCGGTAGCCAGCATGTGGTCGCGGCCCTCGATGGCGAAAGCCTCGGCGTTCGGCATCAGGCGCGCCAGCGGCTCCGGCTCGCCGGCGATGTCGTCCTTGGTGCCGACCGCCACCAAAACGGGCTGGCGGATGCGGACGATGTCGGCCACGGGCACCAGCACGCGCGACGTCTCAATGCAGGCGGCGAGCGCGCGGCGGTCGCTGCGGGTCTGGTCGGCGAAGGCGCGGAACATTTTTCCACGCGGATGCGCGATGGTGGCGGGATCGTCGGCGAGCAGCGCGGCAGCGATCGGGTCCCAGTCACCCACGCCCTCGACAAGCCCGATGCCGAGCCCGCCGAGCACCAGCGTGGCGACCTTTTCAGGGTGCCCCAGCGCCAGAAACGCGCTGACCCGCGCGCCCATCGAATAGCCGAAGACATGCGCACGACCGATGCCGAGATGGTCGAGCAGCGCGGCGGCGTCGCCAGCCATCAGTTCCGGATAGTAGGCCTCCGGGTCGTAGCTCTTCGATGACAGCCCGTGGCCGCGATTGTCGAGAGCAATGACGCGGTAGCCGGCGCGCGATAGCGTCTGCGTCCAGCTTGGCCCGATCCAGTTGATGCCATGGGTGGAGGCGAAGCCATGGATGAGCAGCACTGGCTCGCCGGCACCCGCCTCGGGGCGGATGTCGACATAGGCAATCTCGAAGCCGTCGTGGGAGAACCGTTCCGCCAATGCCGGGCTCCCGCCCTAGCTGCCGCCGGAGGCGGAAATCGCCGAGTGGCGAACATGGTCGCCCACCTTGATGCCGTTCCTTGCCGCGGTTCCGGCCTTGAGCTCCAGCACGAAGCGCACCGGCACCCCGGGCGAAATGATCGCCTCCGAGAAGGATTGGCCGGGCAGGACGGAGCGGATCTCGCCCTTCTGGTCGATGAACACCAGGTCGAGCGGCATCGGCGTGTTCTTCATCCAGAAGGCCACCGGCTTCTGCTGCTCGAACACGAACAGCATGCCGTGGTCGTCGGCCATCTGCTCGCGGAACATCAGGCCGCGGGAGCGCTCGTCGCCATCGTCGGCGATCTCGATGGTGAAGGAGCGCGGGCCGGCGCCGGTGTCGGCCACGAGTGGCTGCGGATCCTGCGGAAGCAGCATGGGCGCACCCTCCTCGGCGCGCAGCATCGCCGGAACGAGGATGATCGCAAGGGCAACGAAAAGTGCCGCGAGGCTGGTGCGTGGGGACATGGCCGCTCCGATATCGGCCGGCGCCGACGCCTCCCGGCGGGAGGCCTCAGTGGGCGCTCGGCAGCGTCCCCATATCGGGATGAATTTCGGCGGCCATAAGGCCCTTGTCGCTACGGCCGAAGCGCACCAGCACGACCTGGCCGGGGCGCAGTTCGGTCACGCCATAGCGGCGCAGCGTCTCCATATGGACGAAGATATCCTCGGTGCCGACGCCGCGGGTCAGGAAGCCGAACCCCTTGGTGCGGTTGAACCACTTGACGAGCGCCCGCTCCAGCCCGCTTTCGGCCACCACCGCGGCATGGGTGCGCTGATCCTGCATCTCTGCCGGGTGCACCGCCGTGGAAATGTCCATCGACAGCACCTTGAAGGCCTGCAGGCCGCGCTCGCCCTTCTTGACGAGGCAGACGATGCGCGCGCCCTCGAGCGCGGTCTGGAAACCGTCACGCCGCAGACACGTCACGTGGAGCAGGATGTCTCCGGAAATCCCCTCATCCGGAACAATGAACCCGTAACCCTTGGCTACGTCGAACCACTTGATCGCGCCAGAGACTTCGATCAGGCCGCCGTCCTCGCCGTTTTCGGTGGCGGCCGTGGTGTCGTAGCTGGCTCTGTCCGGCCCTGCGAAAGAGCCTCGATCCCCCATAAGAACTCACCTTTCCCAAATCGCCGCCAGTGATTCTTGACGTAAGATTAACACCGCCCCTTTGGACCAGTGCAAGGGCCGCGCCGGCATTTTTCCGGCTTCTCCGCCGGAATACTTCCACTGATCTTAGACCTGTTGCAGCCGCGCCATGCGGTTGCCGCCGGCACCCGTATCGCCCTATGTTGCCGCCCTGCTCCAAAAAAGGACGGCTCCATGCGCTACCTGCACACCATGATCCGCGTTTCGAATATCGACGAATCGCTCGATTTCTTCTGCCGCAAGCTCGGCATGAAGGAGGTTCGCCGCAACGAGAACGAGGCGGGGCGATACACGCTGATCTTCCTGGCCGCCTCCGAGGACCTGGGCGGGGTCGCCGACGCGCCGCTGGTCGAGCTGACCTACAACTGGGATCCGGAGGAGTACAAGGGCGGGCGCAATTTCGGCCACCTCGCCTACGAGGTCGACGACATCTACCGAACCTGCCAATGGCTTATGGACAACGGCGTGACGATCAACCGCCCGCCGCGAGACGGCCGCATGGCGTTCGTGCGCTCGCCCGACGGCATCTCCATCGAACTGCTGCAAAAGGGCAGCGCCCTGCCCAAGGCCGAACCCTGGGCGACGATGGCCAACACCGGTTCCTGGTAGCCCCTGCGGCTAGCTGCGTGAAAGGTTTCACGCACGCTCCGGCAGGGGAGTCAGGACAGCGGCTTCACCAACTCGTTGAACTCGTCGAGATCGACATAGAAGACCTTTGTCATCTCGACGATGAGGTCCTCGTTCCTGCAACCCTGAGACTTCAGCACGCTGACGGCCGTGAGGATGTCCTCGCGCTCGATCAGGCGCCTTTTCTCGCAGTCATGCATGACGTTCAGCATCGGCTTTCCCCAAAGCTCGATTGGCCAAACTCGATTTACCGAAGCGGTACTGCATGAAGACTGGGCGGATTCGCTTGCGCGAAGCTTGCGAAGTTCCGCAGCGGCAGCGGAGGAGAAAGTGTGACTTGCGTTGCCGTTCGCTCCGATGCTTGCATTCAAAGGTAGAACGGCCTGCTGATTCTTACAACCGCTCTGTGCGCAAGTATAGTCAGAGCTGTTCGACGACTTTTGAGAGCTCGCTGTAGGCCGCGGCGGCGCTCGGGTAGTCTGTCTGCGGCCAGTCGGGCGCCGGGCGCAGCACGAGGAACGAACCGCCGAGTTCTGAGGAGCGGATCGCCTCGGCCCACACGCGAAGCCTCGCCTTTTCCGCCGCCACAGCCGCGAAAACCTCGGCTGGCTTGGGTGCCCCCTCGAAAGTCGAGGAAGAAGGCGCGTCGTCCTCGGGCTCGGCCGGACGGCGCACGGCAAGATCCTCGCTGGTCCCGCTTGCCGGGCTCAGGTCGGGAAAGGCCACGCTGAGGTTCGCCATGCTGTGCCTCGCATGCGACCGCCCTCTACGGCCGCTTGGCCATGCAGAATACACAAAGAGACTGGCGAAAGTCTTGGCGCGGGGCCAACAATTATATTCAAAGTCTACGCGTCTACACGGTGAGGTAGCGGCGTACTTCCGGCCGATCCAAGTCGGCCGCCGGGCCGGTGTGGACGATCTGCCCGCGATCCATGATATTGACCTCGTCGGCGAGCTCGCGGCAGAAGTCGAGATATTGCTCGACCAGCAGGATGGCGATGCCGGCGGTGTCGCGCAGATAGCGGATAGCGCGGCCGATATCCTTGATGATCGAGGGTTGGATGCCTTCCGTCGGCTCGTCGAGCACAAGCAGCTTCGGCCGCATCACCAGGGCGCGGCCGATGGCAAGCTGCTGCTGCTGGCCGCCCGAGAGGTCGCCGCCCCGCCGCGAAAGCATCTGCTGCAGCACCGGGAACAGTTCGAAGATGTGGCCCGGCACGTAGCGTTCGGAGCGCTTCAGCGGCGCGAAACCGGATTCGAGATTCTCCCTCACAGTCAGCAGCGGAAAGATTTCCCGCCCCTGCGGCACGAATGCGATGCCCGACCGGGCGCGATCATACGCCGCGCTCCGGTCGAGCGCCTTCCCCTCGAAGGCTACCGTTCCCGATGTCAGCCGGTGGTGGCCGACGATCGATCTCATCAAACTGGTCTTGCCGACGCCGTTGCGGCCCAGCACACAGGTGATTCTTGCCGTCTCGGCCCTCAGCGAGACGCCGCGCAGCGCCTGGGCGGCGCCGTAATGCAGCACGGCATCGGACACTTGCAGAAGGCTCATGCCGGGCACTCCGCGTTCGCTTGGACCCATTGCGCCCCCTCACCCGGCCTCCGCTTCGAAGCGGAGGCCGGGTGAGGGGGAGAGTCCATTCCAGAGGTCAGCCCGTACCTATCGAAGCACACCCGCCAGAACATCGGTCAGCGCCCCAGATAAACTTCGACGACGCGCTCGTCGGCGGACACGAAGTCGAGCGTGCCTTCCGAGAGCACCGAGCCCTCGTGCAGGCAGGTGACCTTGACGTCGAGTTCGCGCACGAAATGCATGTCGTGCTCGACCACGATCACCGAATGCGTCCTGGAAATGTCCTTGAGCAGGCGCGCCGTCTCTTCGGTCTCGGCGTCGGTCATGCCGGCGACCGGTTCGTCGACCAGCAGCAGTTTGGGGTCCTGGGCGAGCAGCATGCCGATCTCCAGCCACTGTTTCTGGCCGTGGCTGAGGTTGGCAGCCAGCAGGTCGCGCTTGTCGCCCAGCCGGGTGATGCCGAGAATCTCGTCGATTCGGGCACGGTCGGCGCTGGCGCCCTTGTAAAACAGCGCCGGAAAGATCGAGCGGCTGCCCTTCAGCGACAGCAGGAGGTTGTCCTCGACCGTATGGCTCTCGAACACCGTTGGCTTCTGGAACTTGCGGCCGATGCCCATCATGGCGATGTCGGCCTCGTCGTGCTTGGTGAGGTCGATGGTGCCATCGAAGAACACCTCGCCGCTGTCCGGCCGCGTCTTGCCGGTGACGATGTCCATCATCGTGGTCTTGCCGGCGCCGTTCGGCCCGATGATTGCCCGCATCTCGCCCTTGTCGAGCACCAGCGACAGATTGTTGATGGCGCGAAAACCGTCGAAGGAGACAGAGACGCCGTCGAGATAGAGGATGGTGTGGCTCTTGCTCATCCTCGTCTCACTCGGCTGGTTGCGGCTTGACGCTGTCGACGGCGGTCCAGCCGGCATCCGGCTGCGCGGCGGACGCACGTGCAACGGTGGCAGTATCCTCGGGGGCGGCCGGCGGTGCCGCCCTCGCCTGCTTCTCCGCGCGGCGTGCCTGCCACTGGTCCCACAGGCCAAGCACACCCTTGGGCAAGAACAGCGTGACCGCCACGAACAGGCCGCCCAGCGCGAACAACCAGAACTCCGGGAGCGCGGCAGTGAAGTAGGACTTGCCGGTGTTGACCAGGATCGCGCCGATAATCGGCCCGACGATGGTGGCGCGGCCGCCGACGGCGGTCCACACAACCACCTCGATCGAATTGCCAGGCTCGAACTCCCCGGGGTTGATGATGCCGACCTGCGGCACGTAAAGCGCACCGGCGATGCCAGCCATCACCGCCGAGACGGTGAAGGCGAACAGCTTCACGTTCTCCGGCCGCCAACCGAGGAAGCGGGTGCGGCTCTCGGCGTCGCGCACCGCAATCAGCACCTTGCCGTATTTCGACCGCACAACCCGCCAGGTGATGAAAACCGCCAGCGCCAGAAACAGCGCACTGGCGGCAAACAGCGCCGAGCGCGTGGCGTTCGCCTGCACGTTGAAGCCGAGGATGTCCTTGAAATCGGTCAGGCCGTTGTTGCCGCCGAAGCCCATGTCGTTGCGGAAGAAGGCGAGCAGCAGCGCGTAGGTCATGGCCTGCGTGATGATCGACAGATAGACGCCGGTGACGCGGCTGCGGAAGGCGAACCAGCCGAACACGAAGGCGAGCAGGCCGGGCACCAGCATCACCATCAGCGCGGCGAACCAGAACTGGTCGAAGCCGTACCAGTACCAGGGCAGTTCCTTCCAGTTCAGGAACACCATGAAATCGGGCAGTATCGGGTTGCCGTAGACGCCGCGGCTGCCGATCTGGCGCATCAGGTACATGCCCATCGCGTACCCGCCGAGCGCAAAGAAGGCGCCGTGGCCGAGCGAGAGGATGCCGCAATAGCCCCACACCAGGTCGAGCGAGAGCGCGAGCAGCGCGTAGCAGAGGTATTTGCCCACCAGCGCCACCATGTAGGCCGGCACGTGGAACGCACTGTCGGCGGGCACGGCGAGATTGAGGATCGGCACCAGGATCGCCGCCGCCACCAGGATGGCGATGGCGACGACGACGCGCCGGTCCGTCGTGGAGGCGAAGAAGCGCTCGGTGATCATGCCTCGATCGCCCTGCCCTTCAGCGCGAACAGGCCGCGCGGGCGCTTCTGGATGAATAGGATGATCAGCACCAGCACCAGGATCTTGCCGAGCACCGCGCCGGCGTAAGGCTCGAGGAACTTGTTGAGGATGCCCAGCGAGAAGGCGCCGACGAAGGTGCCCCAGAGATTGCCGACGCCGCCGAACACCACGACCATGAAAGAGTCGATGATGTAGCCCTGACCAAGGTTGGGCGAGACGTTGTCGATCTGGCTGAGCGCCACGCCGGCGATGCCGGCAATGCCGGAGCCGAGCGCGAAGGTCAGCGCATCGACCCACGGCGTGCGGATGCCCATCGAGGCGGCCATGCGCCGGTTGGCGGTGACGGCGCGCATTTGCAGGCCCCACGGCGTGCGCTTCATCACGTAGAGCAGCGCAAAGAATACCGCGAGCGAGAAGAAGACGATCCACAGCCGGTTCCAGGTGAAGGAGAGCTGGGCGATCTCGAAGCCGCCCGACATCCAGGACGGGTTGCCGACCTCGCGGTTGGTCGGGCCGAAAATGGTGCGCACCGCCTGCTGCAGGATGAGCGACACGCCCCAGGTGGCGAGCAGCGTTTCCAGCGGCCGGCCGTAGAGGAAGCGGATGATGCCGCGCTCGATCAGCAGGCCGACCCCGCCCGCGACCAAAAAGGCGAGCGGCAGCGCGATCGCCAGCGACCAGTCGAACAGCCATGGCGCGGACGTGCGGATGATGTTCTGCACGACGAACGTGGTGTAGGCGCCAAGCATCACCATCTCGCCATGCGCCATGTTGATGACGCCCATGACGCCGAAGGTGATGGCAAGCCCGATGGCGGCCAGCAGCAGCACCGAGCCGAGCGAGATGCCGTACCAGATGTTCTGGGCGCCCGACCAAAGCGCCAACGCGCCGTTAATGTCCTCAATCTCGTCGATTGCGGCCTGCTTGACCGCGCCGTCCGGCGCAGCCGCGGCAAAGGCAGTGAGCAGGGAAAGCGCATCGCGGCCGCCGCGGTCGCCGATGAGCCTTATCGCCGCGAGTTTGTCGGCTTCCGGCAGGTCGGAGGCCAGCACCGCGGAGGCACGCGCCTGTTCCAGCTTGAGTTTTACTGCCGCGACAGTCTCCCTGGCGATCGCCGCGTCGAGCGCCTCGATCGCCGCCGGGTCCGGAGTGCGCAGGATGGTGTCGGCGGCGGCAGAACGCACGGCCGGGTCGTCGGAGCCCAGCGTCAGTGAGCCCAACGCGTCGCGGATGGTGCGCCGCAACCCGTTGTTGACCTTCACCTTGGTGACTTCGGTCTTGGCAGCCTCGCCGGCGGCCTCGCCCGTCAGCGGATCGGTTAGCGCCACCTGGGCGCCGGCTTCCTTGCCGATGAAGATCGCCTTGTCGGACTTGCGGAAATAGAGGTCACCGTCCGAAAGCGCGGTCAGCGGCCGCTCGACGGAGGAATCACCGGTGGCGACGAGTTCCTTCACCACCGCCTCGGTGTCGCGAAAATTCTTGGCGTCCGCGAATTTGGCAATGATGCCGCGCAGCGCCGACTCGTCGGCCGTAGCGGGAGAGGCGAACGGGAGAGAAGAAAATAGCAGGATCAACAGAGTGATCGCCGCTTGGGCCAGCCCCCCTCTCCGCCTCGGCTTCGCCTCGGCACCTCTCCCCCACTTCGTGAGGGGAGAGGATGGGCGTCCAGCCTGACTCCCATCCGCTCCCCCGGAACGGGGGAGAGGTGCCGAGCGAAGCGAGGCGGAGAGGGGGATGGCGTGCTTCATGTCACTCGAATGCTGTGAAAAGAGCCTAGCTTCCGGGCGGAGGGAGGATGAATCCCGCCCGGAAGCCTCACGGTCAAAGTCTTGCGGACCGCTCCGTCAGTTCGTGCCCTTGCCGCCGCACTTGCCGGTCGCGACGTTGAAGTTGCCGCACGACATCGGCTTGCGCCAATCGGAGATCAGATCCTTGGAGTCCGGCAGATAGTCGGACCACTCGTCGCCGACAACGAGGCCGGAGGTCTGCCACACCGTCTCCATCTGGCCGTCGGCCTGGATTTCACCGATCAGCACCGGCTTGGTGATGTGGTGGTTCGGCATCATGGCGGAGAATCCGCCCGAGAGATTGGGCACCGACACGCCGATGATGGCGTCGATCACAGCGTCCGGATCGGTGGTGCCGGCCTTCTCGACCGCCTTCACCCACATGTTGAAGCCGATGTAGTGCGCTTCCATCGGATCATTGGTGACGCGCTTGTCGTTCTTGATGAACTCGTGCCACTTCTTGATGAACTCGGCGTTCTCAGGCGTGTCGACCGACTCGAAGTAGTTCCAGGCGGTCAGGTGGCCGACGAGCGGACCGGTGTCGAGGCCGGCGAGCTCTTCCTCGCCGACCGAGAAGGCTACGACCGGGATGTCCTCGGCCTTGATGCCCTGGTTGGCGAGTTCCTTATAGAACGGTACGTTGGCGTCGCCGTTGATGGTCGAGACGACGGCGGTCTTCTTCCCGGCCGAGCCGAAGTTCTTGATGTCGGTCACGATCGTCTGCCAGTCGGAATGACCGAAAGGCGTGTAGTTGATCATGATGTCCTCATCGGCCACGCCCTTCGACTTCAGGTAGGCCTGGAGGATCTTGTTGGTCGTCTGCGGATAGACGTAGTCGGTGCCGGCGAGCACCCAGCGCTTTACCGAGCCGCCATCCTCACTCATCAGATAGTCGACGGCCGGGATCGCCTGCTGGTTCGGCGCCGCACCGGTGTAGAACACATTGCGCTGGCTCTCCTCGCCCTCGTACTGGACGGGATAGAAGAGCAGGCTGTTCAGCTCCTCGAAGACCGGCAGCACGGACTTGCGCGACACCGAGGTCCAGCAGCCGAACACGGCGGCGACCTTGTCCTGGCTGATCAGCTCACGCGCCTTTTCGGCGAACAGCGGCCAGTCGGACGCCGGGTCGACCACGACCGCCTCGAGCTTCTTGCCGAGCAGGCCGCCCTTCTTGTTCTGCTCGTCGATGAGGAACAGCATCGTGTCCTTCAGCGTCGTCTCCGAGATCGCCATCGTGCCCGACAGCGAATGCAGGATGCCGACCTTGATGGTGTCTTCCTGCGCCATGGCCGGCGCGGTGAACGAAATTCCCGCAGCGATTGCTCCCGCCATGACGAATTTGGAGATTGCGGACAATTGGACCCCCATTAGTGATACCTCCGAAGTTGGGTTTGTTTGCACCGCAACAGGTCATGCAATGCCTGTGCCATCCGGGGATCGCGGCTGCTTTCAGCCAGCGCCGGCCACGCTGCGCGGCCGAAAATCATCATGGTAGCAATAACTTAGCGGGGATGCCGGGGCAGCGGGGCGGGGAGATTTTGCCGGATAAGGAAACCGCGGTCGGCCGATAGGTTTACGCCGTCCAACAGGATCTGCCGCTTTGGCGACGCAAGTGATTAACAATTAGGCAACCTTTCAACATTGCCGAAGCTTGCGGCAGATGGCACTGTCATCGGCATGTTGCGCAACGCCTTTAGACGGCTGCACTCGGTCCAACATCCACCCAGAGAGGCAGCCACGTGGCCCAACACCCCTCCTCATCGTCCCCCTTCATCCGCGACGTGATCGCCGAGCGCGTTTCGCGCCGCGGCCTGCTGAAAGGCGGGCTTGCATCGGCCGCGCTGCTCTCTGGCGGCAGCTTCGTCGGCTCGCTGTTCACCGGCGAGGCGCATGCGAGCGCTGCCCAGTCGACGCTCGGGTTTCCCGAACTGAAGCGCGTCTATGACAAGACCGACGCCGTGGCCGACGGCTACGAGGCGGCGGTCGTGGTGCGCTGGGGCGACGCGCTTGCCGCCGGTATGCCGGAGTTCTCCGCCTCGGCCATCACCGCCGAGGAGCAGACCCGCCGCTTCGGCTACAATTGCGACTACATCGGCTTCATGCCGCTGCCGAAGGGCTCCGGCAGTTCCGACCACGGTCTGCTCTGCGTCAACAACGAGTACATCTCGCCGAACGTGATGTTCCCCGGCATGACCGAGGATGACGCCGGCAAGACCATGACCCGCGAGCAGGTCGACCTCGGCATGGCCGCGATGGGCCATTCGATTGTCGAGGTCGCGATGACCGACGGCAAATGGCAGGTCGTTCCAGACAGCCCGCTCAACCGCCGCATCACGGTCGAGACGGAGATGAAGATTTCCGGCCCGGCCGCCGGCCATGACCTGCTGAAGACCTCGGCCGACGCGACCGGCACCAAGGTGCTCGGCACCAGCTACAACTGCGGAGGCGGCGTCACGCCATGGGGCACCGTGCTGACCTGCGAGGAAGGCGTCTCCGACATCTTCGGCGGCGACCCGGCCGCCACGCCGATCGCCGCGCTGCTCGAGCGCTACGCCTTCGACGGTTCCGACTACTACGGCCGCGCCCGCTTTCATGACCGCTTCGACCTCGGCAAGGAACCGAACGAGGCGAACCGCTTCGACTGGGTGGTGGAGATCGACCCCTACGATCCGAATTCGACGCCGATCAAGCGCACCGCGCTCGGCCGCCTCTCGCACGAGGCCTCTACCGTGGTGGTCAACAAGGACGGCCGCGTCGTGGTCTACATGGGCGACGACGACTACTTCGAGTACGTCTACCGCTTCGTCTCCGCGGGCGCCTTCGATCCGGCGAACCCGGCCTCCGCGAAGGACATACTCGATGATGGCGTGCTCTCCGTCGCGCGCTTCGATGCTGACGGCACGGTGAAATGGCTGCCGCTGGTCCATGGCCAGGGACCGCTGACGGCGGCGAACGGCTTTGCCGACCAGGCCGAGGTGCTGCTCAAGACCCGCTTCGCGGCCGACGCACTGGGCGCCACGCCGATGGACCGTCCGGAGGACATGGAGACGAACCCGGTCACCGGCCGCGTCTACGCGGTGATGACCAAGAACAAGAAGCGCGACGAATCCAAGGTCAATCCCGTAAACACGCGCGTCGAAAATCTTTGGGGCCACATCGTCGAACTGGTGCCGCCGGGCGGACGCGGCGCGGATGCCGATCACACCGCCGACAGCTACAACTGGGACCTGTTCGTGCTTTGCGGCAATCCGAAGGAAGCCGCCGTCGGCGCCACCTTCCACCCCGACACGTCGGACAACGGCTGGTTCGTCTGCCCGGACAACATCACCTTCGACCCCGCCGGTCGGCTCTGGGTGGCGACCGATGGCGCCAACGATTTCGACCTGCCGGACGGCGTCTACGGCGTCGACACCGAAGGCCCGGCGCGCGGCCTGCCCAAGCTGTTGTTCAGCTGCCCGCACGGCGCCGAGGCGACCGGTCCCTGCTTCACCCCGGACGGCACTACGCTTTTCGTGTCGGTCCAGCATCCGGGCGAAGACGCAGAGACGCTGGACCAGGTCGCGACGCGTTGGCCCGACTTCAAGGACGGCCAGCCGCCGCGCCCGTCGGTGGTCGCCATCCGCCGCAAGGATGGCCAGCCGATCGGCGCCTGATTCCTCTGGTCGACAGGCGGGGCCGGCAGTGCCGGCTCCGCATCCCTCGTAAAATGCCGGAGCGTGGGCTTGCGGCCGCGCGGCCTCACGGCCCGCCGGCCTGCGACGAGACCGCTGCGACGGTCTCCAGCGCCAGAACGGTCATGTTGCGGAAGAGCTCGTGTCGTTCGCTATCGGCCGTCTCCTCGCCGGTGACGAGATTGTCGACCACCGTGCAGATCGATAGCGCCCTCGCCCCGAAGCGCGGCGCGATCGTGTAGAGCGCGGCAGTCTCCATGTCGACGGCCACCGCGCCGTACTGCCGGACCGTCAGGTAGCGGGCGTTCGGGTCGGGATGATAGAAAATCTCGCTCGACACCGTCTGGCCGACCGAGTGCTCGAACTTCAGCGCCTTGGCGAGGTCGGCGGCGGTGCGCAAAAGCTCAAAATTCGCGGCCGGCGCGTAGTCGAACGGCCAGAAGGTCTGCCGGTTGACCGCGCTGTCGGTGCTGGCGGAGGTCGACAGCACCAGGCTGCGCAGCGGCAGCTTTTCCGTCAGTCCGCCGCAGGTGCCGGTGCGGATCAGCAGCCGCGCCCGATAGGCGTCGAGGAGTTCATGCGCGTAGATCGCCAGCGATGCGCTGCCCATGCCGGTCGACTGGATGCTGACCGCAACGCCCTTGTAGGTGCCGGTGAACCCCGGTTCCGAGCGGATCGCGTTCACCTGGCGAACGCCGTCGAGGAAATTTTCCGCCATCCACGCCGCGCGCACCGGATCGCCGGGCAGAAGCACGGCGTCGGCGTAGTCGCCTCGGATGGCCTGGTTGTGCGGCGTCACGGCCCACCTCGTCGCGAGCCATAAAAGCGCAGCGACGGCTAGCCGTCCAGCATTTCCTTTACCATCGTCGCGAGCTGCTTCAGCGAGAACGGCTTCGGCAGGAATGCGAATTGTGCGTCGGCAGGCAGGTTCTTGTCGAAGGCGTCCGCCGCATAGCCCGACACGAAGACGAACTTGATGTCGGGCCGGATTTTTCGCAGTTCGCCGAGAAGCGTAGGGCCGTCCATCTCGGGCATCACAACGTCGGAGACGACGATGTCGATCTTGCCCTCGAGTTCGTTGAAGATCTCCAGCGCCTCGACGCCCGACGACGCCTCGTGCACGGTGTATCCGCCGCGCTGCAGCGCCCGCACCGCTCCCATGCGCAGCGCATCCTCGTCCTCCACCAAAAGCACGGTCGCGGAACCGGAGAGGTCGGCGGATGCGTCGGCGGGCTTTGCCACCGCGACAGGCTTTTCCGGCGGCGCTTCGGCAGCCTCCGCCGATACAGGCTTCAGCTCGGGCACGTAGCGCGGCAGGAAGATACGGAAGGTAGTGCCCTTGCCGACTTCGGATTCGGCGAACACATAGCCGCCGGTCTGCTTGACGATGCCGTAGACCATGGAGAGGCCGAGCCCGGTGCCGGCGCCGACGCCCTTGGTGGTGAAGAACGGCTCGAAGATTCGCTTCATGATCTCCGGCGACATGCCGCTGCCGGTATCCTCGACCTCGATCAGCACATAGTCGGCGGCCGGCATCTCCCGGTAGCCGAACCGAGCCGATTCCGGCGCCGGCACGTTGCGGCTGCGCACGGTGAGGTCGCCTGAACCCTGCATGGCGTCGCGGGCGTTGGCAGCGAGGTTCACCACCACCTGCTCGAACTGGCTGATGTCGGCCTTGATCGGCCAGAGGTCGCGGCCATGGTCGATCTTCAGCCGCACGTCCTTGCCCACCAGGCGGGCCAGCAGCAGCCGCAGGTCGGCCAGCACGTCGGTGAGGTTCAGCACCTGCGGACGCAGCGTTTGCTTGCGCGAGAAGGCGAGTAGTTGGCGCACCAGCGAGGCGGCGCGGTTGGCGTTCTGCTTGATACTGATCAGGTCGGGGAAGGAAGGGTCCGACGGCCGGTGGTTGGCGAGCAGCAGGTCCGACGCAACGATGATGACGGTCAGCACGTTGTTGAAATCATGTGCGATGCCGCCCGCAAGCTCGCCCACCGCCTGCATTTTCTGGCTCTGGGCCATCTGTGCTTCGAGCGCCTTCTGCTCGGTGGTCTCCATCGCAAAGACGATGGCAACCTCTTCCTGGCCGTCGCCCTCGGTTCCCTCGGCGACGCCGCTGACGAAGTAGCGGACGTGGCGCTCCTCGTCCTTCGGCAAGGTGGAATCGATCGGCGCGATGTTGGCCTGTTTCTGGCGCGCCTTCTCGAAGGCTGCGGCGAAGGCGGCGCGATCCTGCTCGGGAAGCACGGTATCGAAGCGCAGCCTGCGGTCGACCGAATCGCGGTCCACGACGCTGCTGAACAGGTTGAGGAACGGCGCGTTGGTGCGTACGATGCGGCCCTGCTGGTCGACGCCCGCGATCGCCATCGGCGTCGAGTTGAAGAAGCGGGTGAAGCGCACCTCGGCGGCGCGCAGATCGGCGGAGGCGTCCTCGCCCTCGGTGCGGTTGAGAACGATGGTGCGCGTCGGCCCGCCGACGCCGTCGCGGCTGGCGCTGACGCGGTGCATGAAGCGAACCGGCAGCACCTCGCCAGTCACCTTGGTCAGATCGAGGTCGATGACGGCGTTGCGCGTGGTGCCCGGATCGGCCTTGACCGAACGCACCAGCGCCATGCCGCCGCCTGCCACGATATCGGTCAGCCGCGTGGCGCCCGGAACGAAGCTCGCGAGATCAATGCCCAGCCATTCGGCCAGCGTGGCATTGATATAGGTGATGCGGCCTTCCTGGTCGGCCGCGAAGAAGCCCGCCGGCGCGTGGTCGAGGTGATCGATAGCCTTCTGCAGGTCGAGGAAGAAACGCTCCTGTTCGGCGCGTTCTCGCGAAATGTCGGCGATCTGCCAGGCCATCAGCGGCTGACGCTGGTTCGGCACAGAGAAGGTCCGGGCGGCGACCTTGTACCAGCGTGCGCCGGGCTCGGCACCGGGCTTGATCGCCTGGCTCAGCCGGAACTCGCCGTCGCCGGGCTGGCCGTCGCGCAGGCCGGCCACCAGGCGGGTCACGATGCCGGACGCCTCCGGCATGTCGGAGAGCAGGCCCTCGACCGACTTGACGGCAGTCGGGGCGGCAGCCCCGGTCATGTCGGCATAGGCGCGGTTGGCGTAGACGATGCGCCCCTTGGCATCGGTGACCAGCAGGCCCTGCGGAACGGAGTCCACGTACGCCTTGCTGAGTTCGTCGGTGACCGAGCGCGGCGCGATCTGCACGAAGCCGATCGCGGTGGCGAACAGGTAGCCGACGCCGATCATGGCGAGCACGCCGAGCATGCCGAGCAGGAAGGTGTCGCCCAGCCGCTCGCGGAACAGGCCGAAGATGATCGCGGAGCCGGTGAGCACCACGATGAAGATGATCAGCCGGGTGATCACGCCGGGGCGCGTCTGCTGGTCGACGATCGGTACCGGATAGAAGTCGCCGCGCGCGTCCTTGGCCATTCGCCCCTGCCTGTGAGGCGGGCATCCCCCTGCCCGCGCAAATCGGTGAATCACATTGCGAAGCCGCGCAGAAGACCTAACGCGAAAAATCCCCCGGCAAAACAGCGACCGGCAAAAAACCAGCCGGTGGAGGCACGCGACAGCCTTCTTGCGGTGAAGGGCGCGCAGTTGTTACTGTCGCGCCCACGACGCTGACACGCCGGGGGAATCGAATGCGGGAATGGTTGGAGAAACTCGCCGGGCCGGAATACGCCTCGGCGGTGCTCTGGACCTTGCTCGCGCTGGTCGTGCTGGTGGTCGTGCTGATCATCATACGCGTCATCCGCGGCCTGACCGCTGGCACGTTCGTGGTGGGCGGCCGCAATCGCAAGACGCGCCTCGCCGTGATGGACGCCGCGGCGGTCGACAACCATCGCAGGCTGGTGCTGGTGCGCCGCGACGACGTCGAGCATCTCATTTTGATCGGCGGTCCGACCGATGTTGTGGTCGAGCGCGACATCAGGGTCGGCGCCGCGCCCCGCAGGCCCGCTGCCGGCGCGCCGGGGCAGCCGATGGCGCGGCCGCGCCCGCCAGAAGCCACACCGCCACCCCCACCCGCGCCACAACCGCACGTGCCGCTGGCGAATTCCAATCCGGTCACGCTGCCGCCGATTGCGCCGCCTGCTCCGCCTCCATCCACGCCGGCGGCGCCGGTCTTCGTGCCGCACGAGCCTGTCCGCCCGGCGCCGCCGCCCCCGTTTCCGCCCCTGCGGCCGGCCGAGCCCCGTCCGTTGGAACAGGCGCGTCCCGAGCCGGCTCCGCGCCCGGCGACGCCGCCACGGCAGGCGCCCGTGGCACCGCCCGCGCCCCCGCCGGCTCAACCTGCTCCGTCAGTGCGCCTGTCGCCCGGCTATCCGCTGCCGGCGCCCCCCAAGCCGCCGGTCTCGCGCGACGACATCGACGCCGCGCTGATGAAGGAACTGGAAGTCTCGCTGGACGAGGCCGCGCCGAAGGTGGTCGGACCGGTCTCGCTCGACGACGAGATGACCAAGCTGCTCGGCGAGCTTTCCAGCAAGAAGCGCTGAACGCGAAGCGAATAGCGAATAGCGAATAGCGAATAGCGAATAGACAGAGACAAAAAAGCCCGCCTGCGTTGCAAGCGGGTGGACCTCTATTTGCTACTCACTATGCGCTATTCGCTTGTTTTTCAGTCGTCGCGGTAGACTTTTTCGCGGCGCTCGTGTCGCTCCTGCGCCTCGATCGACAGCGTGGCGATCGGGCGTGCGTCTAGCCGTTTCAGCGAGATCGGCTCGCCGGTTTCCTCGCAATAACCGTAGGTGCCTTCGTCGAGGCGCTGCAGGGCGGAGTCGATCTTGGAGATCAGCTTGCGCTGGCGGTCGCGGGCGCGAAGTTCGATGGCGCGGTCGGTTTCGGACGAGGCCCGGTCGGCGAGGTCGGGGTGGTTGGCGTTTTCCTGCTGCAGGATTTCGAGCGTTTCGCGCGCCTCGCGAAGGATTTCGCTCTTCCAGCGGATCAGCTTGCCGCGAAAGTACGCCTTCTGGCGTTCGTTCATGAAGGGCTCTTCTTCGGAAGGGACGTAGTCGTCCGTTACGAGATCGCTCATTCGACTCACCCCGGTACCCGCAATCGGCGCCTATATATTCGCCGCGCCAGAAGCGCACAAGCATAAATGGCGGCGCCCTCACGCAATTGTTAATAGCCTGATGCTGCTGCATTTTGCGGCGCGGATGTGCCGGATTCGCGAGCAATCGACAATCGCAAAACCGCCGTGTTTCCGACACCGCGCAGGCGCGACGAGAGCGTCTCCCGAGGCTGTTGCGAAAGGCCCCGCGCCTGTCTAAAGCTTGCGCGGCGGCCGCCTCGAGACGGAGTCCAGCGGGAAGTTCAGGCATTGAGCAGGCTCTATCTGTTACGGCATGCCAAAGCCGGCTGGGCGAAGCCGGGCATGCGCGATTTCGACCGTCCGCTCGACGATTCGGGTCGCTCCGACGCCGAGGCGACCGGCGTGACGATGCGCGCCTGCGGTTATGTTCCCGACATCACGCTCTGCTCGAACGCAAGGCGTGCCCGCGACACGCTGGAGTGCATCGCCGGCCATGCCGACACCGGCCGCGTCGTATTCTCCGATGCGCTCTACGCCGCCGACGCATCCGACTACCTGACCGCCATCCGCGAGCAGAACGGCTGGGATTCCGTGCTGGTCATCGGCCACAACCCGATGATGGAGGATCTTGCCATGGCGATGGCCACCGAAGGCGAGGAAGCCGCCCGCGCATCACTGGGTACCGGCTTCCCCACCTCCGCGCTTGCCGTGATCCGCCTGCCCGGCAGCCTCTCGGAAGCACAGCCCGGAACGGGTTTTCTCGAGGCATTCCTGACGCCCGCCGATCTCTGACGACGCGCCATTCCAAACCGCCACCGGGCAGCCTATATGCGGTCTCGACCGCCACAGGGGCTTCGGCTTGGCAGCACTGACAAGCTTCACCGACGAAGCGCGCATCGCCTTCGACACGCTGACCGAGCGGGCGTCGTCCGTGTTTTCTCCGGCTGTGCGCCTGGGCGTCACCGGCCTGTCGCGCGCCGGCAAGACGGTGTTCATCTCCGCATTCGTGCACAATCTTATCCATGGTGGCCGGCTGCCGCTGTTCGATGCCCAAAAGTCGGGCCGCATCGCCCGTGCCTACCTGCAGGAGCAACCTGACGCCGCCGTTCCCCGCTTTCAGTACGAGGACCATGTCGCAGCACTTGTCGACCAGCGAATCTGGCCGGATTCGACGCGCGCCATCTCCGAACTCCGCCTGACGATCGACTATGAATCCGCGACCTTCTTCGGGCGCATGCTGTCATCAGGCCGGCTGTCGGTCGACATCGTCGACTATCCGGGCGAATGGCTGCTCGACCTGCCGCTGCTCGGCAAGGATTTTTCGACCTTCTCACGCGAAGCGGTCGAGCTTGCGAAACTGCCGGTGCGCGCCGACCTCGCCGGCGAGTGGCTGGCTAACGCGGCCGGTATCGACCCCGACGCACCGGCCGACGATCCGACCGCGCGACGGCTGGCCGAAAGCTTCGCCGCCTACCTGCGCGCCTGCAAGGCCGACGACCGCGCCCTGTCGACGCTGCCGCCAGGGCGTTTCCTGATGCCCGGCGACCTCGACGGCTCGCCGGCCCTGACCTTTTCGCCACTCACGCGACTGGCCGAGGGGCGGCCGCGCTCCGGCTCCCTCCAGGCGATGATGGAGCGCCGCTACGAGGCCTACAAGACGCATGTCGTGCGGCCGTTCTTCCGCGAGCACATCGCCCGCCTCGACCGCCAGATCGTGCTGGTCGACGCCATGCAGGCGCTGAACGCCGGCGCCGGCGCGGTGGCCGACCTCGAGCGCGCGCTGACGGAGATTCTTGCCTGCTTCCGGCCCGGCCGCGGTAGTTTCCTGACCGACTTCTTCTCGCACCGCATCGACCGCATCCTGATCGCCGCCACCAAGGCCGACCACCTCCACCACGAGAGCCACGACCGGCTGCAGGCGATCGTGCGCCGGTTGGCCGATCGCGCGATCGAGCGCGCCAGCTTTTCCGGCGCCGAAGTCTCGGTGCTCGCCATCGCGGCGGTGCGAGCGACGCGCGAAGGCACCGTCAAGCAGGGTCGCGAAACGTTGCCGGTCATCATCGGCACGCCGCTGAAGGGCGAAACGATCGACGGCGAACGCTTCGACGGCAAGACCGAGACGGCAATCTTTCCCGGCGACCTGCCAGCAAAACCCGAACTCGCGCTCGAAGCGGCCGGCCAGGGCGATGCGCCGATGCGCTTCGTCCGCTTCCGGCCGCCGCAGATCGAACGCTCGACTGACGGTATGAAACTGTCGCTGCCGCATATCCGGCTCGATCGTGCGCTGCAGTTCCTGATCGGAGACAAGCTCGCATGACGGCGCCGCCCCGCAAGCCCGCTGCCTTTCGCCTGCCGCAGGCCACGCCGCGCGAGGAGCCGCGCCTTGCCGAGCCGGAGGCCGGCGAGCCCTCGCGGCGCCCTCGCGCCGCTGCGCCGGCCGAAACGATCGTGACGCGGGCGGCGGTGGACGTCTTCGACGAGCCGGACATCGTCGCCGCGCCGCCTCCCGCGGCCTTTGCCCGGCGCCGGACCTCCTGGCTCGGCCGGCTGTTCTTCGGCGCTGCGGGCATCCTGGTTTCGCTGGCGATCGGTCTGTGGACCGACCGGTTGATCCGAGACCTGTTTTCGCGCGCCGACTGGCTGGGCTGGCTGGCAGTGGCCTGTGCTGCGATCGCGGCGCTCGCGCTGCTGATCGTGATCGCGCGGGAACTGCTGGCGCTGGCGCGCCTTGCGTCGGTCGAGAATCTGCGCGCACGTGCGGCTGAAGCGATCGCAAGCGATGATCCGAAATCGGCGCGGCGCGTCGTCGCCGAGCTGATCGCGCTGTTTTCGGCGCAGCCCCAGACCGCGGTCGGCCGCCGGGCAATGGCCGACCTTTCCGGCGAGATCATCGACGGCGCCGCACTCGTCGGCCTCGCCGAAACCGAAATCCTGGCGCCGCTCGACGCACGCGCAAAAATCCTGGTGCTGGATGCGGCCAAGCGTGTCTCGCTGGTCACCGCCGTCAGCCCGCGCGCCATCGTCGACATCGCCTATGTCGTGTTCGAGGCCGGCCGGCTGATCCGCCGCCTGTCCGAACTCTACGCCGGCCGGCCCGGCACGCTGGGCTTCCTGCGGCTGACGCGCAGCGTTCTCGCGCATCTCGCCGTCACAGGTTCCATGGCGGCCGGCGACAGCATCGTCCAGCAGATCGTCGGCCACGGGCTGGCGGCAAGGCTGTCGGCCAAGCTCGGCGAAGGCGTGGTCAACGGCATGATGACGGCGCGCATCGGCATGGCCGCGATGGAGGCGGTGCGCCCCCTGCCCTTTTCGCCGGCACGCAGGCCGAGCATGGGCGAATTCATGGCGGCGCTGACCTCGTTCGCATCGCGCAAGCCGAGCGGCGATTCGTGATCCCGCCGCCGGCGTCCGAACCGGCAAAATAGACGAAGCGTTAACCATTCTTGGCGATGGTCTCAGCACGTCTTCGTCGCCATGCAGTAACCGGGTGCTCCCTTGCCGAACCGCGCTTTCGCCTATGCCTTCGCCGCTTCGCTGGTCGCCGGCGCGTCTGCGCTGCCGGCGCACGCTGCCGATTCGGCCGACCGCAAGTTTTTCGAGTCGGTGGCCGGCGAGTGGGTCGGACCGGGCGAGATCGTGGCCGGAAAGTACAAGGGGACCAAATTCACCTGCACCTTCACCGGCTCGACGCCAGGCAGCAAGATCGGCATGACGCTCGACGGCGGCTGCCGCGTCGGCGTCTTCACGCAGAAGCTGACGGCGAGCGTCGAACAGCGGGGCGGCCGCGCCGGCTATACCGGCACCTTCCAGGACGGCGCCGAGGGTAAGGGCCTCGACATTATTTCCGGCAACGTCATCAGCGACCAGAAGGTCGTCTTCGCGATCAACCGCAAGCAGCTGCGAGGCGCCATGCTCGCCCGCCTGCCTGACGAGAACACCATGAATGTCACGGTGTCCGTCAGCGTCGACAAGCAGATGGTGCCGGTGATCGGCATGAATCTGCGCCGAGTCGATTCCGGTAGCGTCGGCTCGGTCGCGCAGGAATAGCCGCGCCTCTTCGTCCGCCGAACTCGCCGCACTGCACAACGGCAAAGCTCGCGCCGGTTGCCTTTGGCCGGCCGCCTCCCCATAGTCTTCCGCTACGCCGCCGGCGCGGCGAAACGGGACGTGGTGCATGTCAGCAGAAGCGGCTGGATCGACGAGTGATCTGGTGCAGGTCGTGGCCCTGCTCGCGGCGGGCGTCGTCGCCGTGCCGATTTTCCGGCGGCTGAAGCTCGGCTCGATCCTCGGCTACCTGACCGCCGGGCTGGTGATCGGCCCGTTCGGTCTCGGCATCTTCTCCGATCCGGCCGCGATCCTGCATGTCGCCGAACTCGGCGTCGTCATGTTCCTGTTCATCATCGGGCTGGAAATGCGCCCCTCGCGGCTCTGGGGCCTGCGCCGCGAGATTTTTGGCCTCGGCGTGATGCAGGTCGGCGTCTGTTCGGCCCTGCTCACCGTGGTGGGCGTCGCCACCGGTTTCCCGGTGGCCGCGTCTTTCGTGGCTGCCGCCGGCTTCGTGCTGACCTCGACGGCGATCGTAATGCAGCTTCTGGAAGAGCGCGCGGAGATAGCCACGCCAAAGGGCCAGCGCATCGTCTCCATCCTGCTGCTGGAGGATCTGGCGATCGTGCCGCTGCTGGCCCTGGTGGTCTTCCTGGCGCCGGAGCGCGCAGGCGAGGAAAGCGTGGGCCTGGTCGGCCGGCTGGTGGATGTCGGCATCGGCGTGGGCTCTATCGCCGGCCTGGTGGTGGCCGGCCGCTATCTGCTCAACCCGCTGTTCCGCATCCTGGCGGATTCTCATGCGCGCGAGGTGATGACGGCGGCGGCACTGCTGGTCGTGCTGGGTGCAGCACTCGCCATGCAACTCGGCGGCCTGTCGATGGCGATGGGCGCGTTCCTCGCCGGCGTGCTCTTGTCGGAATCGACCTTCCGCCACCAACTTGAGGCCGATGTGGAGCCGTTCCGCGGGATTCTGCTCGGTCTGTTCTTCATCGCCGTCGGCATGTCGCTCGACCTCGCCATCGTGGCGGCGAACTGGCTGATGATCGCCTTCTACGTCATCGCCTACATGATCATGAAGGCGGTGGGCATCTACGCCGTCGCACGCTTCCTTCGCACCGACAAGCGCGAAGCGATGGACCGCGCGATCCTAATGGCGCAGGGCGGCGAGTTCGCCTTCGTGCTCTACGCGGCCGCCACGGCGGTCGGCATTCTCGATGGTTCCGAGAACGCGATCCTGACCGCCATCATCATCGTGTCGATGGTGCTGACGCCGCTGGCGATCCTGGCGATGCGCTATCTGATGCCGCCGGAGGCACCTTCCCTGGAAGGCATCGACATCGCCGACGGGCTGGACGGCAGCGTGCTGGTCATCGGCTTTGGCCGCTTCGGCCAGATCGCGACGCAGCCGCTGCTGCTGCGCAACATCGACGTGTCGATCATCGACAACGACGTCGAGATGATCCAGGCAGCGGCAAATTTCGGCTTCAAGGTCTATTATGGCGACGGCACGCGGCTCGACATCCTGCATGCCGCCGGCGCCGGACGGGCGCGCGCCGTGCTGGTGTGCGTCGACAAGGGCGAGACGGCGGTGCAGATCGCCGAGCGGCTGAAGGCGGAGTTCCCGCTGGTTCCGGTGCTGGTGCGGGCCTACGACCGCGGCGTGACCATGAAGCTGGTCCAACTCGGCGTGGACTACCAGATCCGCGAGACTTTCGAGTCGGCGCTGATTTTCGGGCGCATGACACTCGAGACGCTGGGGGTCGAGCCGGAAGCCGCCGCCGAGGTGATCATGGATGTGCGCCGCCGAGACGAGGCGCGGCTGGAAGCGCAACTCGCCGGCGGCCTGCAGGCCGGTCGCGGCTACTTCAAGGGCAACATGCCGGCGCCGATCCCGGCGCCATTGGCGCCTCCGCGCGCACCCGGCCGCGCCATGAACGAGGGCGCGGCGGACGCGCTGGGCAAGGCCACCGCCCGGGAAGGCGCGACCTGAAAACGTATTGGACAGGGAGGAAGAAATGGGCGGCGAAGCGGACGACGACGACTATCTGACCGTGACCGGGTTCTGGCGCAAGGCCGGACCGGACGCATGGTTCACCCGCAACGACGCGTTCGACATGCATTTCCGCGAGACGATGGGGGAGCAGCATTTCGCGGCCGCCCGGCGCGAGCGCGACCATTGGCTGGAGCACGCCGAGGGCTCGTTCGCGCTGATGATCGTGCTGGACCAGTATCCCCGCAACTGTTTCCGCGGCACCGGCCACATGTACGCGACCGATCCGCTGGCCCGCTCCTTCGCCCGGCTCGCCATCGCGGCCGGCCACGACCTTGAGATCGAGGAAGGCCTGCGGATGTTCTTTTACCTTCCGTTCTCGCATTCCGAGGATCTGGCCGATCATGAATTCGCCATCGAGAAGACCATGCCCCTCGGCGAGGAGATGCTGAAGCACACCCGACGCCACCGCGACATCATCAGGAGCTTCGGACGTTTTCCGCACAGAAACCCTATCCTCGGCCGCGATACCACTCCCGAAGAGCAGGCTTTTCTCGACGGCGGCGGCTTTAGAGGCTGAGCCCGGCGCCAAAGCGCGTGGCGATACGCAACGCGCGCTTCAGCTGTTTTGTTGGTGGCATGTCTACCGAAACCGGTTCCCACTCTCGGTTGACGTGCGCTAGGTCGGCTCCCAACGCCACCAGTCGCGCCCGCCCTGCAGCCGCTCGATGCCGGAGGCGTCGATGCCGGCAAGCATGTCGGCGACCTTGCGTCCGCCGATTGCCAGCTCGGGAGCGATCTCCAGCAGCGGGACCAGCACGAAGGCGCGTTCGGCGAGCCGCGGATGGGGCAGTTCCAGGCCGGGCTCCTTCACCACGGCGTCGCCGAAGGCGACGATGTCGATGTCGATCAGGCGCGGTCCCCAGCGCTCGCCGCGAACGCGCTTCAACCGCCGTTCCGAATCCAGGCAGAGCCCCAGCAGGCCTCGGGCGTTGAGGCCGGTGACAATCTCGGCGGCGGCGTTGAGGAAATCGGGCTGGTCGGTCTTGCCCCAGGGGGGCGTCCGGTAGAGCGAGGACACCGCGACGACGCGCGTGCGGCCATCGGCGTCGAGGAAATCCAGCGCGGCCGACATCGCTGCCGCCGGATCGCCGAGATTGCCGCCGAGGCTGAGGAAGGCGCGCGTATCACTCGGGCCAGACAACGCTCACCTCGACATGGTCAAGCACGCCGGGCACCGGCGCATTGGGCTTGCGCACCGTGATCTCGGCGCGCGCGATCTGCGGGTAGCGGGCGACAAGCGCGCGGGCGACGTCCATCGCCAGCGCCTCGATCAAAAAGCGGCGTTTTCCGGTGATGATCTTCTCGATCAGCGAAAAGGCGACGCCGTAGTCCACCGTGCCGTCGATGCGGTCATCTTCAAGCGCAGTGCCGGGATCGACGGTCAGCACCGCGTCGACATAGAAGCGCTGGCCGAGCATCTCCTCCGCGTCGTGCACGCCGTGGCGCGCGAAGAAGGCGCAGTTCTTCATTCGGATGACGTACATCGGCCTCAGCGATCCGGTCCTGGTATCTCGGCCAGAATAGCATCCGCCACGGCCAGGGCGTCGATGTTGATTGCGACATCGTGGACCCGAAACAGCGCCGCACCTTTCAGCCGCAGCACGGCGCTGGTCGCGGCCGTGCCAGCGTCGCGCTCCGCCGGATCGCGGCCGGTGGCGTGGCCGATGAAGCGCTTGCGCGAGGCACCAACCATCATCGGGTAGCCGAGCCGGACCAGTTCCTCGAAGCGGGCCACGATCGCAAAATTCTCCCGCGCATCCTTGGCGAAGCCGAAGCCCGGATCGAGCACGATCCGATCGGCAGGGATGCCCGCATCGCGCGCGATCTCCAGGGAGCGGCCGAGAAAGGCGAACTGGTCGGCGATCACGTCGGGGTCGCGCTCGCGTTCGCGGCCGGTGTGCATGATTACCAGCCCGGCGCCGGTTTCGGCAGCGACACGCGCGATGCCGGGCTCGCGCTGCAGGCCCCAGACGTCGTTGATGACATGGGCGCCGGCTGCCACAGCCTTACGAGCGGTATCCTCGCGATAGGTGTCGACCGAAATCAACCCCGCGCGCTCGGCGACGAGCGCCTCGATCACCGGCAGCACGCGCGCCTGTTCCTCCGCCGCGGTGATGGGTTGTCCGCCGGGGCGGGTCGACTCGCCGCCAACGTCGACGATGACCGCCCCTTCCCCGAACATCCGGCGCGCCTGGGCGAGCGCTGCGTCGCACGCGTCGAACAGTCCGCCGTCCGAAAAACTGTCGGGGGTGACGTTGAGAATGCCCATGACGAGCGCGCGGCGACCAACTTCAAGGTGCCGACCATGACCCAGTTGCCAGACAGAAGTCCTCATCGGTGGCTGTTCCGTGGCGCGCCGATAGCGCTGTCGCCACGCCGGACATGGCGAGGCCTGCGAATTCCGTTGCGCGCAGGGTCGCCGTAACGCAAGTTGGCGAGCGAGGAAAGAAAATGAAGCGTATTTGTGCAGCGTTGTCGGTGCTTTTGGGCCTCGCCGCCCCGACGCACGCCACCACATTTTCGAAAACCTACAGCTATTTCAGCGTCGGCGGCGTCACGCTGGACGAAATCGAAACCGAACTCGCGCGGCGCGGACCCCAAGTTAAGAGCACCGGCCAGCGACATCCCGGTGCCACGCAGATGGAATTCACCACGCGACTGGGCTACGCCGAGACGCCCAAGAGTTGCAAGATCGCGAAGGCAACGGTGTCGCTGAAGGCAAAAGTGATCCTGCCGCGCTGGCGACGCCCCTCGCGGGCCGAGGCGGACGTGCGGCTCGTATGGGATACGCTGGAATCGGATATCCGGCGTCATGAAGAGACCCATGTCGTCATTGCCAAGGACTACGCACGCAAGCTCGAACAGGCGCTGCTTCGCATCGGCAGGCAGAAAAACTGCAAGGTCGCAGCCGGCAAGGCGGAGGCAACGCAGCAGCGCATCCTGGGCAACCACGACCGCGCGCAGGAAGAATTCGACCGGGTTGAGGCCCTCAACTTCGAGAAACGCATGACGCGACTGATGCGCAACCGGCTTGAAAAGCTGGGCGGCGCCGTCGACTGACCGCGGCCTCAGCCCTGGCGCTCGGGAATGCGCACGACGAGCCCGTCGAGTTCGTCGCGCACGCGGATCTGGCAGGACAGCCGCGAGGTCGGCCGTACGTCGTAAGCGAAATCGAGCATGTCCTCTTCCATCGGATCGGGCTCGCCCACGGCTTGCGCCCAGGCGTCGTCCACATAGACATGGCAGGTCGCGCAGGCGCAGGCGCCGCCGCATTCGGCCTCGATGCCGGGCACCGCGTGGCGCACAGCGTTCTCCATCACGGTCGACCCGTTCTCGGCCTCGATCTCGTAGCGCGTGCCATCGAAGGCGATGTAGTTGATCTTGGTCATGGAAGCCCCGACGGCAGGATATCCGCGCAGATAATCGATTGCGCGGGCAAGTCAACCGTGGCGAAGCGGCACGATCTTACGCGTTTGCGGCAGCCTCACCGGCCGATCGCGGCGACGAAGTCGCGCAGGTCGTCGATCAGTTTCGTCAGCCGGCCGATGACTGCGCGGTCGCCCGGCTTGCGCTCGATCTCGGCGGCACAGTCGGCGAGCGCGAAGGCGCCGATGCCGAGTGCGGAACCTTTCAGAGAATGTGCCAAACGGAAACGCCCCTCGGGATCGGCGCCGGCCATCTGTTCCCGGACGAGAACCGCCTGCTGTACGAAAAGGCCCAGCACCTCCTGCTCAAGCGAGCGGTCGCCGTTGGTCTGCCGTGAGAGATGCGCGAGGTCGATCGGCCGGGAGGTCCGCTGACCGCAGGATTCGCCGCCCGGACGCTCGAACGCTATCCGCGGCTCAATACGCGCTGCCATGCTGGGAACTCCCGAAAATGCTGTCCGTGCAAATGCCCGTTCTTAGCCGGGGCACGTGGACATCGGGTTAATAGCGGTCTTTGTGGCGAAATCGCGAAAATGCCGCAAACCTGCGCATGCGTTAACCTTATGTTTAAAGTTTTACGCATCCGCCGGTTTGCATGTTTTCTTTACCCATGTGTGTCAGTACGATACGGCGGGTCCATCTTCAGCCAGAAGCGCGCCCCGGGCATCGGCGGAATAGCCCGGGAAAGCGCTACGAGTACAGGGTATTGGCGGCATGGCTAAAAATCCGACTTCAAGCCAGAATCTCGAAAACGAAGTGGCCAAGGAGCTCGAGAACGCTCTCGACCTGGACCTCTCCAACGCCGTGACCGACCTAGATGGGTCGGCTTCGATGGAGGACCTGGAGGCACAGATTTCCAAGGCGGCCGACGAGTTGGCCCGCGAAGGCCGCAACGGTTCGCCCGCTGTGAAGAAAGCCGAACGCCCTGCCCGCACGGCTGCAGAAAAGCCGGCCGCGCCGGTCCGCGATCCCGAACCGCAGCCTCTACGGCAGCTTCGTCCGGTGGAAACCACGTCGGGCCTGCCCGCGAGTTTCGCGCCGGCCAACGACGATCGCCAGAAGGATTATCGCGCGCTCGTAGCCAGTCTGAACCGCAAGCCTTCCCGTGCCATCTTCTGGGTCACCGGCCTGGTCAGCATCGCCTGGCTGGCCGCCGCAGCCTTCATCGGCGAGCGCCTGTTCACGCCGAGCGTGTTCAACATTCGCTCGCCGGAGGAACTGCTCGCCCGACCATATGTCGTGCTGCTCGCCGTCCTTGCGATTGCGCCGATCATCCTGTTGTGGGCGTTCGTCGTCATGGTGCGTCGCGCCCAGGAGATGCGCCTTGCCGCGCAATCCATGGCAGAAGTCGCCTTCCGCCTCGCCGAGCCGGAAGCGCTGGCGCAGGACCGCGTGATGATGGTCGGCCAGGCCGTGCGCCGCGAAGTGGCCGCCATGGGCGAAGGCATCGAGCGCACGCTGGCACGCGCGGTCGAACTCGAGACGCTGGTACACACCGAAGTCAACCAGATCGAGCGCTCCTACTCGGAAAACGAGGCTCGCATCCGCGCCCTTGTCGACGGCCTCGGCAGCGAGCGCGACGCGGTCGTCACCCATGCCGAACGCGTGCGCTCCTCCATCACCGGCGCGCACGAGACGCTTCGCGACGAGATGAACGCGGCCACCGACGTCATCCGCGAGAGCATTCTCAACGCGTCGACCAACCTGTCGATGACGATCAACGATTCGGGCGACAAGCTGATCGACCGCATCAACGAGAGCAGCCTTTCGATCTTCGACACCATCAACGATCGCGTCGATTCGATCGGCAATCGCCTGTCCACGTCGGGCGAGGCGTTCGCCAGCCTGCTCGACACACGCATCGCCAAGCTCACGCAGAGCACCGACGATGTCACCCGCTCGCTCTCGCAGATGCTGGAAGAGCGCACATCCGGCATGGTGTCGCTGCTCGGCGGCGCGACCAAGTCGTTGAACAGCGAATTGGAGCGCCGGCTGCACGGCATCGAGAAGACGCTGGCCGAGCGCGGCCAGGCGCTCATCGGCCAGTTCCAGACCCGTGCCGAGGCGCTCGACATCGGCACCCAGAAGCTCAACGCCGCCCTCGAGGCCCGCGCGCGCCAGATCAACGACACGCTGGTCGACCGCGCCCGCGACATCGCCGGTACGTTCAGCGCCGGCCGCGATAGCATCGTCTCGCTGATCGGCAACAGCAAGGACAGCATCGGCGCGGAGATGTCGGAGATCATTCTGTCGACCTCCACCATGCTGGAGGCGCGTGCCGCTGAATTCGCCGGCCGCCTCGACGAGGCCCGGCAGGCGGTTTCGTCCGCCTTCGACGCCGATATCCAGCGCCTCGCCGATGCCCGCACCGGCATCGAGCAGTCGGTGGAAAACCACGCCCGCAAGATGTCGGAGGCGCGCGAACGCATGGCGATGGCCCTGCAGGAGGATCTCCAGCGCTTCGCAGAAGGGCATGCCAGCATCGACAACGCGGTCGGTGCGCAGGTGCAGCGCCTCACCGACGGCCGCAACCAGATCGCCTTCGCGCTGGAAGAGGACCTGCGCAAGATCAACGATTCACGCGCCGGCATCGAAGCGGCGCTCGGGCTGCATCTCGAACGTCTCTCCGACGCCCGCAACATGCTGAGCCGCGCCTTCAACGACGATTCGCAGAAGCTGACCACCACCCGCGCCGACATCGACGGCATGGTGGCCGGCCACATCGCCAAGCTGGCGGAAGGCCGCGGCATCCTCACCCGCGCCCTCGAGGCCGATCTCGGCAAGCTTGCCGACACCCGCTCCCACATCGATGGGCTGGTCTCCGCCCAGGTGGCGAAGCTGGCCGAAGGGCGTGGCGTGCTCGCCGAAGCACTCAAGACCGACATCGCGACGCTCAACGAGGGCCGCAAGACCATAGACGAACTGATCACGGTGCAGGCGCAGCGCCTGAACGAAGGCCGCAGCCTGCTCACCAGGGCTCTCGAGCAGGATCTTGAGAAGCTCGCGGCGAGCCGCAACGGCATTGACGGGCTGGTCGCCGGCCAGGTGGAAAAGCTCGCCGAAGGCCGCGACATCCTCAAGCGCGCCCTCGAAGCCGACCTCAACAAACTCGCTGAAGTACGCAAGGACGTTGACGGATTGGTCGCCGCGCAGGTCGCCAAGCTGGCGGAGGGCCGCAACTTCCTGACCATGACCATGCAGAACGATCTGGAGCGGCTCAACGCCACCCGCGCGGAGATCGACCAGCAGGTCCAGGGCGCTATTTCCGCCCAGGTCGAGCGCCTCGCCGAAAGCAGGAGCGTGCTCAGCCGCGCCCTGGAGGACGACCTTCGCCAGGTGGAGGAATCGCGCCGGCAGATCGAGGTCGGCGTCGCCGACGCCTCATCCGCACAGCTTGCCGCTCTGGAAACCGGCCGCGCCCGCATGGCCGAAATGCTGCAGGCGGACATCGCCCAGATGCAGGCGACCCGCGCCGAGATCGACCGGCAGGTGGCGGAGATTTCCGCCGCGCATGCCGCCGCGCTCGAACATGGCCGTGCCCAGCTCACGGAGGCGATGCAGGCCGATCTCGATCGCCTGACCGACGCGCGCCGCGAAATTGAGGCTCAGGTCTCGTCGATGATCTCCAAGCAGGCGTCGACGCTCGAGCGCGGACGCATCGCGCTCACCCATGCGATGCAGGCTGACCTCGACCGCCTGGCCGAATCGCGCCGCGAGATCGATGAGCAGTTCGCCGCCTTGATGTCCGGACAGTCGTCGGCGCTGGAACAGGGCCGTATTGTGCTGTCCCAGGCGATGCAGGCCGACCTCGACCGTCTCGCCGAATCCCGCCGCGAGATCGATGCCCAGATGGCGGCGATGGTCAGCGGCCAGGCCTCCGCGCTGGAGGAAGGCCGCGTCGCCCTCACCCGGGCGCTCGAGTCGGACCTGCAGAAACTGGCGGAAAGCCGTTCGGCAATCGATGGGCTGGTCGCCGGCCAGGTCGAGAAGCTGGCCGAAGGCCGCGACATCCTGCGCCGGGCACTCGACGCCGACCTGCAGAAGCTGTCGGCCGCCCGCGGCGAGATCGACGGACTGGCGGCGAGCCATGTCGAGAAGCTGGCCGAAGGCCGCTCGATGCTGAAGCTTGCTTTGGAAGACGACCTTGCTCGCCTGGTCGTGGCGCGCGGCGACATCGACAGCCTGGCGGTTCGCCAGATCGAACAGCTCGCCGAAGGCCGCAACCAGCTGAAGCAGGCGCTGGAAGACGACCTCGCCAAGCTGACCGAGGCCCGCTCGGGCATCGACGGCCTCGTGGCCGGCCAGGTCGAAAAACTCGCGGAAGGCCGCGACATCCTGCGCCGTGCGCTCGACGCCGACCTGCAGAAGCTCTCCGCCGCCCGCGGCGAGATCGACAGCCTCGCCGCGAGCCATGTCGAACGGCTGGCCGAAGGCCGCTCGATGCTGAAGGGTGCGCTGGAGGAAGACCTTGCGCGGCTCGCAATGGCGCGCAGCGACATTGACAGCCTGGCTGTCCGCCAGGTCGAGCAGCTCGCGGAAGGCCGCGCGGTGCTGAAGGGCGCCCTGGAGGAAGACCTGTCGCGGCTCGCCATGGTGCGCAGCGACATCGACAGCCTGGCAGTCCGTCAGGTCGAGCAGCTCGCCGAAGGCCGCAACCAGCTGAAGCGCGCCCTGGAGGACGACCTCGCCAAGCTGACCGAGGCCCGCTCGGGCATCGACGGCCTGGTCGCCGGCCAGGTGGAAAAGCTCGCGGAAGGCCGCGACATCCTGCGCCGCGCCCTCGAAGCCGACCTGGCGAAGCTCGCCGACGCGCGCAGCGAGGTCCAGGGGCTCGTGGCCGCGCAGGTGGCCCAGATCGCCGAGGGCCGCTCGGTCCTGAAGCATGCGCTGGAAGAAGACATGGCGCGCGTGCTTGAGGCGCGCGGCGAGATCGACCAGTTGGCGGCCGGCCACGTCGCCAAGCTGGCAGAGGGCCGCGCCGTTCTGAAGCAGGCGCTCGAAGATGATCTGGAAAAGCTGGCGGAAGCCCGCACCAGCATCGACAACCTCGTCGCCGGCCAGGTGGAAAAACTCGCACAGGGGCGCGATATCCTGTCGCGTGCACTGGCGGCGGACCTGGAAAGGGTGGCGGCTACCCGCAGCGAGATCGACGGCATGGTGACCGGCCATGTCGACAAGATGGCTGCCGGACGCGAAGCCCTGGTACGGGCGCTGGAGGACGATCTCGCCAAGCTTGATCAGAGCCGCGAAAGCATCGACCGCTTCGTGCTCGGCCAGGTGGAACGGCTTGCAGCCGGCCGTCAGGTGCTGACCAACGCGCTGAACGAGGATCTCGCGAGCCTCGCCGCCGGCCGCGGCGAACTCGCCGGGCTGATGTCGGACCAGGTGCAGCGATTTGCAGAGAGCCGCGAGGGCCTGAAGCGTGCGCTGGAGGACGACCTCGCGAAGCTTGCTTCCGACCGGGCCGGCATCCGCGAATTCGTCCAGGCGGAGATCGCCAAGCTCGGCGAAGGCCGCAGCCTGCTCTCGCAGGCGCTGGAAGCCGATCTCGCGAGGTTGGCTGAAAGCCGCAGCGGCATCGACCGGCTCGTCGCCGGACAGGTGGAGAAACTGGCCGCCGGCCGCGACATCCTGCGCCGGGCGCTCGAATCCGACCTGACAAAACTGGCAGAAACGCGCACGAGCATCGACGGCCTCGTCGAGGCTCAGGTTGCGCGCCTCGCGGAAGGCCGCGACACGCTGCGCAACGCGGTCGAGGAAGACCTGAGGCGGCTTACCGAGTCGCGTGGCGCCATCGATCAGTCGGTCGTCTCCTTTGCGGGCAAGCTCGCCGAAGGCCGTGGTCTCCTCGCCGAAGCGCTGGACAAGGACCTCGACAAGCTCGTGGTCGCCCGCCGCAACATCGACGGCGCAGTCTCCGAGCACATCGACCGCATCGCCGAAAAGCGTGGCGAAATCACCGACGCCATCGCCGCCGACATCGGCCGCGTCGAGGAAGCCTTCGCCCGCCAGACCGGCGTGATCGAGGAGCGCACCGGCACGCTCGAACGCGCGCTCTCCACCGGCGTCGACAATGTCCGCGTGGTGCTCGAAAAGAGCGCGCTGGCAGCCGCCGGCTCGCTGCGCGACAAGGTGCTGGAAGTCACGCATGCGCTTAGCAGCACCGCCGGCGACGTGTTCTCCGACGCCGACCGCAAGATCGCGGAGCGCGCCGAACAGGCGTCGGCGGCGCTGCTTGTCCGGGCCAACGACATCGCACGCGCCTTCGAGGACGCCGATGCGCGCCTTGCGGCCCGAGCCGACGAGACGCAGATCTCGCTGATCGCGCGCGCCGAGGAGACCGCGAGCATGTTGAACATGCGTGTCCAGGAGACTTCCAACACGCTGGCCGCCCGCGCAGCCGACATCGCCCGTACCTTCGACCAGGCCAATGCGGCGCTGGCGCAGCGCGGCGTCGAGACGACCCAGGCGATGACGGCCCGCGCCGAGGAAACCGCCGGGCTGCTTTCGACGCGGGCCGACGAGATCGCCAACTTCTTCCACCGCGCCGACCAGATGCTGGTCAGCCGGGCCACCGAGACGGCGGGCGCGCTTGCCGCGCGTGCCGGCGAGATCGTGCGCAGTTTCGACGACGCCGACCGCCAGCTGACCTCGCGCATTGCCGAATCGGCCGACACGCTGGCGGCGAAGGCCTCCGAGCTCAACCGCATCTTCGATGGTGTGGACGAGCAGTTCGCCGGCCGCGTCAGCGAAAGCGCCAGCGCGATCGAGCGCAAGGCCGCCGAACTCGGCCGGGTGTTCGACGCGGCCGACGAGCGGCTTGCCTCGCGGGTCGCCGAAAGCGCCAGCGCCATCGCTCAGCGGACCAGCGAACTCGACAGCCGGATGCGGCAGCGGGCGAGCGAACTGGACAGCATATTCGAGGCCGCCGACCAGCGCCTTGCGGTGCGGGTCGCCGAGAGCGTCGACACGCTGGGCACCCGCTCGGGCGAGATCATCGGCAATTTCGAGGCCGCCGACGAGCGCCTGCACATCCGCGCCGAGGAGCGCGCCCGTTCTCTGGCCGACCGCGCCGGTGAGATCGGCAGGCTCTTCGAGGGGGCCGACGAACAGATCGCCGCGCGCATCAGCGAGAGCACCCGCGCGATCGGCGCGCATGCCGTGCAGGTCACCAAGGCGCTGTCCGACACCGAGCAGCGCGTGCTTGCGCGCGCCAAGGAAAGCGTCGCCGGCCTGGACGAGCAGGCGCGCGCCATCGAGGCGCGGCTTGCCAGCGCGGACGAGCGGCTGACTTCGGGCGCGCAGGCGGCCGTGGGGCTGGTCGCCGACCACATCGAACAGGCCGAGGCCCGGTTCGCGGCCGGCACCGAACGCATGGGCCAGCGGCTCGGCGAGCAGGTCTCGCAGGCCGAGGCACAGCTCGTCGCCCGTGCCGGCGTCATTGGCGACACCTTCACGGCGGTCGGCCAGCACATCAGCCAGAGCACCAACGAGGCGGCCCGCACCATCGGCGTCAACACCCGCGAGCTCAACGAGATGCTGGCCGCCCGCGCCAGCGAGATCACCCGCGTCATCGAGGAGACCGCCCGGCCGCTGGTCGAGCGCTTCTCCGAAAATGGCATGAACCTGCAGAAGCATGTCGAGGAGATCACCGCGAACGCGACCGAGAAGCTGCGCGCGGAGAACGCCTCGCTGCTCAACGCGCTGGCTGCTCGTACCACCGAGACGGTCAACAGCGTCGCCAGCGCACGCAAGGGACTGGCCGAGGGCGTCAACGACCTGATCGGACGGCTGGGCGAGTCCAGCGCGCAGCTCGGCAAGCTGATCGACACGGCGACGGTCAACCTTTCGTCGGTCGACACCAAGCTCACGGCGGCGACGCAAACCTTCGCTGAAAAGACCGAGCGTGCCGCGCAGACCTTCTCGAGCTCCGCGCGGTTGGTCGACTCCAACACCAGCCGGCTCACCGAGCTGTCGTCCAACACGCTGCGCGAAGTCGCTTCGATCGCCAGCAAGTTCGACCAGCACAGCCGCCTGCTCTCCAGCGCATCCGACCTGCTCGGCTCGGCGCAGAACAATCTGGAGCACACGCTGGGCCGCCAGACGGCTCTGGAAGACCTCGCCGTCGGCCTCGTCAAGAAGTCCGAGGATCTGGAGCGTGTGATGCGCTCCTTCGAAGGCCTGGTCAGCGGCAGCCTCGAAAAGGCGGAGGGCCGCACGCGGGAGTCCGCCGACCGCATCAAGGCCGAGATCACCTCGCTGGTGGAATCGGCCACGAAGCGGTTCGCAGACGCCACCGAAGAGATGCGCCGCACGGCCAGCACCATCCGCACCGAGCTGGAGGACACCCGCACCGAGCTGAAGAAGGGCGTGCTCGAAATGCCCGAGCAGGCCAAGCAGTCGACTTCGGCGATGCGCCGGGCCGTCACCGAACAGATCGGCGCGCTGAAGGAACTGGCCGACATCGTCGCCAAATCGGGCCGCACGATCGACGCGTCGGAAACGCGCGAGACGCGTCCGGCGCCGGCACTGCGGCCGGCAGCGCAGGAACCGGCCCGTCGGCCTGCTCCCCGTCCGGCTCAGCCCGCCCCTGCTCCCGCGGCCGAGATCCGCGTGCCCCGACAGGCCACGGAGACGCCACTGCGCGGCACGCTGGAAATGGAGCGCCCGGCCGAGCAGCCGGTATCGCGGCCGCGCGAAGGCAACCCGCAGGGCGGCCCGAGTTGGGTCCGTGACCTGCTGCGCGGCGCCTCCACGGAGGAGCCCAAGCCGGCGCCGGAAAAGCCGGCCCGCCCGGCCGCTCCGACCCGCTCGCCCTCGCAAGTGGTGGAGTCGCTGAACTCGCTGTCGGTGGACATTGCTCGCGCCATCGACCACGAGGCCGCGATCGAGCTTTGGGACCGCTACCGCCGCGGCGAACGCGACGTTTTCACCCGCCGGCTCTACACGCTGGCCGGTCAGCAGACTTTTGACGACATCCGCCGCAAGTATCGCGAGGACGGCGAGTTTCGCGCCGCCGTCGACCGCTACTGCGACGATTTCGAGAAGCTGCTGAAGGACGTTGCCCGCAACGACCGCGACAACGCGCTGACCCGCAGCTACCTGACGTCGGATACCGGCAAGGTTTATACCATGCTGGCCCACGCCGCCGGCCGCCTGAACTAGGCGCTACCTCGATGTCCGGGCACCGTTTCGGTGCCCGGTATTGGCGAAAAAAGCCTTCAGAAGCGACTGAGATTTCGGGCAGCCGCCCGCGCGATCAAAGCCGGACGTCGGCCCAGGCGACCATGTCCCGGGCGACGATGCTGAAGGCGGCATCGAGCGCAGCTGCATAGGCGTCGTTGCCCGTGCCGGACACCGGCGCGGTCGCCGAAAACTCTTCGGCCGCCCTCACCACGCCGTTGCGGTCATCGAGAATGCGGCTGTAGAGCCGAACCTCCGCGCGGTCGCCGCCATCCAGGCTGATTCCGAATTCGCGGATTTCGGTCGTGATCTGGTAGTCGATGGCGAGCCCCTCGCCGGGCTTGCCAACCGCCCCGAAAGCGCCCGAGCCCTGGAACGTCTCGGCGAGCTTCGACTGAACGATCCGTGGCAGCCGGTCGGACCACTGGGCGCCACCCAGGAACTGGACGACGCCCGGTTCCGGGCGAACGACGATGTTCTGGCCGTCCAGTGGCTTCAGCGCGGTCGGCTCTGCAATGAGGAGCTGCAGGCCGCGACTGCGGCTCCTTGCCTTAGCCGTGGGGGCGGTGAGCTCGTAGGTGTCGAGCGGCGCCGGACCGCCGCCGGGCAGCAGAGCACAGCCCGGTAGAAGCAGTGCAAGAACAAATACCGACGAGAGCAAACGAGAACACTTCACGCCGCAATGCTCCCAGCCGCAGGCCCGGCCGCTCCCCACGCGGCCGTGGCCCCTGCCACCGATACGTCTGTCATGATGAGCGCAACCGGCAAAGTCAACGCCGCGACCTCCCGTCAAAGCGGCGAACCTCGCCGTCTCCACCGGTAATGATGCGCTGCGGGTTGCGTTCCAGGTCGGTCACCGCCCGCTCGACGCGGTTGACGGAGCGGCGCACGTCGTTGACCAGCGAGTCGACGTTCTGCAGCCCCTCGCCGGAGAAGCGCGACAGGCCGTTGAGGATGCCGGCCAGCTTCGAGTTCAGCGTGTCCGCGACCTGCTTGAAGGATTTCAGCGTGGCGCTCGCATCCGCAACCAGACCCTCGGCCTGGCCGGACCCGAGCAGCGTGTCGATCTTCTCCAGGATGCCGTCGACGCGCACCGAGGCCGTGTTGAGGCGGCCGGACAGTTCCTTCGCGTTGACGATCGTCTGGTTGATGTCGTCGGCGCGGTCGCCGACCTTGGCGCTGACGCGCGCAATGTCGCTGACGGCGCGCCGCGCCGTCTCGCTGGCGTCCGAAATGTTGGTGACGGTCGTCTTGATCCGCGCCGGATCGACGGCGTCGAGCAGCGTGTCGACCTTGCCGACCGTGCCCTGCGTTTTTGTGATGAACTCGTTGGCGGAGGCGACTGCCTTGTCGACGCCGTCGGCGATCTGGCCGAACTTGCCGCTGGAGTCGGCCAGGCTCTTGCTGACCGTGTCGACATTGCCGACGATGTTGGTGACCTTTTGCGGGTCGACCGAGCGGATCAGCGCATCGGCGTGGTCGATCGTGGGACCGAGCTTGGCCGACAGCTGGGTGATGTTGGCGATCGCGGCGCGAACCTGCTCGGCGTCGATTGCGTCGACCACCTTGTCGACCTTGCCGACGGTGCCGCGCGTGCTGGTGATGAACTCGTTGGCGGAGGCCACCGCCTTGTCGACGCCGTCCGCGATCTGGCCGAACTTGCCGCTGGCATCGGCAAGGCTCTTGCTGACGGTGTCCACATTGCCGACGATGTTGGTGACCTTCTGCGGATCAAGCGAACTGATCAGCGCGTCGGCATGATCGATCGTCGGACCGAGCTTGGCGGAGATGTCGGCGATGTTGGCGACCGCGGCGCGAACCTTTTCCGCGTCGACCGCGTCGAGCACCTTGTCGACCTTGGCGAGCGACCCCTGCCCCTGCTGGACGAGATCCTTCACCGTCTTCGCCGCAGCCTGCACGTCCTTGACGATGCCGTCGATCTGGTCGCTGGAGGCTGCGAGGCTCTTGGTGAAGGTGTCGACATTGGTGACGATGTTGCCAACCTTGTCCTTGTCGACCGAGCGCAGCAGGCTCTCGGCGGCGTCGAGCGTGCTGTCGATTTTGGTCGAAACCTTCTGGATTTCGCCGGCCAGCGACGACACGCTTTCCAGGAACTTGTCGATGCCGTCGGCATTGGCGGCGAGCGCGTCGGAAAACTTCTCCGCGTTGCCGATCGTTCGGGTCAGCGGCGCGCGAACATCCTTCACGAAGCCTTCGAGCTGGTTCAGCACGCTGTCGGTGCGCATGAACACGTTCTGCGCGGTCTGCAGCAGATTGGTCACCGCCGAGGGATTGGCAACGATTTCAGCGATCTTGCCCTGGTCCTCCGCCTCCTCGAGCAGGTTGGGCTCCTTCGGGTCGCCGCCCTTCAGCTCGATGTTGGCCTGGCCGGTCAGACCGGCAAGGCCGATGTCGGCCTTGGTCGACTGCGTGATCGGGGTAAGCCTGTCCACCGTCGTGTCGGCGATAGCCGCCGACGGGTTCTGCACGTCGATATAGACGCGCTGTACGTCGCCCACCTTGACGCCGTTGAACAGCACCGCGCTGCCGCGCCCGAGTCCCGAAGCGGAGCCCGGAATGCGGACCCTGAGCGCAACAGTCTCGCCACGGTCCCCGATCGCAGCCGTCCAGTAGACGAAGGCAAAGGCGGCGATCACGGCTACCACCGTGAAGATGCCGACGATGACGTAGTTTGCCCGGGTCTCCATTCAGGCCTGGGTCCTTGCCACGAGATCGAGTTGCCGCGCCCGCTTGCCGCGGAAATAGGACTTCACCCAGGGCTCCTCGCTGGCCAGCATATCCTCGATAGTCCCTTGGACCAGAATGCGCTTTTTGCCTAGCACCGCCACGCGGTCACAAACAGAAAACAGGCTGTCGAGGTCGTGCGTCACCATGTAGACGGTGAGGCCCAGCGTATCGCGCAGCTTGCCCACGAGTTCGTCGAACTCGGCCGCGCTGATCGGGTCGAGGCCCGATGTCGGTTCGTCGAGGAAGACGATGTCCGGGTCGAGCGCCAGCGCGCGGGCGAATGCGGCGCGTTTGATCATGCCGCCAGACAGTTCGGACGGGAATTTCGCCGCCGCGTCCGGCGGCAATCCAACCAGCTCTATCTTCAGCAGCGCAAGTTCGTCCATCAGCTTCTTCGGCAGGTCGAGATATTCGCGCATCGGCACCTGTACGTTCTCCTGCACCGTGAGCGCCGAAAACAGCGCGCCATGCTGGAACAGCACACCGAGCCGCATGTCGACACGCATGCGCTCCGCCTCGGAAGCCTTGTCCACGTCGATGCCGAAAATCTTGATCGTGCCGGACTGCTTGCGGTTGAGACCCAGGATGGTGCGCAGCAGTACCGACTTGCCGGCGCCCGATGCGCCGACGAAGCCCAGAATCTCGCCGCGGTGAATGTCGAGATCGAGGCCGTCCAGCACCGTCTGTTCCCCGAAGGTGACGGTGACGTCGCGCGCGGTGAGCACGATCTCGCCCTTTGCGGCATCGTCGGCCTCTTCCGGGTCCTGAACCTCAGCCTCCGACACCCCGCCGCCTCTAAAAATCGATCGCGGCGTAGAAGATGGCGAACATTCCGTCGACGATGATCACGACGAAGATCGCCTTCACCACGGAGGCGGTCACATGCGCGCCGAGCGATTCGGCGCTGCCGCCCACCTTCAGCCCCTCCACGGAGGCGAGGATGCCGATGATCAGCGCCATGAACGGCGCCTTGATCAGCCCCGCCACGATGGTGCTGACGTCGATGGAAGCACGCAGGCGCACGATGAAGGCCGCCGGCGAGATGTCGGAATAGAGCCACGTCACCAAGATCGCGCCGCCGAGCGCGGCGAAATTGGCCGCGATCGTCAGGCAGGGCAGCGCGATGACCAGCGCCACCAGCCGGGGAAAGACCAGCACGCCGACCGGATTGAGGCCGATGACGGTGAGCGCATCGACCTCCTCGCGCATCTTCATCGAGCCGATCTCGGCGGTGATCGCGCTTCCGGAGCGGCCGGCGATCATGATCGCCGTCATCAGCACGCCGAGTTCGCGCAGCACCAGGATGCCGACAAGATCGACGACGAAGATCTCGGCGCCGAAGTAGCGGAGCTGGTAGGCGCCCTGCTGGGCCACGATGGCGCCCACGATCGCCGACATCAGCACCACCACGGGGATTGCGCCGACGCCCATGCGGTCAATATGGCTGGCGATCGCCGCCGGATTGATGCCGTGGCCGCGGCCGAGCTTCATCTGGCCGCCGCGGATGGTGGCACCGAGGATGTGCATGGACGCAATGAAGTCGTCACGCATGTGGTAGACGCCGCGCCCAACCCACTCGAAGAATGCCAACAGCGTGCCCGGCCCGCGATTCCTTGAGGCGTCCTGCTTCTTCAGCGCCGCGTCGCGCACGGCCTCGATCAGGATTTTCGCGCTCTCGCTGGCGCCGTCGATGCGAGCCTCGACGCCGCGGTTCTCGTTGGCGAAGACCAGGCGGTCGAATATCCATGCGCCGGCAGTGTCGACGCGCTCGACATCGGCAAGGTCGAGCACGAGGCGACTGTGCTCCTTGCGCTGCTCCAGCTTGCGCATCTCGGCATCGATCGTCTCGACGGTTCGGGTGACCCACACGCCGCTGAACTTGCAGACAAGGGCGCCGTCCGCTTCGCTCAGCGCGACGGCCGGGCGGCGGCCGTGCGCATCACTCTGCTCGTCACTTGCGCCGCGTTTGAAGATGGTCAACATGGCTGCCATCATTAGCCTGCCGTTTCCGACGTGTCACTTTGCCCAGGCCGGGCAACCCCCTAAGGCGGAACGCGAATCCGATGCTGCGTGTCCTTTCCGTCACGGCCGAGCGATTCCCCATCGCAGGTGCATTCACGATTTCGCGCGGCAGCAAGACCGAGGCCGAGGTGGTGACCTGCACCATCGGCGAAGGCGGCGTCGAGGGGCGGGGGGAGTGCGTGCCATACCGCCGCTACGGCGAGACGATCGAGGGTGTAGTGACCGCGATCCAGGCGGCAGCTGCGGCAATTGCCAAAGGGGCCGATCGCGCTTGGCTCAATGCGAACATGAAGGCGGGCGCGGCTCGCAACGCCATCGACTGCGCGCTGTGGGACCTCGAGGCAAAACTCTCCGGCCGCAGCGCGGCGGAAAACCTCGGCGCGAGCGAGCCGCAGGCGCTGGAGACGGCCTACACGCTGTCACTGGGCGCGCCCGAGGCCATGGCCGCGCAGGCGCGCCAGAACGCGCACCGGCCGCTGCTGAAGGTCAAGGTCGGCGGTGGCGACGATCTTGCCTGCATGCGGGCGGTCTGCGCCGGCGCGCCGCAAAGCCGCATCATCCTCGATGCCAACGAGGGTTGGACGCTTGGCGATCTCGCGGAAAAACTCGCGGTGGCGGCCGACCTGGGCATCGCCCTGATCGAACAGCCGCTTCCGGCCGGCGCCGATGAGGGGCTGCGCACCGCCAACCGCAGGGTGCCGATCTGCGCCGACGAAAGCCTGCATGTCAGTGCCGATCTCGAACGGCTGGCGGGGCTCTACGATGCCGTCAACATCAAGCTGGACAAGACCGGCGGCCTGACCGAGGCGCTGGAACTCAAGCGGCGCGCGAAAAATCTCGGTTTCCGCATCATGGTCGGCTGCATGGTCGGCACGTCGCTGGCGATGGCGCCGGCCGTGCTGCTTGCCCAGGGCGCCGACTTCGTCGACCTCGACGGGCCCCTGCTGCTCGCCAGGGATCGCGAACCGGGCCTGATCTATCGGGGTTCGATGGTGTCGCCGCCGCTACCGGAGCTTTGGGGATGAGGCGAGCACAAGCAGAAAAAGGCCGATGGCCGCCAGCGCGGCCATGAAGAAAAAACCGTCCTCGGCAAAGGCGGCGTAGACCGGGCCCGACAGCAAGGTCACCGAGCCCATTGCAAAGCCGCTGGCAAAGAAGACCGCCCCCTGTGCGGCGCCCGTGCGCTCCTCCGCGACGGTCTCGCCGATCATCCGCTGGATGCCGATCAGATAAAGCGCGGTGGAGAGGGAGTGCAGCGACTGGACGACGAAGAAGCCGGGAATACCGAGTCCCAGCGGCCAGATGAGCGGAAACAACAGCCAGCGCACGACCGATGCGACACCGGCGAGCTTGAGCACGGTCAGCGAGGTCGTGCGCCCAAACACGCGCGTGAAAACTAGGAACATGCCGACCTCGGCGGCAACGCCCGCACCCCAGAGGAAGCCCATCAGCGTGTCGGAGATGGCCAGGCTGCGCCAGTAGATGGCGCCGAAGGCGAACAGGAAGCCGTGGCTGCCGTTGATGATGCCGCTGCCGGCGACGACCAGGAGAAACTTTTTCGTCAGCACCCGCGGTGCGCCTTCAAGCGACGCCGCCGACAGTGGCGAGGCCTGTCGCGGGCGGCCGAGGCGCGGCGCAAGCAGGCCTGCCACCAGCGCCGCCAGCAAGCCGCCGGAAATGATGACCGGCACCGCCTGCTCGCCGAACCAGCCGATCAGCGCACCGCCGGTAAGATTTGCGCCCAGGAACGAAAGCGAGCCCCAGATGCGCATCGCCGGATAGTCGCAGCCGAAACGGCGCACGCCGGACAGCGCGAGCGAATCGGCGATCGGCGACTGCGGCCCCCAGGGGATTGTCAGGAGCAGCGACACCGCGAGCACGACGAGATAGCCGGGCGGCAGGAAGTAGCCGAGCGAGATGACGAGAGCCGTGGCGACGAGGAACACGTAGACGTTGGCGCGATCGGCGGCCCGGTCGGCCGCGGCGGTGATCACCGGCGTCGAGAAAATGCGCAGGAACATCGGCGCGGACAGGATCACCGCGATCTCGCCGGCATCGAAGCCGTTGGCCTTCAGCCAGAGCGGGAAATACGGCAGGTGGAAGCCGAGCGAAAGGAACAGGGTGGCGAAGACCACCGACATCCGAAGTTCGAAATGCCTCGGCTTTGCGAGTTGTTCCGGGCTGAGGGGCAGGGAAGACATGAGACGGCCACAAGATTCGGCCGGCGGCTAGGTCCGTCCTCGCGGCTCCCTATCACGGGGTCGGCTTCACCGAAACAGGCGAGCAGCGGCGACTTCGGTCAAGCGGCTCGGGCGGCCTGGCGGTCCGTCAACTGCGAAATCTGTATGGGCACCGGGCGCAGGTCGGGCAAGGCTGCAGGCAGACCGCTCTTGACGCTGGTCCAGGTCAGCAGAACCATCGTGCCGTCGGGTTCTTCGCCGACCGCGGTGCAGCTTTCGACCCAGTCGCCGGTGTTAATGTATTCGACGTCTTCGAAGCGCTCGATGGCGGCGTGGTGGATGTGGCCGCAGATCACGCCGTCGACGCTGGAACGGCGCGCCTCCTCCACCAGCACGTCGCGGAACGAGCCTATGAAGTTCACCGCCTGCTTAACCCGCACCTTGGCCCAGGACGAGAACGACCAGTACGAGAGGCCGAGCATGCGCCGTACGCGCGACACCGCGCGGTTCACGACCATGGCGAAATCATAGGCGTGGTCGCCGAAATAGGCGAGCCAGCGCATGTTGTGGACGATCGTGTCGAACTGGTCGCCGTGAATAACGAGGTAGCGCTTGCCCGTCGCGCCTTCGTGCACGAAGCGGTCGGTAACCTCGACGCCGCCGAAATGGGTGCCCTGGAAATCGCGCAGGAATTCGTCGTGGTTGCCGGCGATGTAGATGATGCGTGTACCCTTGCGGGCCTGGCGCAGCAGCTTCTGCACCACGTCGTTGTGCGATTGCGGCCAGTGCCAAGAGCGGCGCAGGCGCCAGCCGTCGACGATGTCGCCGACGAGGAAGATCGTCTCGGCTTCGTGGTGGCGCAGGAAGTCGATCAGGAACTCCGCTTTCGCGGCCTTCGACCCAAGATGTAGGTCGGAGATGAACAAAGTGCGGAACCGCTTCGGAGTATCGGGCATCGTACTTATCCCATTTGCGCTTCGCTATGCCGCGATTCATGCAACAGGCTTGTGACGGTTGCGGATTCCAGCCTCGCCGCTATAGGGTGCCGCGCGTTTTCCGGCCGGAGGAACTGCCATGGATCTGGGTATCAAGGGGCGCAAGGCGATCGTGTGCGCGTCGAGCCGCGGCCTCGGCAAGGGATGCGCGGTGGCGCTTGCCGAAAACGGCTGCACGGTCATCGTCAACGGCCGCGACCCGGCCATCCTGGCGGGCACCGCAGCGGAGATCCGCGAACGCTTCGGCGTCGAGGTGATCGAGGTACCCGGCGACGTCTCGCAGCCCGCGGTTCAGGATGCGCTGTTTGCCGCCTGTCCGCAGCCGGACATCCTGGTCAACAACAATGGCGGGCCGCCGCGCCGCGATTTCCGCGAACTCGACCGGGCGAAGATTCTCGAAGGCGTGACGCAGAACATGATAACGCCGTTCGAGCTGATCCAACGTTCCATCGACGGCATGGCCGAACGCGGCTTCGGCCGCATCGTCAACATCACCTCGCTGTCGGTGTACCAGGCAATCCCAGGGCTCGACCTTTCCTCCGCCGCACGGGCAGGCCTCACCTCGTTCCTCTCCGGCATCACCCGCGGCGTCGCCCATCGCAACGTCACGATCAACAATCTGTTGCCGGGAAAGCTGGATACCGATCGCCTGCGGGGAGCGTTCAAGGCGGACGTTTCCGAGGCCGAGCAGAAGGCGCGACTGGCGGCGGACATTCCAGCCAAGCGGCTGGGTACCGCGGAGGAATTCGGCCAGATCTGCGCCTTCTTCTGCTCGGTGCATGCCGGCTACCTGACCGGCCGCAACATACCGGTCGACGGAGGGCTTTATCCGGCTGCCTTCTGACGCATAATGCATCGCCGGGTCGGGGGCTCGGAGGGATCTTGGATGCCGGCGTCGAACGCTCTTTACGCAGCGGTTCTGGAAAGCAACGAGTATGTCTTCGATAACGGCTTTCAGCACTGGCTCGAAGGACTGCGAAACTATCAGCGCATGCGCGAAGCGGGCTATCTCGGCGGCTACAAGATGCACCTTTCGGCGCATCCGGACGACGCAGAGGCCATTGCCTCGCTCGCGCTCCCGCTACTGCGCGGCCTGGGCGTATACCACAAGATCGTGCCGAGCCCGCAGAGATACGCGCTAATGAACTCCAGTCCGCAGAAGGGCAAGTTCATAACGATCTACAGCGGCCCGTCGCTGGATACGTTTACCCGGGTGCTGGCCAAACTGGAGGCCGCGCTCGTCACAAGCCGCACCCGGCCTGGTCCGCGGCCTGCGCTTCGGGTGGGCTCGGGACTGGAATCGAAGATCGGCACGACGGGCCATCTAAGCTATTTCGTCATCGACGACTTCGAGAGATAGATTCGCCGCCACGCGATTCAAGCCGGAACCGAGAGCCACGCCCGCCATGAACGTCACCACGGACAAGACGACCGCGCGCTCGGACCTGGAGCAGCAGGCGCTGTTCTTCCACAAATATCCGACGCCCGGAAAGCTGGAGATCCAGGCGACCAAGCCGCTGGGCAATCAGCGAGACCTGGCGCTGGCCTATTCGCCCGGTGTGGCGGCGCCTTGCCTGGCGATCCGCGACGATCCGGCGACCGCCGCCGACTACACGGCGCGCGCGAACCTCGTCGGCGTTGTCTCCAACGGCACCGCCGTGCTCGGGCTCGGCAATATCGGCCCGCTCGCCTCCAAGCCGGTGATGGAAGGCAAGGCTGTGCTGTTCAAGAAATTCGCCGGCATCGACGTGTTCGACATCGAGGTGGATGCGCCCGAGATCGAGCGCATGGTCGACACGGTAGCGGCGCTCGAGCCGACCTTCGGCGGCATAAACCTGGAAGACATCAAGGCGCCCGAATGCTTCGAGGTGGAAGAGCGGCTGAAGGCGCGGATGAACATCCCGGTCTTCCACGACGACCAGCACGGCACCGCGATCATCGTCGGCGCCGCCGTGCTCAACGGGCTGGAGTTCGCCGGCAAGAAGATCGAGGACATCAAGATCGTCACGTCGGGCGCGGGTGCGGCCGCGCTCGCCTGCCTCAACCTGCTCGTCTCGCTCGGCGCCAGGGTCGAGAACATCTGGGTCACGGACCGGTTCGGCGTCGCCCACAAGGGCCGCGTCGAGGAGATGGACCGCTGGAAGGACCCTTACGTCAAGGATACGCCGCACCGCACGCTGGCCGACGTTCTTCCCGGCGCCGACGTGTTCCTCGGCCTGTCGGCCGCTGGCGTGCTGGCGCCCGACCTCCTGCACCTGATGGCCGAAAAGCCGCTGGTGCTGGCGCTTGCCAATCCGACGCCGGAGATCATGCCGGACCTGGCGCGAGAGGCGCGGCCGGACGCCATGATCTGCACCGGCCGCTCGGATTTTCCGAACCAGGTCAACAACGTGCTCTGCTTCCCGTATATCTTCCGGGGCGCGCTGGATTGCGGCGCGCGCGCAATCAACGAGGAGATGAAGATGGCGGCCGTGCGCGCCATCGCGGCACTCGCGCGCGAGGAGCCGTCGGACGTGGCGGCCCGTGCCTATTCGGAGGAAACGCCGACCTTCGGGCCGGATTTTCTCATCCCCTCGCCGTTCGATCCCCGGCTGATCCTGCGCATCGCGCCGGCGGTGGCCAAGGCCGCCTGCGACAGCGGCGTCGCCGACCGGCCGATCACCGACTGGCCGGCCTACATGGACCGGCTGAACCGCTTCGTCTTCCGCTCCGGCCTGGTGATGAAGCCGGTGTTTTCCAAGGCGCAGACGGCGAGCGCCAAGCGCGTGATCTATGCCGACGGCGAGGATGAGCGCGTGCTGCGCGCCGCGCAGGTGGTGCTGGAGGAAGGCATCGCCGAGCCAATCCTGATCGGGCGGCCGCATGTGGTGGAGGTGCGCCTCAAGCGCTACGGGCTGCGCATCAAGCCGGGAACAGATTTCGGGCTGATCAACCCCGAGGACGATCCGCGCTACCGACACTATGTCGACTTGCTGATCGAGCTGTGCGGGCGGCGCGGCGTGACCCAGGAGGCGGCGCGCACGATGGTGCGCACCGATGCCACCGTCATTGCCGCCCTGGCGCTGAAGCGCGGCGACGCGGACGCCATGATCTGCGGCCTGCAGGGGCGCTTCGAGGGACATTTGCGGCACGTTCGGCAAATCATCGGGGCGCGGCCCGGCCTGCGCGACCGCGACTATTCCGCCCTGTCGATGCTTATCTCGCAGCGCGGCGTGACCTTTTTCACCGACACCTACGTGACCGTCGACCCGACCGCCGAGGAGATTGCCGAGATGACCGTGCTGGCGGCCGAGGAGATCAGCCGATTCGGCATCCAGCCGAAGGCGGCGCTGCTGTCGCATTCGAACTTCGGCTCGCGCGAATCGCCCTCGGCGCTGAAGATGCGCAGGGCCGCTCAGATCCTGAAGCAGTCCGCGCCGGGACTCCAGTGCGACGGCGAAATGCACGCTGATTCGGCGCTGTCGGAACTGCTGCGACAGCGCATCTATCCGCATTCGACGCTGAAGGGCGAAGCCAACCTGCTGGTGTTCCCGAACCTCGACTCAGCCAACATCACGCTGACCGCGGTTAAGCAGATGATGGACGCCCTGCACGTGGGGCCGATCCTGCTCGGTACCTCGCTGCCGGCGCACATCCTCACCTCGTCAGTAACCTCGCGCGGCATCGTCAACATGACGGCGCTGGCGGTAGCCGAGGCAGCGCAGCAGGCGCAGGCGACCCTGCCGCTCTGACCCGCGAGGCCTAGTTCAAGGATGGGTTAACCCGCACGCGCTAGACCTTTTTGCCTGAGCGTAGGCGGCGAGGGTCGATCCGGTGGCTGTACGGCCGCAAAGCCTGAGTTTCTGGAAGCGGAGCCCGCTTGGCCTCGGCCTGGCGGCGGCCGGGCTCGGCGTCGCTCTGTCGAGCGTACCGGCGGCCAATGCCGACGCACGCCTCTGCCGCAAGCTCGAAGCCCAGCTTGCCTCCGCCTCGGGCGGCGGCTCCAGCGCCAAGACCCGCAAGTACGACGCGGCAATCGCGCGCCAGCGCGACGAACTGCAGAGGGCCAAATCCTACGCGAGCAACAGCGGCTGCCTCTTCGGGTTCCTCGGTGGCGAGCAATGCGCCGCCATGAACATCAAGATCGGCCGCATGGAGGACAACCTCGCTAGCCTGCAGCGTACGCGCGACAAGATGGGCGGCGGCTCGCCCCGGGACGAGAGCCGCATCCTTGCTTCCATCGAAAAGAACGGATGCCGCGACCAGCGGATCGCCAACCGCGGCGCGCCGCAGTCGCGCGAGCGCGGCGCTTCGCTGCTCGAGCGCCTGTTCGGCAACGAACCCGTGGACGATGGCCTTGGCGACGTGCCCGACCGATCCGGAGAGCAGCGCGTGAGCCGGGTATTGCGCCCCGACGGGGGCCTGCCCGAGCCCGTCGGTACCTACCGTACTTTCTGCGTGCGCACCTGCGACGGCTATTTCTTTCCGATGTCGCCGGCGTCCTCGCAGGACGATTTCGCGCGCGACCAGCAGAATTGCGAGTCGGCCTGCCCGGGAACGGACATGCGCATCTACTACCGCAAGGACGAGGGCGACGACCCGGCGCAAATGATGTCGGTGGCGGGCGAGACGCCCTACGACGAGCTGCCGGCGGCCTTCGCCTACCGCCGGAGCGCGACCGCGACGCCGCAATGCGGCTGCAACGCCAGCATGCGCAGCTATTCGGTGGTGAGCACGACAACGGCCGGCGAAGCCCAGCCCGTCACGCCCGACACGGCCACCGACGCGACGCAGACCTCATCGTCGGTCGTGATCCTGCAGCCGCCGTCGGACGCACCGCCGGCGGTGGGCGACGCCGACCCGGCCGCGGTACAGCGGCTGTTGCGCGCCAACGCCGATCCGGCCGGCACGCAGCGCAAGGTCAGGGTCGTCGGGCCAGTGTTCCTTCCCGACCCAGAAGCGGCAATAGATCTGCAAGCTCCGGCCCATGCTCCCGCCCCGTGAGGGCGATACGCAGCGGCATGAACAGCGACTTGCCCTTGCGCCCGGTGGCTTCCTTCACGGCTTCCGTCCAACTCTTCCAGGTCTCGCGCGTCCACGGTTCCGGCGGCAGCAGGTCGAGCGCGGCGCGGACATAGGCGCGATCCTCGTCGGACAGTTCGACCGCGTCCTGCGGCCCGTCCCTGACGATCCGCCACCAGGCGGCCGCGTCGGCCAGCCGGTCGAGATTGCCGCGCACGGCCAGCCAGAACGGCTCGGCGTCCGGGCCTGAAACGCCGTAGGCAGACAGGCGATCCTGCGCCTCGACAAACGGCATCTGGTGGAGCAGCGCACGGTTGAGGTGCACCAGTTCGGCAGGGTCGAACTTCGCCGAAGACTTCGAGGTGGCCGTCAGGTCGAATCTTTCGGCCAGCGCCGCCATCGTCGGGGCCGCGGCGACATTGCCGGACGTTCCCGTGAGCACCGCCAGCGAAGCGATCGACATCGGCTCGATGCCGTCTTCGCGAAGGCCCTGGATCGACAGCGAGCCGCTGCGCTTGGAAAGCCCCTCGCCGCTCGCGGTCGTCAGCAGGTTGTGATGACCGAAGGCCGGCGCCTCGGCGCCGAGCGCCCGGAACAGCGCAATCTGCACGCCAGTGTTGGTGACATGGTCGTCGCCGCGGATGATGTGGGTGATGCCGAAGTCGATGTCATCGACCACCGAGGTCAGGGTGTAGACATAGGTGCCGTCGGCGCGCACCAGCACCGGGTCGGACAGCGTTTCGAGGTTCACCGCCTCGTCGCCTCGCACCAGATCCTTCCAGGCGACCTGGGTGGCCTGCATCTCGAAGGGCGACGCGCCGAAATTCGGCAGGCGGAAGCGCCAGTGCGGGCGGCGGCCGTCGGCCTCCAGTTCGCGGCGCTGGCTGGGCGTGAGACGCAGCCCCTCGCGGTCGTAGATCGGCGGCAGGCGCCGCGACAGCAGCACCTTGCGGCGCAGTTCCAGCTCCTCCTGCGTCTCGTAGCAAGGGTAGAGCGCGCCCGACGCCTTCAGCCGCTTGACCGCCTGGTCGTAGGCCTCGTTTCGCTGCGACTGGTATTCGACAGCATCGGGAAAGATGCCCAGCCAATGCAGGTCGTAGAGAATCGAGTCCGCGTATTCCTGCTTCGAGCGAACAGCGTCCGTGTCGTCGAAACGCTGCAGGAACCGGCCGGCATTCTTCTGCGCGAAGAGCCAGTTGAACAGGGCGGTGCGGGCATTGCCGATGTGGATCCGCCCAGTGGGCGACGGCGCAAAACGAACGGTTACGGTCATGGTCGGCCCGTTAATCCAAGGCTGTGGCGATGGCAAGGCACGAAGCCGGCAAATACGGCTCGCGAAAACCTAGAAGCACATGCGGTATTGCGCAACAGATAAGTCCATGCTTATTTGACCCGCATGGACGAATCCGAGGTCTTCCGCGCCCTGGCGGACCCGACACGCCGAGCCGTGTTCGAGCGGCTGCTGGCCGGCGAGCGCAACGCAACCGAGCTGCGGGACGGGATGGCGATCTCGCAGCCGGCAATCAGCCAGCACATCGCAGTGCTGCGCGGGGCCGGGCTGATTTCCGAGCAGCGCGCGGGCCGGCACATCCGCTACGCGGTCAACCCGGAAGGGCTGCGGCCGCTCATCGACTGGCTGACACGCTACCGCTCGTTCTGGCCCGCGCGTGTCGAGAGACTGAAAGACCTGCTGAAGGACATGAACCAATGAGCACGACAGCGGAAATCGTGGGTGGCGACGTCGTCGTGGAATGCGAACTCGACGCGCCGCCGGAAAAGGTCTGGCAGGCGCTGACGGTGCCGGAACTGGTGACCGAATGGCTCGAGGTCGAGCCGGCGGCGGCGGGTGGCGAGACCGGCTATGCGGTCACCGAAGCCCGACCGCACAGCTATGTCCGCTACGAATGGCGCGACGAGACGTCCAGCCGGCCGGTGAGCTTCGTGACGTTCGAACTGTCGCCGTGCGAAGGCGGGCGCACGCATTTCCGCCTGACCCACAGAGCCACCGCGACCGCGCTTTGCGGCGCCAACACCAATCGTCCGCCGACGATGGCCCTCGCCGCCTGACCTGACTGACCGAAACAACCGAAACGGAGGATCGCGCCCATGAGCGCCACGATGAATCTCGTCCCCATGGTGGTGGAGCAGTCGCCGCGCGGCGAGCGCTCCTTCGACATTTTTTCCCGGCTGCTCCGCGAGCGGATCGTCTTCCTCAACGGTGTGGTCGACGACAATTCGGCGGCGCTGATCTGCGCCCAGTTGCTATTCCTGGAAGCGGAAAATCCGAAGCGGGAGATCAGCTTCTACATCAACTCGCCGGGCGGGGTGGTGACCAGCGGCTTCGCCATCTACGACACGATGCAGTTCATCAAGAGCCCGGTGGCGACGCTCTGCCTGGGCACGGCGCGCTCGATGGGCTCCTTTCTGTTGATGGCCGGCGAGCCCGGCCGGCGCGTCGCGCTGCCCAACGCCAGCGTGCTGCTGCACCAGCCGCTCGGCGGCTTCCAGGGCCAGGCGTCGGACATCGAGCGCCATGCGACCGACATCATCAAGGTCAAGCGCCGCATGTACGAGCTCTACGCCAGGCATTGCGGGCGAAGCTTCGAGGAGGTCGAGCGTACGCTGGACCGCGACCACTTCATGACCGCCGAGGAAGCGCGCGACTGGGGCATTGTTGATCACGTCAACGGCAGCCGTCCGGAGGATTTGCCGCAACAGCTGCTGCCGGGATGACCGGCGTGGTGACGGCGCTAGCGGTCGAGCCGCATCTCGTTGCCGCCGACGACCGGTTGAAAGCCGAAGCGACGGTAGAGATCGTGCGCGTCGGAGGTGTTCAGCGTCCAGATCGTCACCGAGCGCAGGTCGGGGTGATCGAGCAGCGACCGGACGAGCGCCTTGCCGATGCCCTTGCCGCGATGTTCCGGCCAGACGATCACGTCGGAAATGCGGGCAAATACGGCGCGGTCGCCGGAGGCGCGGGCAAAGCCGACCTGCCGGCCGTCCTCCAGCGCGATGGCACAGACGGAGTTTTCGAAGGCGCGGCGGTTGATCTCGTCGGTGCGATGGCTCGCCCAATACGACGCCTTCAGCAGTTGCGATGTCGCGGCGAAATCCAGCCGCGCAAGGTCGTGCACGATTTCCACAATGAAGCCCGGCTGCTCAGCCCCGGTCCCGGAACCGGTTGGTGATCGGGTAGCGGCGGTCGCGGCCAAAATTCTTCCTGGTGATCTTCACGCCCGGGGCGGCCTGCCGGCGCTTGTACTCCGCAATGTAGAGCAGATGCTCGACGCGGTGCACCGTGTCGCGGTCGTGTCCGCGCGCGACGATCTCGTCGACGCCCATCTCGTTCTCTACCAGGCATTCGAGGATGTCGTCGAGCACGGGATAGGGCGGCAGCGAATCCTGGTCGGTCTGGTTCTCGCGCAGTTCGGCCGACGGCGCCTTGTCGATGATGTTCTGCGGGATCACCTCCCCCGACGGCCCTAGCGCGCCCGGTGGCACGTGGCCGTTGCGCCAGCGCGACAGCGCGTAAACCTGCATCTTGTAGAGGTCCTTGATCGGATTGAAGCCGCCGTTCATGTCGCCGTAGAGCGTCGCGTAGCCGACCGACATCTCGCTCTTGTTGCCGGTTGTGACCACCATCGAGCCGAACTTGTTGGAGATCGCCATCAGGATGGTGCCACGGGCGCGGCTCTGGAGGTTTTCCTCGGTGATGCCCGTCTTCGTGCCCTCGAAAAGCTGCGTCAGCGCGTGCTGGAAACCTTCCACGGGCTCGAAGATCGGCACGATATCGTAGCGGCAGCCGAGCGCGCGGGCGCACGCCTCCGCATCTGTCAGCGAGTCCTTCGAGGTGTAGCGGTAGGGCATCATCACAGCCCGCAGCCGCTCCTCGCCCAGCGCATCGACCGCGAGTGCCGCGCAGATGGCGGAATCGATGCCGCCGGACAGACCGAGCACGACATTCTTGAAGCCGTTCTTGTTCACATAGTCGCGCAGGCCGATCATGCAGGCGCGATAGTCGGCCTCTTCCTTTTCAGGGATTTTCGACTGCGGGCCCACGGTGCACACCCAGCCGCCGCCTTGCGCGCCTGCCGCGTCGCCGGTGCGCTTCCAGGTGGTGATGTCGAGCGTCTCCTCGAACTGGCTCATCTGGAAAGCGAGCGACTTGTCGGCGCCGATCGCGAAGGAGGCGCCGTCGAAGATCAGTTCGTCCTGCCCGCCCATCTGGTTGGCGTAGATCAGCGGCAGACCGCTTTCGATCACCTGCTTCAGCACGACCTGCTGGCGCACGTCGATCTTGGCGCGGTAATAGGGCGAGCCGTTCGGCACCAGCAGGATCTCGGCGCCGCTTTCGGCCAGCGTCTCGCAGATGCCGAGATCGCCCCAGATGTCCTCGCAGATCGGGATGCCGAGCCGCACGCCTCGGAAGGAGACAGGCCCGCCGATCTCCGGGCCGGGCTGGAACACACGCTTCTCGTCGAACTCGCCATAGTTCGGCAGGTCCATCTTGTAGCGCTCGGCAGTGATGGCGCCGCCGTCGGCCACGACGATCGAATTGTGCACGCCGCTCCTACGCTTCAGCGGCACACCGACGATGAAGCCCGGCCCGCCGTCCGCGGTGTCGGCGGCGAAATCGCGCGCCGCCTTTTCGCAGGCTGCCAGGAAGGCAGGTTTGAGGACGAGATCCTCCGGCGGGTAGCCGGCGAGGAACAATTCGGTGAACAGGATGAGGTCGGCCCCCTGGCGGGCTGCGTCCGCCCTCGCCTCGCGCGCTTTCGCGAGATTGCCGGCGACGTCGCCGACGATCGGGTTCAGCTGGGCGACGGCAATGCGGAGGATGTCGGGCGCGCTCATGAGCCGGATGTAGCGTGCCCGGGTTCACCCCGCAATGAGAAGTGGGGCAACGGTGCAGAGACCAAACGCAGTGTAACCAGTCAACTCGCGCGCGAAGTCGGGCTGCTGCCGGCGAACTCGTCACCCGGCGCCGGCGTCTCGGTACCGGCCTCGTCGAGAAAACGCATCGCATCTGTCCTGTCCGCCCGACTGGCGCGTTCCGTGAAATACCGCTCGGCTTCCAGTGCCGAGAGTTTTTCCGCAACTGCAATGTTGATGAATTGATTGAGGCTAGTGCCTTCTTCCGCTGCCAGACGTTCCGCCGCAACCTTGAGCGATGGGAGAAGGCGAAGGGCGTAGTTTGCCTTGTTCATTTCGTTGTCCTCAAGATCGCAGCCGGCGTCGCCAATCCGATGCCAAACTTTGACGCGGCCGAAAAGTGACGCTCATTGAACGTCACAATATGGTCTGCCCGGCCGTTGATCGCCGCTTCCAGAACCATCTCGTCCGATGGGTCGTTCAGTTGCGGCCTCCATATGTAGTGGAGCTTGATCTCCTCGACATGGCCCGCCAACAAATCCAAAAACGCCGAAACGGTCTTCTCGGTTAGTCCTGCATGTAGAAGATGCTCGGGCCGCTTCAGAACGGACTCATACTCGATAAAAAGCGGTACCGTGGCCAACAGACGAAGCTGTCCGTCCAGCACCCGCCGCAACAGTTCGTTCGATGCACCAGAGCGGCTGCGACGCGCCGCGATCAACACGTTCGTATCGATCACGATCCGAAGCATGAGCCTTTGATATCATATCGCCTGTGATATTACTACTCCCCCATATACGCCCGCAGATCGTCGGCCGAGTTGTTGACGCCGATCGACATCGCCAGGATGCGCGAGAGGTGGGCGCGCGGCAAGCCGGTCTCGGCGGACCATGCGTTCATCTGCGCCTGCACTTTCTGCAAATCGCCTTTCGAGCTCGGGCTTTCCGCGATGTCGAGCCCGGCATCGCGCAACGCGGCGACCATGTCCTTCGAGACCATGTAGGTGTCCCAGCCGATCCAGCGCAGGAAATAGCCGCCGGTGGCGCCGCCGAGCCGGCTGCCGTTCTTGCCAAGCCATGCCACGAGCCCGATCTGGTCGTCGGCCGGCCAGGCCGCCAGGAACTTTCCGAAGCTGCCGTGCTCCTTCGAGATGCGCTCGACGAAGGCGGCGTTCTCGCGCACCGAGCGGATCTTCTGCGGATTCCTGACGATGCGGCTGTCCGAGGCGAGATCGTGCCAGAAATCGTCCGGCTGGAAGAGCAGGCGCTTCGGCTGGAACCGAAGGAAGGCCTCCTCGAAACCCGGCCACTTCTGCTCGATGACGCGCCAGACGAAACCGGCGGAAAAGATGCGCTCGGCCATAGTCGAGAGGATGCGGTCGTCGGCGAGTTTGGCGACGGCCGCGTTGTCGGGTGCCGGTCCGAGCAGCGATGCCAGCACCGCGTCGCCGCCCTTGCGTTCGGCCGCCCGCGCACGGATGGCCGCGAATGTCGTCTTGCCCATCTGCGTAGACTCCCCAATGCCTTGCCTCGTCGCCAGATATGACCCTATCGGATACGGCCTGAACCGGCGACTGGCCAGAACCTCGGAATTGGAGGCCGCAATGAAGAAATCGGTTGGCGAAATGGCACACCTGTGGCTGAGGCGCCGCCCGGAGAATCTATCCGACGTCGAAAGCCGGGTGCTGCAAAGCGCGATCGACCGCAAGCCGGTCTCGGTCGACAGCGGCGAGGCGTTTGAAGGGAGGATGTCGCTCGGCGACCGCGTGGCGGACAATCTGGCCCGAGTCGGCGGTTCGTGGACCTTCATCATCGCCTTCCTCGTCTTCCTCCTGATCTGGACGGTGGGCAATGTGTGGCTGCTGACGCGGGACGCCTTCGACCCCTACCCGTTCATCTTCCTCAATCTGGTGCTGTCGATGATCGCCGCGCTGCAGGCGCCGGTGATCATGATGTCGCAGAACCGCCAGGCCGAGCGTGATCGCCTCGCCGCCGAACACGACTACGCGGTCAACCTCAAGGCCGAGATCGAGATCATGGCGCTGCACGAAAAGTTCGACGAGATGCGCCACCAGGAGATCATCCTGCTGCGCCAGGAAATTACCGACCTGCGCGCGGCGATCGAGCGCATCGAGACCGCGGTTTCAGCACGCGTCCCCGGTTGAGCGAAGCGCAGACTAACTCACACCGGCGCGCCCGAGGCCTTTTCCCAGATCGCCAGCACCCAGATGCAGCCGGTGAGGAAGATCGATATCAGCACCGCCAGCGAGCCGCAGTCCTTGGCGAGCTGGATGTCGACGTTGAACTCGCGCGAAAAAGCGTCGCAGGCGGCCTCGATGCCGGTGTTGAGCACCTCGACCATGATCAGCACCAGGACAGCGCCGACCAGCAGCAGGTAGCTCCACCAGTCGTCGGCCACGAACCACGCGACCGGCGCCGCGATCAAAAGCAGGATCAGTTCCTGCTGGAACGCCGTTTCGGTGCGCGCCAGATTGCCAAAGGCCCGCACCGAGTTGCGGAATGCATTGATCAGTCTTTCCATGCCAGCCTGCTTCCGGTGGGGCCAAATTCTGCGCCCCTGTAGCGCAAGCGGCGTCAGCGGAACAGGTACGAATCGTTGGCGAAGAAGCCGTGCTCCACCGAGGAATGCGCCCGCTCGGCATGCGCGCCTTCGCCCGCCGCGCCATAGGCGAAGAACAGCGGCATCAGATGCTCGTCCGTTGGGTGGTTTTCGGCAGGGAACGGCGCCTGCTGCTTCCAAGCGAGGATCGCGTCGGTGTCGCCGGCGGCCAGCCGGTCGGCGAACCAGTCGGTGAAGGCCCGTACCTGCCCCGGGAGCGCAGGATCAAGCGGAGCGCCCTGCCTCACGGTTGAGAAGAACGCCCGCAGATTGTGTGTGATGTGACCCGAGCCGATCAGCAGCACGCCTTCCTCGCGCAGCGGCGACAGCGCGCGGCCGACGGCATAGTGCCAGGCCGCGTCGCGGTGCGGGTCGATCGAGACCTGCACTACCGGTATGTCGGCGTCCGGGAATGCGAGCTTCAGCGGTGTCCAGGTGCCGTGATCGTAGCCGCGGTCGGAGCGACGCGCCGGCGACAGGCCAGCCTTGTCGAGAAGGTCGAATACGCGTTCAGCCAACGCCGGATCGCCCGGTGCCGGATACACCATCTCGTACAGCTCCGGCGCGAAACCGCGGAAATCATAGATCATTCCCGGCGCGGCATCGGTGACCACCTCGACTCCATCTGTCTCGAAATGCGCGGATACCACCACAATCGCCTTCGGCGCGGGTAGCTTTTCGTGCAACGATTCGAAGTAGTGGCGGGCTGCGGTATCCGACAGGACGATGTTCGGTCCACCGTGGGAAATGAACAGACTTGGCATGGCGGTCATTGACTGGTCTCCGCACCCAACATATCGCATCGCCAGCGCATTTACAGTCGCCCGCGACGCAACAAAGCGTTCGCGGATCATAGACGAAAGCAGCCGTGTCGCTCAGTCCGGCGCACCGAGTGCAGACCAGGCGGCCTCCTGCGGAAGGCCGTCGGTGATTTCGTAATAATCGCCCTTGTCGGCGACGAAGGCGTGAAGCTCGCCCTTCAGGCCGGTCGGCGTGTCAAATGAACCAGCCAGGATTGAGACCTCATTCCAACCGAGACGCTTCCAGAAAAGCACCGATCCGCAAATGCTGCAAAAGCCGCGGCGCGCTTCCGGCGAGGCCGCGTACCAGGAAATACGGTCCTCGCCGGTGATCGACAGCGCGTCCGCCTCGACACTGGTTGCCGCGAAGAAGTGTCCGCTTTGCTTGCGGCATTGCGTGCAATGGCAATAGATCACGCCGCGCAACGGACCGTGCACGCTGAAGCTGACACCGCCGCAGAGGCAGGACCCGTTGTGCTCTTCGTTCATGCACGCCCCCTGAAGACCGGATGGATTATGGTCTCGCCATGATACCCATTTTTTCCGAAAGCGAGCCGACAATTTCAGACTTCGGTCGTAGCTCCCGACTGTTTCGAGCATTTCGCAATTAAGAAAACTTTAGGCGAATTGCGGCTAGTGTCGAACCCTAGAGACCGCATCGAGTGGGGGACGCGGTGCCAGATCACGGATGGCAAGCATCCGTGCCTCGCCTCGGCGTCCCTTCCCGGTGGGTTCGCGCCGAATCGAACCTGAAGCCTTCAGGAACGCGAGTCCGGCATCGGAATGAAATGGACGACGATGCAGCCGGCTCCCGCTACCCGCGAACGCACGACCGACATTGCCACCACCATTGCCTCGACCATGCGCCAGATGGGCGTGATGGGGCTGCCGCGAAACTACGAGATCTTTTATGAGGCGCTGACCGGCAACAATCACGAGCTCAGCCTCGAGGTGGTCGGGCTTAGCAAGCGGCCGACGCAGGACGAGCTCGACCGTATCGGCCGCAAATACTTCGCCCAGAACCACAGCCAGGGCATCGTGGAGAGCGCCCGCGAGGCGATCGCGCGCGAGCTGGAAGATGTCGCCGGCCTGCTGCGCACCGAACGCGTGCACCTGGAGAAGTACGGCCAGATTCTCGACCAGACATCGGACGGCCTCAACGGGCGCAACGCCGTCAGCCGCGAACTGCTGCAGAAGATCGCCCAGGTCATGCAGGTGGCGACGAAATCGACGCTCGACCACGGCCGCCAGATCGCCGACACCCTCGGCGAAAAGTCCGCCGAGCTCGAAAGCGTCAAGTCGAAGCTCGAGGAATACAAGCGCCTCGCCGACACGGATCCGCTGACCCATATCTGGAACCGCCGCGCCTTCGATCGCGAAATCGCCCGTATCTACAATTCGAGCAAGGGCATCCTGTTCAACGCGCTGATCCTTGCCGACATCGACCGGTTCAAGGAGATCAACGACCGCTTCGGCCATCCGGTGGGCGACAAGATCATCCAGCTGATCGCCGGCATCCTGCGCTCCTCGATCCGCCAGGACATGTTCGTCGCCCGCACCGGCGGCGAGGAGTTCGCGCTGATCGTCGAGGGCGCAAGCGAAGACGCCACGCACTCGATCGCCGACCGCCTGCGCGCGATGGTCGAGCAGACCCAGTTCACCGGCCCGAACGGCTCGGCCACCTACGGGCCGATCACCATCTCACTTGGGCTGTGCATGGCTTCGGAGGCAGACAGCGCCGAGGACCTCTACATCAAGGCCGACCGGGCGCTCTACCGCTCGAAGGTGGCGGGACGAAACCGCGTGACGCGGCATTCCAGCCTGACCGACCTCACCGGCAAGAGCTGGATGCTCTACAAGAAGGACTGAGCCGGCGGTCCTCCGCCACCGGCTCTACGGAACCCGCCAGTTCAGGCGTTGACCGCCTGCTTGAAGGACGGCGCGTGCGCCTGCTTCTTCAGCAGTTCCGATACGAGGAAAGCCAGCTCGATTGCCTGGTCCGCGTTTAGCCGCGGATCGCAATGCGTGTGGTAGCGATCCCGCAGTTCCTCGGCGGTGATGGCGCGGGCGCCACCAGTGCATTCGGTGACGTTCTTTCCGGTCATCTCGACATGGATGCCGCCCGGATGGGTGCCCTCGGCGCGGTGCACCTCGAAGAAGGTCTGCACTTCCTTGAGGATTCGGTCGAAGGGCCGCGTCTTGTAGCCGGCGGCGGTGATGGTGTTGCCGTGCATGGGATCGCACGACCACACGACCTTGCGGCCTTCCTTCTGCACGGCGCGCGCCAGCTTCGGCAGGTGGTCCCCGACCTTGTCGGCTCCGAAGCGCGCGATCAGGGTCAGCCGGCCCGGCTCGTTTTCGGGGTTGAGCAGGTCGATGAGCTGCAGCAATCCGTCCGGCGACAGCGATGGCCCGCATTTCAGACCCAGCGGGTTCTTGATGCCGCGGCAGTACTCGACATGGGCATGGTCCGGCTGGCGGGTGCGGTCGCCGATCCAGATCATGTGGCCGGAGGTCGCATACCAGTCGCCCGAGGTGGAATCGACGCGGGTCAGCGCCTCCTCGTAGCCGAGAAGCAGGGCCTCGTGGCTGGTGTAGAAATCGGTCTCGCGCAGCGAGTGATTGCTCTCCGAGGTGATGCCGATGGCGCTCATGAAGTCCATCGTCTCGGTGATGCGGTTGGCGAGCGACTCGTAGCGCTCGCCCTGCGGGCTGTCGGAGACGAAACCCAGCATCCAGCGATGCACGTTTTCCAGGCTGGCGTAGCCGCCTTGGGCGAAGGCGCGCAGCAGGTTGAGCGTCGCGGCCGACTGTCGGTACGCCATCTCCTGGCGCGCCGGGTCCGGCACGCGGGACTTCTCGTCGAACTCGATGCCATTGATGATGTCGCCGCGATAGGAGGGCAGCGTCACGCCGTCGATGGTCTCGGTGTCGGACGAACGCGGCTTGGCGAACTGGCCGGCAACGCGCCCGACCTTGATCACCGGCTGCGCGCCGGCGAAGGTGAGCACCACCGACATCTGCAAAAACACGCGGAAGAAGTCGCGGATGTTGTCGGCGCCGTGCTCGAGGAAGCTTTCTGCACAGTCGCCGCCCTGCAGCAGGAAGGCTTCGCCATCGGCAACGGCAGCAAGCTGCTTTTTCAGCTTGCGCGCCTCACCTGCAAAAACCAGCGGCGGAAAGGTCGCGAGACGGGCCTCCACGTCCTTCAGCGCGGCGGCGTCCGGATAGGCCGGCACCTGCTGGATCGGCTTGGCTCTCCACGAATTCGGCGACCATTTCGTCATTTCAGCACCCATTCAGACAGGCACGGGACAGGCTCCCGTGCCGGAGACGCGGCTCTATACAGTAAGCCGAATGCCTATTCTACCCCGGATCGGCGCGAATCCGAACCCTCGGGTCGCTGCCTTGGGAGGGCATCGCCCGGCTCATCATTCGCATCCGCCGTCATTCTCCGCGCGGATGGTTCGTGTTAACGTTGGGTAAAGCCGAGGGCTGGCCGCTGTGGAGGGGTGACATGCCGATTTCCGCCGCCGGTGGCGACAGCCACCTTGAAATGGTGCTTTTCGCGCGCGGCGGCCAGATCGCGGCCATGCTGGGTGCGGCTGCGTCGCTCGGCATCGCCGATCATATCGACGACAAGCCGCGCCCGGTCGCTGAGCTGGCGGTCGAATGCGGGGCGCTGCCCGACCGGCTGGCACGGCTCTGCCGGGCGATGGCCGCCTTCGGCATCTTCAGCGTCGATGCCGACGACAGGGTCAGTCATACGCCGCATTCGCGCCATCTGCGCTCCGACGCCAACCCGACGATCCATCACGCGCTGCGCTATTGGACGATGCCCAGCGCCTGGGAGGCGACCGGCAACCTGACGCACGCCGTCCGCACCGGCGAATCCGCCTTCGAGGCGCGGCTTGGAATGCCGTTCTTCGATTATCTCCGCGCACACCCAGAGGAAGGCGCGGTGTTCGATTCCTTCATGCAGAACAGCCCGGACGACCGGCATGCGGCCGTCGCCGAAGCCTACGACCTGTCCGACGCCAAGCTGGTGGTGGATATCGGCGGCGGCAACGGCGCCCTTCTGGCGGCGCTGCTTCGCGCCAACGCCAACCTTCGCGGCATCCTGTTCGACCAGGAGGAGGTGGCGGCCAACGCCTGGACCATGCTCGGCAATCTCGGCATGCGCTCGGAAGTCGAGGTCGGCAGCTTCTTCGAGGCGGTGCCGGCCGGCGGCGACGTCTACACGATGTCGCAGATCATGCACGACTGGAACGACGAGGGCTGCCTCAGGATCCTCGCCAACATCCGGGAGGCGATCGAGCCCGGCGGGCGGCTGCTCGTCATCGAGCGCGATCTCGACAGCAGCAGGGGCCGCGCCAACCCGCTGAACTTCCTCTCAGACCTGCACATAATGACGTTGTTTTCCGGCGCGCGCGAGCGCACTCCGGCCGAGTTCGCCCGCCTTTTCCGCCAATCCGGCTTCGGCGAGCCGCGCATCGTGCCGACGCGCACGCCCTTTGCGATCGTGGAGACCCGCGCGGTCGACTGACGCCGTCATGCGACCCTGGCTCCGTCCCGGATGCGGTAGGTCGGCAGGTACATGGTCACCAGTTCTTCCGCGGCGGTCGGGTGGACCGCCATCGTGCGGTCGAAGTCACGCTTCTTCAGCCTGGCCTTCACCGTGATGCCCAGAAGCTGCGCCATCTCGCCGGCATCCGGGCCGAGGACATGCGCGCCGAGCACGACATCGGTTTCGGCGTCGACGACCAGCTTCATCAGCGTCTTCTCGTCGCGGCCCGAAAGGATGTTGCGCATCGGCTTGAACCAGGCGCGATAGACGTCGATCGCCTGGTGCCGCCGGCAGGCATCGTCCTCGGAAAGGCCGACCGTGCCGATCTCCGGTTGAGAAAAAACCGCGGTCGCGATCGTGTCGAGGTCCGGCTTGGTTGGAATGCCCTTCCAAAGCGTCTCGACCAAACACATCGCCTCGTGGATCGCCACCGGGGTGAGTTGCACGCGGTTGGTGGCGTCACCGATCGCCCAGATGTTGTCGACATTGGTGCGCGAATAGTCGTCGACGACGACATCGCCGAGCTTGCCCATCGCCACCCCTGCCCTTTCGAGCCCGAGGTTCTCGGTGTTGGGCATGCGGCCGAGCGCCAGCATGACCTGGTCTGCCGTCAGCACCGAGCCATCACTGAGGAAGCCGTCGAGGCGGCCGTCCGGACGCCGTTCGATGCTTTCGAAGATGGTGTGGCAAACCACGCGGATCCCCTTTTTCACCATCGCGTCATGCAGCAGCTTGCGCAGGTCGGTGTCGAAGCGGCTCAGAATCTCCTTGCCCCGGTAGATCAGCGTGGTCTCGACGCCGAGGCCGTGGAAGATGTTAGCGAATTCGACGGCGATGTATCCGCCGCCGGCGATCACGATCGACTTCGGCAGTTCGGGCAGGTGGAAGGCGTCGTTGGAGGAGATGCAGTATTGCGACCCCGGCAGCGAGGCGTGCGGGTTCGGCCGGCCGCCTGTGGCGATGAGTATCTGGTCGGCGGTGACCGTGCGGTTCTCGTCGAGGATGCGGATCGTGTGGCGGTCGACCAGTTCGGCGCGCGACACGAACGTCTTGCCGCCCGCCCTGTCGATGCCGCCGCGATAGATCTGCTCCAGCCGGGCGACCTCCTGATCCTTGTTGGCGATCAGCGTCGGCCAGTCGAAGCTCGCTTCAGGAACCGTCCAGCCATAGCCGGCGGCGTCCTCGAAATGCTCGGGAAACTGCGAGGCATAGACGAACAGCTTCTTCGGCACGCAGCCCCGCACCACGCAGGTGCCGCCGTAGCGATGTTCCTCGGCGATCGCGACGCGCTTTCCCAGCTGGGCGGACACCCGCGCCGCGCGCACGCCGCCCGAACCGCCGCCAATCACGAAGAAATCATAGTCGTAGGCGGTCATGTCGGCTCCGGCGGCAGCTGCGTCGCCGGACATCTAATGCTTTTCGACCGCCGATTGAAGGGAAAGCCTCCCCGCAAAGCGCACCTTCGCCGATCGGACGCGCCTCAAGCGGCCTTGTCGCGCGCGAGAACGCGGGCGCCGCCCGCCATCGCGCGGGTGGCGTCCACACACTCCTGCGCGGCGTACCAGTAGCGCAGGTTGAGCTCGATGTTGAAGACGACGCCCGGCGCGAAGGCGCATTCAGACATTAGCCGATCCCACGGGATGTCGCCCCAACCGACAGGCAGATGCAGATCGCCATGGCCGTACGCCAGGCGCTCGCCGTCGCTGTACATCCAGATATCGTCCTGCAGGCCGAAACTGTCGTGGATGTGCAGGTGGCGCGCGAACGGCGCGAGCTGGGCGATCTCCGAGACCAGCGCATCGCGGCGGCCGTCATAGTCGAGTTTTATATAGGAATGGCTGAAGTCGATGGTCGCCATCACATGGTCATGGCCGATCGCGGCGAGCTCTGTGGCCAGCCGCGACGGCGAGGTCGCATGCTCCTCGCCCTTGTAGCCGCCGAACATGGTCTCGACGCAGATGGTAAGGCCGAGGCCGCGGGCGACGTCGCCCGCCTTTGCCAGCCATTCGCGCTGACGTCCGAATGCCGCCTCCAGCCCCGCCCCCTGCTGGGACGCGGTCAGCCCCGAATGCAGCACGTAGTTTTCGGCGCCGATCTCGGCCGCCACTTCCATTGAAGCCTGCAGCACCTCGAAATGGCGCGGCAGCCGCCAGGCGGCGTCCATGAAGTTGATCGCGAGCGGCCCGTGCACCGAATAGGCGACGTCGCGACCGGCGCACGCGCGAGAAAGCGCCCGAAGCTGCGGCCGGCGAACGCGGGCGCCGACGACGAGGTCCATGTCGTAGGTCGGAAGCTCGATCGAGTCGACGCCCAGAACCTCGATCATATCCAGCTCCTCGCCGAGATCGGAAAGGTCATGCGAGCGCTTGTGCGCCGAAATGCCGATGCCGCTGACGCCGTTGGGGAGCATGTGTTCAGGTTCCTTGCGGGTGTGGTTCTCATCGAGAATCGATCGACGAGGAGGATGGCGCGACTAGATGACTTCCGCTTGACGGGCAGATGACGGTCATTTGGCGCCCGCCCGGAAGGCGCACTATCCGCCAGCCGCCTTCCGGCCGCAACGGCCAGCTCCATGGGTCAGCGGCCGTCGTCCAGGGCCGGGCGGGACGGTGGCGCCACCGGAAATTCGGCCAGCAGCCATTCTTCCAGCGCGCGCGCGGCGGCACTCTGATCGGAGCGGCGGGCGGCTGTGAGGTAGTAGGGATAGACCGCCGGGACGGCCGCATCGAACAGCCGCACAAGAGTGCCCGAGGCGAGGTCGTCGCGAACGGTGGCCATATCGCCCATGGCGATGCCGTATCCTGCACGCGCCGCCTCGAGCGACAGGTGCGCGCCGTCGAAATAGATGCGCCGGGCGATCTCGACATCGTCGATGCCCACCATGGCGAACCAGCGCGACCAGGTCTCGTCGTTGTATTCATGGAGCAGCGTGTGGGCCGGTATGTCGGCCGGAGTCTCGATCGGCCCGGCTGTTTCGATCAGCCGCGCGGAGCAGACCGGGAAGAATTCAGCCTGGCCGAGCAGCACGACCCGCTTGCCGGGATGCGCGGCAGCGCCGTAGATGATGGCAAGATCGGATCGATCGGCCGAAAGTACCGGCCGCTGCCAATGTTCGGTAACGACGTGGACGGCGATGTTGGAGTGCATGGCGACGAAGCGACCCAGGTTCGGCACCAGCCAGTTCGCGGCCACGCCCGGCACGCAGGACAGCGTGAGTTCGCCTTCGATCTCGCCGCCCTCGATGGCGGTGGCGGCGCGCTGCAACCGAAGCAGGCAGTCGTTGACCACCGCAAGCAGCTGCTCGCCGGCAGGCGTCAGCCGGATCGGGCGTGTCTGCCGATCGAACAGCGCCGCGCCGAACTGTTCCTCGAGCATGCGGATCTGGTGCGAGACCGCGCCATGGGTCACGAACAGTTCCTTCGCCGCCTTGACGAAGTTGAGGTGCCTCGCCGCCACCGCAAAGGTGCGCATGGCATGCAGCGGCAGTCGGTTGGCGTGCATTGGCTTGTCCCGATGTGTGAGCCACGTTCACTACATAGCGCACTATTTCTCGCTTTTTTGCGGCATTCGGCAGTGCCACAGTGCTGTGATATGAATTCTTCTGCATATCCGATGGAGACTGCAATGCAACACGTAACCCCCGAGCCGATCTGGGGCATCGAAGCCCAGACCGGCGTTCTTACCGATGTTCTGCTCGGCAAGCCCGATCATTTCCGCTGGGTGCCGCTCAACTCGATCTCGGCGGTCACCTTCGCCAACGAGCAGCAGATGGGCTATCGCTTCGACAAGCAGAAGGCGATGCGCCAACACCGCGAGATGGTCGATATTTACGAGAAGGCCGGCGTTCGCTGCCACTTTGCCGAGGCCGACGAGGGCCTGCCGTCCAGCGTCTTCACCCGCGACTCCAGCTTCATGACGCCCTGGGGCGCCGTCATCACCTCGATCCAGACGCCGCCGCGCCGCCGCGACTATGCCATCGCTTGCGAGTTCTATCGCAACGCCGGCATCCCGATCTGGAAGTGGGTCACGGCCGGACATTTCGAGGGCGGCGACTTCGTCATCCTGAAGCCGGGCGTGGCGCTGCTCGGCTGGTCCGGCGACCGCTCCACCAGGGAAGGTGCGGAACAGGTCGCGGGCTGGCTGCGCGAGAAGCACTGGGAGGTGCTGGTGGCGCCAATCCCGCCGCAGTTCGTTCACATGGACGCTGTCGTCGTCATGCTGGAGCCGGGCCTGGCGCTCGTCTGCGAGGACGCGCTGCAGCCCTACGCCCTCGACTACATCAAGAAGAAGCACGGTCTGGACGTCATCAAGGTGGCCTATGCCGATTGCGTGAAACTGGGAGGAAACGTCGTCAGCCTGGGAAACAAGCGGGTGCTGTCGATGTCGCACAACGTCAACGTGAACCGGCAACTGGAGGAGAGAGGCTTCGAAGTCTTCGCCGTCGACTACGACATGTTCGCGCTCGGTGGCGGCGGCGTGCATTGCTCATGTCATGAGTTGAGGCGCCTGCCTTCGACGGACTAGTATGCTTCCATACAACCACAAGGGGAACGATGATGACCATACTGCAAGCCAGGGAGGCGGGGCTCATCCGCTTCCGCCGCCCGATCGAGATTGACCGCCGCAGTTTCATCAAGGGCGCGGCCGCGCTCGGCGGCGTCGCAGCGACAGGGCTGTTCGGCGGCCGCGCCAATGCCGCCGCCAAGCTCAATTTCGTCGGCTGGGAAGGCTACGATACCTTCCTGGAGGCCGGCGACTTCGCCAAGAGCAAGGATGCCGAACTGCAGAAGACCTACATCTCGAATGCCGACGAGGTGATCACCAAGCTGCGCCTCGGCTCCGGCCAGGTCGACATCTGCACGCCCTACTTCATCCACGACGACTTCCTGGCAGCCGAGGGTCTGCTCGAACCGCTCGACCTCGCCAAGATTCCCAACTTCAAGAACATCCATCCGACCATCATCGAATACACCAAGGCCAACATGTCGGAAGGCGACGTCTGGTATTCGGTGCCGATGACCTACGGCTCGATCTGCATGATGTACAATGCCGACAAGGTACCTGCCGCGCCCACATCGTGGACCGACATGCTGAAGGACGAATACAAGGGGAAGGTGGCGATCACCTCCGACTATCCGGGCAACATCTTCGCCTGGGCGAAGGTGGCCGGCGTCGAGAAGCCTAACAACATGACCATGGACGAACTCGCCAAGGTCACCGACATGCTGATCACCCTGAAGAAGGACCACCTGCGCACGATCGCCGGCAGCTATGGGGACCTCATCAACCTTTTTGCCAGCGGCGAGATCGTCATGGCGCAGGGCTGGGAGCCGGTCGAGGTGTGGGTTGGCGATGCCGCCAAGATCCGGGTGGCCTACCCGAAGGAGAAGTCGATGGGCTTCATCGAGGGCTATGCGATCGGCAAGGGCTCGGCCAACATCGACCTCGCGCACGAGATCATCAACCACGCGCTGTCGCTCGAAGGCCAATTGGCCGGCGCCGAGGCGAACTCCATGCCAGTGGTGACGTCGGAGGCGATGGAAAAGGCCAGCGACGCCAACAAGGCGCTCTACAACTACGCCGACCTCAACGACTATTTCGAGAACAAGACGACGGTGGTGCCAATGTACCCGCTGGAGCCCGATGGCACGCATGCCACCTGGGACGACTACCAGGCGGCATGGGAAAAGGTGCTCAGCGCCTAGCCTGCGAGGCGAACCGGTTGGCCATGGAAGAGGTCGCGCGCAAGCTGGCGTCCGCGATACCGGCGGCGGGCGAGGTTCTCGTCCGCCTGTCGGATGTCTCGATGACGTTCGGGCGGACGGTTGCCTTGCATCCGGTCGACCTCGAAATACGCCGCGGCGACTTCTTTGCCCTGCTCGGGCCGTCGGGATGCGGGAAGACGACGCTGCTGAAGACGATCGGCGGGTTCCTGGCTCCAACCACCGGACGTGTCGAGATCGGGGGCCTGGACGTCACGCGCCTGCCACCGGAGAAGCGCCGCACCGGCATGGTGTTCCAGGGCTACGGCCTTTTTCCGCACATGAGCGTGCGCCAGAACATCGCCTATGGGTTGAGGGTGGCGCGGCGCCCAGTGGCCGAGATCGACCGCCGCGTCGACGCCATGATCGCGCTGGTGCGGCTCGGCGGCATGGAAGACCGGCTGCCCGCGGCGCTCTCCGGCGGCCAGCAACAACGCGTGGCGCTGGCGCGCAGCCTCGTCATGGAGCCGGCGGTGCTGCTGCTCGACGAGCCGCTCGCCGCGCTCGATCTGTCGCTGCGCAAGGCCATGCAGGAGGAACTGCGCAGCCTGCACCGCTCGATCGGCGGCACCTTCGTGTTCGTTACCCACGACCAGCACGAGGCGATGGCGATGGCGAACCGCATCGCCGTGATGAAGGACGGCCGCATCGTCCAGCAGGGCACGCCGCAGGAGATCTACGCCGAGCCGAGATCGGAGTTCGTCGCCGGTTTCATCGGCGACGCAAATCTTTTGCGCGGCGCGCGTCGCGCCGGCGTGGTGACCCTTGAAACGGGCGCCACCCTGGCCTCGCCCGGCCCGGACGGAACGGTCGCCGTCGTCGTGCGGCCCGACCATCTGGCCTTCGCGGAAGGTGCGACACTGCCGCTGGAAGCCGTGCTGAAGGCGCGCTGCGAGGACATCGTCTTTCTCGGCACGCATGTGCGGCTCGATTTGCGCACCGCCGCCGGCGCGGCAATCGCCATGCACGTGCCGCCGTTCCGGATGGTCGAGCACGCCGTCGCGGTTGGCCAGGAGTTCGCCATCGGCTGGACGGCGGGCGGACGCAGGATCGTCGAGGCGGGCGCGTGACGGGCCGCGGCGGCCCCGACTGGAAGCTGGCGCCCGCGTCGCTCGCCTTCCTGCTCTTCTTCGCGCTACCGCTCGGCTTTTTCCTGGTCGTTAGCTTCTGGCGGCTGCGCTCCTACAGACTCGTGCCGACCTTTACGCTCGACAATTACGCGCGCGTCTTCAGCGACTATTCCGGCGGCCTGGTCTTCACGCTTCTGCTTTCGCTTCTGATCGCGGCGATATCGACCGTGCTCGGCTTCATGATTGCGTATCTCGCGCGCTTTCGCGCCGGGCAATGGGGGCAGGTCATCCTGTTCGTCGTGCTGGTCACCCTGTTCGGCGGCTATCTGGTGAAGATTTTCGCCTGGAAGACCATCCTGGGCACCAACGGCGTGCTGAACAACGCGCTGGTGGAACTCGGCATCGTGTCGGAGCCGATCGACGCCCTCCTCTACAGCCCGCTCGCGGTGGTGATCACGCTGGTGCATTTCCTGCTGCCGTTCACGGTGCTGCCGATCTACGGATCGCTGCGCGGCGTGACCGATACGCCGCTCGCGGCCGCGCGCGACCTCGGCGCCGGCAGCGGCCGCGTGCTGCGTGACATGATCCTGCCGCAGGCGCAGGCCGGCATCTTCGCGGCCTTCGCCATCGCCTTCCTGATCAGCGTCGGCGACTACGTGACGCCGCGCCTCGTTGGTGGGCCGGACACGGTGATGATCGGCAATTTCGTCGAGAGCCAGTTCGTCAACCGGCTCAACGCACCCGTCGGCTCGGCGCTGTCCTATACGATGCTGGCTATGAGCCTCGTCGTGCTGATCGCCCTGCGCGTCGGCATGCGCGGCGTGCTGAGGCCGCGCTAATGCAGACGGGTATCGGAGCGAGGATCGGCTGGGGCGCGTTCGGCGCGGTGGTGCTCGCTTTTCTGGTCTCACCCCTGGTGATCGTGGTGCTGTTCTCGTTCGGCCAAAACCGGCTGGCGACGCTGCCCATCGGCGGCTTCACACTCGACTGGTACCGGGCGCTGTTCGACAACGCGAACTTCTGGACGGCGCTGGAAAACAGCCTGATCGTGACCGGCGCCACCGGCGTGATCTCCACCGTCACCGGGACGCTCGCCGCGATTGCGCTGGCGGTCATGCGGCCGCGGCCGGCGGCGACCGTGATGATGCTGCTTTCCTTCCCGGTTATGATGCCGCCGCTGGTGCTGGCTCTCGCACTCGCTACCTCGTTTTCCGGTTTGGGCGTACCGCTCGGCCTGCACACGGTGATCCCAAGCCACCTGGTCTTCACGCAGCCATTCGTCATCCTGATCGTCTATGCGCAGATGGAGCGCTTCGACTTTTCGGTGCTCGACAGCGCCCGCGACCTCGGCGCCTCGCCGCTGCACAGCTTCCTTACCATTACGCTGCCGATCATCCGCCCGACACTGATAGGTGCTGCGCTGATCGCCATGTCGGTGTCCCTCGACGACTTCGTCATCACCTTCTTCACGATCGGCAACGGCATGACCCTGCCCACTTTGGTGTGGGGCATGCTGCGCACCTCGCTCGACCCCAGCATCAACGCGCTCGGCACGCTGATCCTCGCGGCGACCGTCGGTTCATCGATGATCGCGCTGTCGCTGACGCGCTACCGGGGTTGAGATGGCCGGCGGCGTGCGCTTCGATTTTTCGACAAACTCGGTGCTGGTCACGGGCGCCAGCCGCGGCATCGGCCGCGCTATTGCGCACGGCTTCGCGGTCGCCGGCGCCGAGGTCTGGGCGCTGGCCGAGGATGATGGCATCGCCGAAGCGGCCGACGCGATCGCCGCCGAGACGGGAGCAGTGGTACACGCCCTGCGCTGCGACATCGCCGACGGCGAGGCCGTGCGGACGGCGCTGCAAAAAATTCCCCACATCGACGTACTGGTGAACAACGCCGGGTACCAGCCGCGCACGCCGATCGCGCCCGCATCCGAGAAAAGCGACGCGGAGTTTGCCCGCGTCATCGCCGTCAATGTCCTGGGCACCTGGCACGTCACCCGCAACGCGCTGAAGAAGATGCCGGACGGCGGGCGCATCGTCGTGACCTCATCGATCTGGGGCAAGACGGGCGCGGCCGAATACAGCGGCTACACCGCCTCCAAGCACGCCAACATAGGCTTCGTGCGCTCGCTCGCGCTGGAACTCGGCCCGCGCCGGATCACGGTCAACGCGGTCTGTCCCGGCTGGGTCGATACCGAAGGCGTGATGTGGACCGTGCGGGAAATCGCCGGCGAACAGCGCAGGCCGGTCGAGGCGCTGCTGTCGGATTATGTCGCCGCCCAGCCGCTGCCGGGCGTCATGGCGCCGGGCGACCTCGCTGGCACCTACCTCTTCCTCGCCTCCGACGCGGCGAAGGACATCACCGGCCAAGCGATCAATGTCGATCGCGGCTCCTTCATCGGCTAGGGAATCTTTGCGCATGGGACGCGTGGGCGGCAAGATCGCGATCGTCACCGGAGCAGCGGCCGGAATCGGCGCCGGCACCGCGGCACTGCTGGCGAGAGAGGGCGCGACAGTAGTGGTCGCGGACATCGACGAATTGACCGGCGCGGCGACGACCGCCAGGATCGGCCCGACCGCGTCCTTCGCACACCTCGATGTCGCCGACGAGGACGGCTGGAAAGCCGTCATCGACGGTACCGTCGCGCGACACGGGCAGCTCGACATCCTTGTCAACAACGCCGGCATCCAGGTGACCAAGCCGCTGGAGGACATCTCCCTGGCCGACTGGCGCAGAATGTTCAGCGTCAACGCCGACGGCACCTTTCTGGGCACGCGCCTGGCGATTTCGGCGATGAAGGCAACCGGCGGCGGCGCCATCGTCAACGTGTCCTCGACCTTCGCGATGGTCGCCGACGGGCTCAACGCGCATTACTGCGCATCCAAGGCGGCGGTGCGCCATTTCACCAAGGCCGCGGCGCTCTACTGCGCGGACCGGCGCTACGGCATCCGCGTCAACTCGGTGCATCCGGGCGTCATCATGACGCCGATGCTGGAGCGCGAGATCCGCGACGTCACCCGGGAGCGCGGGCTGGATTCGACGCAGAGCGTGGAACGCGAATGGGCTTCGCTGACGCCGCTCGGCATCGGCGAGCCGGACGACATCGCCGAGGCGATCCTCTACCTCGCCAGCGACGCCTCGAAATACGTCACCGGCAGCGAACTGGTGGTCGACGGCGGGCACATCATCCGCTGATGGGTGGGCAGGCGGAAGCTTTCCCCTATCCGTGCGTTTCGGTGCCTGCCACGATGGTCGGTTCGCCGCCCGCCGATGGCCGGTGGGGAACCAGGCTGCGGAGCGTCACGTAGAACACGGGGGTCAGGAACAGGCCGAACAGCGTCACGCCGAGCATGCCGGAGAACACCGCGGTGCCGAGCGACTGTCGCATCTCGGCGCCGGGGCCTTCCGCGATCACCAGGGGCACCACGCCGAGGATGAAGGCGAATGCGGTCATCAGGATCGGCCGCAGCCGCAGCCGCGAGGCCTCCACGGCGGCCTCGACCGCGCTGGCGCCACGTTCCTGCGCCTGGCGTGCGAACTCGACGATGAGAATGGCGTTTTTCGCCGCGAGACCTATCAGCACGATGAGCCCGATCTGGACGAGGATGTTGTTGTCCAGGCCACGTATCGCAACGCCGATCAGGGCCGCCAAAATGCTGAGGGGCACGATCAGCACGATCGCGAACGGCATGATCCAGCTTTCGTACTGCGCCGCCAGCGCCAGGAACACGAACAGCACCGACAGGCCGAATATGAAGATCGCCGTGTTGCCGGTCTGCTTTTCCTGCAGCGCAAGCTCTGTCCATTCGTAGGAGGTGCCCTGAGGGAGCGTTTCGGCAGCAATCCCCTCCATCAGGTTCAGCGCATCGCCGGTCGAAACGCCTGGCGCGGCGTTGCCCTGCAGCGGCACCGAAACATACATGTTGTAGCGCTGCACCAGCGTCGGTCCGGTCACGTCCCGCACCTCGACGAGCGTGCCGAGCGGCACCAGCGCGCCGGACGCCGAGCGCACCTTCAGCTTGGCGATGTCATCGCGTTCCAGCCGGAACGCCTGGTCGGCCTGCGCGCGCACCTGATAGACGCGGCCGAAGGCGTTGAAGTCGTTCACGTAGGCGGTGCCGAGATTGTAGGACAGCGTCTCGAAGATCGCCGGGATCGGCACGTTGAGGATGCGCGCCTTGTCGCGGTCGATCTCGAGGAAATACTGCGGGCTGGAGGCCGAGAAGGTCGTGAACACGCCCATCAGGCCGGGGGTCTGGTTGGCCTTCGCGGCGATCTGGTAGGCCAGCGCCAGGATTGGCCGCATGTCGGCGCCGCCGCGCTCCTGCAACTGCATCTTGAAACCGCCGGAATTGCCGATGCCCGGCACCGGCGGCGGCGGCAGCGCGATGATGAACGCCTCCTGGATGCTCTGCAGGCTGCCGAACAGATTGCCGATGATGGCGTTGCCGGTCTCCCCCTTCGGCAGCCGCTCCTCGAAGCTCTTGAAGGGCGCGAATATCACGCCGGAATTGCTGGCGTTGGTGAAGGTGGCGCCCGAGAAGCCGGCGAATGCGACGGCATTCGCCACTCCGGGCGTACTGCGGATGATCTCGGACGCCTTGCGGATAACTGCGTCAGTGCGGCTGAGCGATGCGCCTTCAGGCAGCTGCACCACCACGATAGCGTAGCCCTGGTCCATCGGCGGAATGAAGCCGCGCGGCACCGTCTGCAGCATATGGACCGTCGCGTAGATCAGGCCCGCGAATACGGCCAGCATGACGAGCAGCGCCGGGGTGGTGCCGACCATCAGGCGCACAATGCGCGAATAGCCGTGCGAGAGCGCGTCGAAGCCGTGGTTGAAGCCGTCGGCCAGCCGCCGCACGAAGCGTCCTACGACAAAGCGCGACGGCTTCGTCGCCTCGTGGTGCGGCTTGAACAGGACGGCGGCGAGCGCCGGCGACAGCGTCAGCGAATTGAATGCGGAGATCGCGGTCGACACTGCGATGGTGACGGCGAACTGCCGGTAGAACTGTCCCGAAATGCCGGGAATGAAAGCCGTCGGCACGAAAACCGCGATCAGCACCAGGGCGATGGCAAGCACGGCGGTGCCCACCTCGTCCATCGTCTTGTGCGCGGCAGCTCGCGGCGCCAACCCGAGCGCGATGTTGCGCTCGACATTCTCGACCACCACGATGGCGTCGTCGACGACGATGCCCACCGCCAGCACGAGGCCAAACAGCGTCAGCATGTTCAGCGAAAAGTCGAAAGCCAGCAGAACGGCCAGCGTGCCGATCAGCGACACGGGTATCGCCACGATCGGCACGATCGCCATGCGCCACGACTGCAGGAAGACGATGATGACGATGACGACGAGCAGGATGGCCTCGGCGATCGTCTTGTAGACCTCGTGGATCGAAGCGGCGATGAACTCCGTCGGGTTGTAGACGATCGTGTAGGTCAGCCCTTTGGGAAAATCCTTCGAGAGTTCCTCGATCGTCTTCTTGATCTCCGCGGCGGAGGCGAGCGCGTTGGTTCCCGGCCGCTGGAATATGCCGAGCGCTACCGCCTGCTTGTCGTTGAGATAGGAGTTGGTAATGTAGTCGCGGGCACCGAGTTCGATGCGCGCCACATCCTGGAGGGTGATCAGGCGGCCATCCTCGGTCGACTTCACGATGACGTAGCGGAAGTCGCGCGCGTCGGCGAAGCGTCCCTTGGTTGTGACCGTGTACTGGAAGGCCGATCCGAGATCGTTGGGCGGGGCACCGATCGAGCCGCCCGACACCTGGACGTTCTGGTCGCGCAGCGACTGGACGATGTCGCCGGCCGTCATGCCGAGGGCCGACAGCTTCTGCGGGTCGAGCCAGATGCGCAGCGAGTATTCGCGCTCGCCGAAGATCTGCACGTCGCCGACGCCGTCGAGCCTGAGCAGCACGTCGCGGATGCGCGAGCGCGCGTAGTTGGAAATGTAGAGCTGGTCGTAGCTGTCGTCGGGCGACAGCATGTGCACGACCATCATCAGGTCGGGCGAGCTCTTGGCCGTGGTGATGCCCAGCCTGCGGACCTCTTCCGGGAGCCGCGGTTCCGCCACCGAGACGCGGTTCTGCACCAGCACCTGCGCCTCATCCAGGTCGGTGCCGAGTTCGAAGGTGATGGTGAGCGCCATGGCTCCGTCGGCCGTCGAATAGGACGACATGTAGAGCATGTTCTCGACGCCGTTCACCTCCTGCTCGATCGGCGTAGCCACGGTAGCGGCGACAGTCTCGGCGTCGGCGCCGGGATAGGCGGCGCGCACCACGATCGTGGGCGGCGCGATCTCGGGATACTGGGCGACCGGAAGCTGCGTGAAGGCGATGCCGCCGACGATCAAAAGCACGATCGACAGGACCGAGGCGAAGATCGGCCGATCGACGAAGAAATGGGAGAAGTTCATTGGGCTTCGTCGGTCTTCTGGAGGGCCGGCAGTTCGGTCATCTCGGGCTTGACCTTGGTTCCCGGCCGCGCGCGCATCAGGCCGTTGACGATGATGGTCTCGTCGCCGCTGAGGCCCTCTCGGATGACGCGGTAGCCGTCGATGCGCGGGCCGGTCCGCACCGGCTTGGCCGAAACCGTGCCTTCGGCATCGACTACCAGCACGATACGGCGATCCTGGTCGGAGCCGATCGCCTCGTCCGGCAGCAGCACGCCCTTGTACGGCAGGGAGCCCGGCACGGTCACCCGTCCGAACATCCCCGGCTGCAGGACGCCGTCCGGGTTGGCGAAGCGGGCGCGCAGACGCATCGTGCCGGTGGCGTTGTCGATGCGGTTTTCGGCGAAGTCGAGCTTGCCCTTGAACGGCTCGGCTTCTCGATCGGCCACCTGGACCAGAACCTCCTGCCCGCTGCTGCCCTCCTGCATGGAGCCGCCGCGCTCGCGCGCATCGCGCGCATAGGCGAAGTAGATGCGCTCGTCGATGTCGAAGTAGAAGTCGATCGGGTCGAGCGACACAATGGTCGTCAGCACCGTCTGGTCGGCCTGCACCAGGTTGCCGACCGAGACGAGCCGGCGGTCGATGCGGCCCGAGATGGGCGCCTTGATCTCGGTGAATTCGAGATTGAGCTTGGCGCTGCGCAGGCTTGCCTCGGCGCCCTGCAGGGATGCCTCGGCGGCGATCGACTCTCGGCGGCGATCATCGAGAGAGGCCACGGCGATGTTGCCGGAGCGCTGCAGCGACTGGGCGCGTTCGAGCTGCGACTTGGTGAACTCCTCCAAGCTGCGCGCCACGTCCACCTGCGAACTCGCAGTGTCGTAGGCTGCCTGGTAGGGGCGCTGGTCGATCGTGAACAGAAGGTCGCCGGTCTTCACCAGCGTGCCGTCCTGGAAATGCACCTGCTCCAGGTAGCCGCCGACCCGCGAGCGGACGGCCACCTGGTCAACCGCCTCGAAACGCCCGACATATTCGTCCTGCTCGACGATGTCGCGCACGATCGGCTTGGCCACGGTGACTATCGGGAGGTCTTGCGCCTGCGCGGCAGGCACCAGCGACGTGGCAAGAACCAGCGAAAGCGCTATCGCGCTAAGCGCGCCCGGCAGTCTGCCTTGCCGATCAAGGCTCGCATCAACATCCCGCACAGGCAAAACACGCATCGGACCCACCTCGACCGCCCAGCCCGTCCGCCCACCCTCAGGTGTGCAAGCCGCGCCCGGCTGCATTGTGCATTGCAGCGATCATTTGGCAAATCGATTTAGCTTTCTACTGGCAAAAATGCCGGTTGACTCCGGGCACACGGTGGCCCCGCCGGCCGCCGGGCAATGGCGGTCAACGCACCTGATCGAGAAGGCGCTTGCACTCGAGCAGGTCGAACAGGGCTTCCTGCAGCAGGGCACGATTGTCGCGCGAAAGCTTGGAATTGTCGGCCTGCACCGGCCCCTCGTCATCCGCCCGGCCAAGCCCGAAGAAGCGGCGGCTGGGCTTCACACGCGGCTCGCCGACCAGCATCTCGTCGTCGGCATGGCGCGGTTGAGCGGCGGCGGTCATCGGCGCGGCCTCGGCCGCACGGCGTTGGGCGATCGCCTCGATCGCGCCGACATCACCGTTGCCCAGCGCCACCAGGAACTGCACCCCGTTCTCTCGCAGCAGCTTCTGCACGCCCTTGATGGTGTAGCCCTGATCGTAGAGCATGTGCCGGATGCCCTTGATCAGCTCGACATCCTGCGGGCGGTAATAGCGGCGGCCCCCACCGCGCTTCATCGGCTTGATCTGGTTGAACCGCGTCTCCCAGAAACGCAGCACGTGCTGCGGCAGATCCAGATCCTCCGCAACCTCGCTGATGGTGCGGAAGGCGTCGGGGCTCTTGTCCATGGTCGCGACCCTTCGATCGGCCGAATCGAGAGTCATGTCAGCGGTTTGCGGCACGACATTCAAGCCCCGTATCAACCGCAGGGGCTTTTTTCAACCGGAATGGACTTCTGTCCCGACCTATTTCGCCTTGGGCTTGCCGGACTGATGGGCCTTCAAGATGCGTGTCTTGAGCACGTTCGACGCCTTGAAGGTCATCACTCGGCGCGGCAGGATCGGCACTTCCTCGCCGGTCTTTGGGTTGCGGCCGATGCGCTCGTTCTTGTCGCGGACGTGAAAGGTGGCGAAGGACGAAAGCTTGACCGACTCCCCGCGCACGATCGCTTCGCAGATCTCGTCAAGGACAGCCTCGACGAGTTCAGCAGATTCCGTTCTGGACAGGCCAACCTTTCGGTAGACGGCTTCTGCGAGGTCGGCGCGAGTCAGCGTTTTCCCACCCATGCGCGCGTCCAACATCCCCCGGAAAATTCATCAATACTTGCAATGGCAGGAACCGTAAGGAAACCGCCCGCCAAAATCAAGAAGCGATCCCGCGGCTTTACCAGCGCAGCAGGACGGCGCCCCAGGTGAAGCCGCCGCCCATGGCCTCGAGCAGCACGAGGTCGCCCGTCTTGATGCGGCCATCAGCCACCGCCACCGACAGCGCCAGCGGCACCGACGCCGCGGAGGTGTTGCCGTGGAGGTCGACGGTGACGACCACCTTCTCGTCGGCGATGCCGAGTTTCCTGGCCGAGGCGTCGATGATGCGCTTGTTGGCCTGGTGCGGAACGAACCAGTCGAGGTCGGCCGCGCCAATCGCGGCCTCGGCGAAGGTCGCCTCGACCACGTCGGTGATCATCCCGACCGCATGCTTGAAGACTTCGCGCCCCTGCATGCGCAGGTGGCCCACGGTACCCGTGGTCGACGGGCCGCCATCGACATAAAGCTTGTCCTTGTGTGAGCCGTCGGAGCGAAGCGCTGCGGCCAATACGCCGCGATCGGCAAGCGTGCCCCTCCCTTCCTGCGCCTCCAGCACGAGCGCCCCGGCGCCGTCGCCGAAAAGAACGCAGGTGGAGCGATCGTTCCAGTCCAGGATGCGCGAAAACGTCTCCGAACCGAGCACGAGAACCCGGCGGGCGCGGCCGCCGCGAATGAAAAGATCGGCCGTCGTCACCGCAAAGACGAAGCCGCTGCACACCGCCTGCATGTCGAAGGCGAACCCATGGCGCATGCCCAGGCGTTCCTGGATCTCGACGGCGGTGGCGGGAAAGGTGTTGTTCGGCGTCGAGGTGGCAAGCACGATGAGGTCGAGGTCGGCAGGCGTCAGGCCGGCACTGTCGAGCGCGGCGCGCGCTGCCGCCTCGCCCAGCGATGCGGTCGTCTCCGTGTCGTCGGCGATGTGCCGCTGGCGGATGCCGGTGCGCTGGACAATCCACTGGTCGGACGTCTCGACCATACCTTCGAAGTCGGCATTGCGCATGATCCTGCGCGGCAGGGCGGCGCCAATACCGCGCACGACTGATCTCAGCATGAAAGGCTATTCCTCGTCTTCGCCGATGGTGGCAAGTCTCGATGCGGTCTGCATGTGGCGTGCGTGGAACAGGTCGAGGTCGGCTTCGATACGGTCGATGAGCCCGTTGCGCACCATGTCATAGCCGAGTTCGACGGCAGCGGCGAAGCCCTCCTCGTCGGCACCCCCGTGGCTTTTCACCACTATGCCGTTGAGGCCGAGGAACACACCGCCGTTGATCTTGCGCACATCCATCTTCTCGCGCAGCCGGTTGAAGGCACCCCTTGCCAGCAGGTAGCCGAGCCTGGCCGAGAGGGTCCGGCTCATCGCGTCGCGCAGATACTCGCCGATCTGGCGGGCCGTGCCCTCCGCGGTCTTGAGCGCGATATTGCCGGAAAAGCCTTCGGTCACCACGACGTCGACCGTGCCAAGGCCGATGTCGTTGCCCTCGACGAAGCCGTGGTATCGCATGGAGGCGAGATTGGCCTCGCGCAGCATGCGGCCGGCTTCCTTGACGTCCTCCTGGCCCTTGATTTCCTCGACGCCGACATTGAGAAGGCCAACGCTCGGGAGTTGGGCCCCGAGCACGGCCCGCGCCATCGCTGCGCCGAGGATGGCGAAATCGACGAGCTGCTGGGAATCCGCGCCGATCGTGGCGCCCACATCGAGCACGATGCTCTCGCCGCGGACGGTCGGCCAGAGGGCGGCGATCGCCGGGCGCTCGATGTTGGCCATCGTACGCAGGCAGAATTTCGACATGGCCATCAGCGCGCCAGTATTGCCCGCCGACACGCAGGCCTCGGCGTTGCCCGATTTGACCGCCTCGATCGCCTTCCACATCGAGGACTTCCATCGGCCCTGCCGCAGCGCCTGGCTCGGCTTGTCGTCCATGCGGACGGCAACATCGCAGTTGGTGAACTCGGACAGCTTTTCCAGCACCGGCAGCCGGGCGAGAACCGGCTTCACCTCGTCCTCGCGGCCAAAGATCAGAAACCTCAGATCGGCGCCCCGACGCTCCGCGACCCGGGCCAGTGCCGGAAGAACAACCGCGGGTCCATGGTCTCCTCCCATGGCGTCGATGGAAATTCTGATCACGCGGGCTCTCGGCTGTTCCGGCGACGCAGCCGGTCGGGACGCGAAAATAGCGGTTTTAGCCCCCGGCACAACCGGGATTTCGCGACCGGCCTATTTCGCAGGCTTGCGTACCAGCGATTCGAGCTTCTGCGCCAAGGTGCCCTCATGGCCGTCGCCCTCCTCCGCGGGCGGCGTCATCGGCGATTCGGCGCCCGGCTTGCGGGGATAGGGATCGATCGCCAGGCCGAAGAACTCCTCCGCCAAGGCGCCCACATCGATGCTCTCGCCGTCGAAGGTCTCGGGGCTGTCAGGGCCATCGACCGACAGCACGATCTCGCCGCCTTCGCCGAAGCCTTCACGGCCGAGGCGCGAATCCTCCGGCAGGAAGATCGCCGATACCGGCTCGTCGATATGGGCGGCCAACGGCTCGAGCGTCACGACGCAGGCCTGGGTGACGTCCGCCTCCACGCGGCCGTCGACCCGCACCCCGTTGCGCTTCCACGGCGCGACCAGCATCTCGGCGACGAAGCGCTCGACCGATTCGAGGCCATGCACCGCAGCCAGGCGCTGACGCTGGGCCTCGTTGGCGTCGATCACGATCGGCATGCCCTTTTTCGGCAGCCGTGCGACGCGGGCGATGAAGGAAACGGGGCTTTTGGCTTCATGGTGCTTCACGGCGTGACCTCCACCCTACCGGCGGCCGGGAACGCCAGACGCCCGGCGCAGAGGCCGTCGGCCGATGTGCCGGCCAGCAAGGCCGCGGCCGCCTCGACATAGGTGGCAAGGCTTTGCGCTTGCGGCCAACTTTCCAAGTCCGGGCGGACGTTGCGCGCCAGCGCCGCAGCGAGTGCCGCGCTGTCACCCGCGTCGAGCGCGTCGCCATAGGCTTTGGTGCGGCCGTAGAACATGCGCGCCAACCGCTTCATGCGCTTCGGCACGCCCATGTCGCCGATGCCAAGTTCACGCAGCGAATGGTCGACATCGGCAAAAAACTCGTCGGTCAGGATCTGGGCCACCTCGCGGGCGGACCCGGCCTCGTCGCGCAGACGGTGTTGGACCAGAAGCATATGCAGCGCGACCATCTCGAAGCGCCCGAGCGGGGTATCGGGAACGGCCCACTCCGCATAAAAGCGCGGTTGCCGCGCCGCCGCCACGATTTGCTCGTAAAGGGCGTCGGTGATTGCCCTGTTGTGGCGGCGTTCCTTGCCGAACCAGCGCTGAAACATGGCGTCCTCCGGTGGCGCGACCCGGCTTGGGGCGCCTTGTTGCATCGCCGGGAAAGCTGGTTTACCGGTTTTGCCGCCCGCCGCAAGGCATGGCCGAGGAAGGGGAATTGTCGTTGCGACTGTCGAATGTCAAGCCGGCGACCGACCGGAAGCTGGTGGCGCTGCTTTCCATGCTCGTGGCCAGCGCGGGTCTAGCCGGGTGCAACACGTCCAAGACGTTCGGCGACCTCAGCCCCGGCGAGACCCTGACGCAAGGCTACGTCATCGACCAGGACGCGATCGACCTGGTACCGGTGGGTTCCAGCCGTGAACAGGTGTTGCTGGCGCTCGGCTCGCCTTCCACCACGGCCACCTTCGACAACGAGACGTTCTACTATATCTCGCAGATCAGGCACCGTTCGGTCGCCTTCATGAACCCGAAGCTTGTCGATCAGCGAATCCTCGCGGTCTATTTCGGCGAAGACAGCCGCGTGACACAGGTGGCCAATTACGGACTGAAGGACGGCAAGGTCTTCGACTTCATCTCGCGCACCACCCCCACGGGCGGCAAGGACCAGACCTTCGTCGGCCAGTTGCTGGCCGGCGCGGGCAAGTTGGTGCCGACCATGCCGGGCGGCGGCTGACGCCAGCGCAATCGCCGATACACTTGAATCACAAAATGGAAAGGCCCGCGGATCGCTCCGCGGGCCTTTCGCCCTTTGGTATCGCCTGGGTCAGGCAGCGTGCGCGAGCACGGCCAGAAGCAGAAGCGCTACGATGTTGGTGATCTTGATGGCGGGATTCACGGCCGGGCCGGCTGTATCCTTGTAGGGATCGCCAACGGTGTCGCCGGTAACCGAAGCCTTGTGGGCGTCCGAACCCTTGAGGTGCTTGACGCCATCCTTGTCGACGAAGCCGTCCTCGAACGACTTCTTGGCGTTGTCCCAGGCGCCGCCGCCCGAGGTCATCGAGATGGCGACGAACAGCCCGTTGACGATGACGCCGAGCAGCGAGGCACCGAGCGCGGCGAAGGCCGAGGCCTTCGAGCCCGAGATCAGCAGCACGCCGAAATAGACGACGATCGGGGCCAGCACCGGCAGCAGCGAGGGTATGATCATCTCCTTGATCGCCGCCTTGGTGAGGATGTCGACCGCGCGCGCGTAGTTCGGCTTCGAGGTACCGGCCATGATGCCCGGGTTCTCGCGGAACTGCTTGCGCACCTCCTCCACGATCGAGCCGGCGGCACGGCCGACGGCCGTCATCGCTATCCCGCCGAACAGGTACGGAATGAGGCCGCCGAAGATCAGGCCGGCGACGACATAGGGGTTCGACAGGTCGAAGGACACGGTGCCGAGATCGCTGAAGTAGGGGTAGTTCGCGGCGTTGGCGGCGAAATACTGCAGGTCGTAGCTGTAGGCCGCGAAGAGCACAAGGGCGCCGAGGCCGGCCGAGCCGATCGCATAGCCCTTGGTGACCGCCTTGGTGGTGTTGCCGACCGCGTCGAGCGCGTCGGTCGAGTGGCGCACTTCCTTGGGCAGGCCCGACATTTCGGCGATGCCGCCGGCGTTGTCGGTGACCGGGCCGAAGGCGTCCAGCGCCACGATCATGCCGGCGAGGCCGAGCATGGTGGTGACGGCGATGGCGGTGCCGAACAGTCCGGCAAGCTGGAAGGTGGCGATGATGCCGCCGACGATCACGATGGCCGGCAACGCGGTCGATTCCAGCGAGACGGCAAGGCCCTGGATCACGTTGGTGCCGTGGCCGGTGACCGAGGCCTGGGCGATCGACACCACCGGGCGCTTGCCTGTGCCGGTGTAGTATTCGGTGATGACGACGATGAGGCCGGTGACGATCAGGCCGATAAGACCGCAGATGAACAGGTTGGTGCCGGTGACGACGACGCCGCCGCCGGTGCCGATTTCGCCCCAGCCGATGGTCAGCGACGTTGCCGCACCAAGACCCACGATCGACAGGATGCCGGTGACGATGAGGCCCTTGTAGAGCGCGCCCATGATCGAGCCGTTGGCGCCCAGCTTGACGAAGAAGGTGCCGATGATCGAGGTGATGATGCAGGCGCCGCAGATGGCGAGCGGGTAGAGCATGATGGTGCCCAGCGTTGCGCTGGTGCCGAAGAAGATCGCGGCCAGCACCATGGTAGCGACGACGGTCACCGCATAGGTCTCGAACAGGTCGGCGGCCATGCCGGCGCAGTCGCCGACATTGTCACCGACATTGTCGGCAATCGTGGCCGGGTTGCGCGGATCATCCTCGGGGATGCCGGCTTCCACCTTGCCGACGAGGTCGCCGCCGACGTCCGCGCCCTTGGTGAAGATGCCGCCGCCGAGACGGGCGAAGATCGAGATCAGCGAGGCACCGAACCCCAGCGCGACCAGCGCGTCGATGACGGCGCGGTCGCCCGGCGCGTGGCCGAGCACGGCCACCAGCACCCAGTAGTAGATGGCGACGCCGAGCAGGGCGAGGCCCGCAACCAGCATGCCGGTGATCGCGCCCGCCTTGAAGGCGATGTCGAGACCGGCGGCAAGGCTGTTGGAGGCCGCCTGCGCGGTGCGCACATTGGCGCGGACGGAGACGTGCATGCCGATGAAGCCGGCGACGCCGGAAAGCACCGCGCCGATCAGGAAGCCGATGGCCGCGAGACCGGAAAGCAGCCACCAGGCGAGAAGGAAAACGACCACGCCGACGATGGCGATCGTGGTGTACTGGCGCGCGAGATAGGCCTGCGCACCCTCGCGGATGGCGGCGGAGATTTCCTGCATGCGTGCATTGCCCTGGTCTGAAGCGAGGACCGACTGCGTGGCCCAGATCGCGTAGAGGACAGAAAGCAGACCGCAGGCGATGACGACGTAAAGCATTGCCATTGCCGGTATTTTCCTTGATTCCGGCCCGCAGGAATCCCCTCCCCGGACCTCATGACGAGAAAGCCGGGCGCACCGCGATGCACCTGACGTGGCTGCGGCTTATGCTGAACGGCCTTGCGAACGTCAAGATATTGTTGAGCTTTTGCCCGATTTTCGGATCTAATCGATTAGGTTTCCCGGACGCCGCGAGGTGTTCTTTCGACGCAGCGCCGCCACCTCACGCCGAGCGCTCACACGCCGCAGCGGACCCATCCTGGCTGCAGGCTCGGCCTATGGCCTGTGAAACCTGTAGCCGATGCCACGCACGGTCTCGATCGACGTGGAGAGTGGTCCCAGTTTTTTTCTCAGCGAGCGGATGACGGCATCGACGACGTTGCTGGCGCCGTCGTAGGTAATCCCCCAAACGTCCTCGAGCAGGGACTCGCGAGAGGCGACTTGATCCTCTCGCTCCGACAGATAGCGCATCACGTCGAATTCAAGCACAGTCAGCGCTTTTCGCTCGTTGCCGACCAGCAATTCGCGTGCCCCTTGGTCAAGTATCCGCTCTGGCCTGACCCCGAGTTCGGCACCCACGATTCCCGCCATCCAGCCGTGTACAAGCCTGGGACCGAAATCCAGAACCGCCGACTTCTGCGAGCGATTGTCCAAAACCGCGGTTCCCGACAGGAACCGAAAGCCCAGAACAGGCAATATCCGTTCGTAATGACCGACGTCCCAAGCGGAGGTGTAGACGCGCCGCAGCGAGCGACGCATCTCGACGTAGCTCCGTTTGATGTCGAGCCAGCTTGCCGCCTGGACCAACGATGGGGCCTCGCCCTTCTCGCGCCCTAACCACTTGCGGAAGATTACTGCGGTCTGGCTCGAGGGCAGAGGGTTGTCGCGCAAATGGTCGAAGATCTGCGCTGCGACCGGATCGGCGTTGATCAGGTCCAGCGGCGCCTGGTCCGAAGGGATGCCAATTTAGAAGCCGACGGCGTCGCCATTGCTGTCGCGCGTGACCTTGAAGAAGCCTTGCGACACCCCCCACCAGGCCTTGTAGAGTGCGGCGCTTTCCGGGCCTTCGAGCGACTGCGCAATGTCGAGGATAGGCTTGATGTCGTCGGCTTTGGCGGGCTCGACAGACAGAGGTTGATAGTCGCTCGGAAAGAATGCTTCCCGTACGACCGGATTTTCCGTCAGGTACAGCATGTCGGCGGTGAACCGCCAAAGATCGCTCCCGCCTACCCGATCCAGTTCTCCGATCAGTTGGCTCCATGCCTTCTGGCGGAGTTCGTCATAGCGGATGGGATTGGCAGACTTCAATGACGTTGAGATCGCCTCGCGCACCGCGTCGTGCACGACCAGGCCATCGCGCGCCGTGTCGACAAACGGCAATTCGCTGAGCCGGGCGAAAGTGTCCTCGGGAGCCTTGCTCGGAATAAGGGCCCCAAGCGTCGAGTGGGTGACGCGCCGCACCACCGAGACCGCTTCGAGGGACGAACGTACGCCAGCATCGGCGATGTTTCCGAGATAGACGCTCGTCAGTTCGGATATGACCCGGTCCTCGGCCCGGTCGAGTTCGAGCGCGTCGATCGCGCCTGCGCCCAGCGTCAGTCCGAGCGGATGGCCGCGTGCCAGCCGGTTCAGTTTCCTGGCCGTCGCAAGTTCGATTCCGAGATGGTCCAGAAGCTCGAAAGCCTCGCACTCGCTCAGTTCACCAAGCGAGATGCTCTTGAAGGCACCCTGCCAGCCAGGGTCGGTTGTCCAGCCCGACGTCGGTCTTTCGCGGCCCGCCAAGACGACTCTGACGTTATCGGGCAACGCCGGAACAAAGACCTGACGCAGCCATGAGTCGATCAGGCGAAGGACCTCGAACGAATCGACTGCAATCACCACCAAGCCGTCGAACTCGGCAAATCGCCGGGCGGCATCCTCGACGGCATTGCATTGCGTTCCGATGGCCGTTCCAAGTTCACGGAGAAATCCCTGGGCTGTGGGCTCGATCTGGCGCCCGTCGAGTTCAATGACGGTGGCTCCGAGATCGCGGGCGGAACCGGCGAACCGCCGCAACAGGCTTGTCTTGCCGATTCCGCTCAGTCCGTGGAGGAGGACGACGCAGGGGCCGGAGGGAGCGAGAATTTCCTGGAGCCGGGCCAGTTCCGGCGCCCGCCCCACGAAGACCCTCGTCGCCTGGCGTCGGAGCCGATCGCCGATACGGCCGGTCTGCATTTTTTTCGTCCCCCGATCCCGAAGTCGGGTCAGGCGGCCATGGCGCCAAGGCTTCTGGTCGCGCGTCCCGGGGCGTCGAGCACGGCGAAGTCCTTGCTCGTCAGATTAGCAAGGTTCGGGTTGTTGACAACAGCTTTGAAAAGATCGGACCGAAAGTACTCCTCCATGGCCGCTTTGGAAGCCCAGAAGTAGACACCCCCGTACGTGTTGCTGGCCGCATCGACCAGCCAGGTCTTCGACAGGAGACCGGGCACCGTGGCAAATGCCGGGGCAACTTCGGTGCAGAATGCCTCGTAGTTCGCGTGGCTCATCCCACGCAGATTGAAGTTGACGATCTGGACATGCATGACAGTTTCCTCCGGAGGGGGTTGGTCACGAGCCACGCCTACTCGCGCGGACAGAGCCGTTCATGAGCGCACCATGAAATCTTGATGAGAAATCCCGTCTTGGTCAGCAAATCTTGAGCATCGACGGAAATCTGCGGCTCGCGACGCTACCGGTGCGAAGTCTCAGGCCTTCGATGCGCTCCGCAAGCGCTGTGTCAGGCGGTCTTCACGGACTTGCGCAGCACCAGAAACACAAGGCCGAGCAGGCACACCGCGGTGACCGGGAAAACGATCCAGTTGAGCATCTCCCAGCCCCAGGCGTTGTAGACCGCACCGGAGGCCAGCGACGCGCAGGCGACGCTGCCGAACAGGACGAAGTCGTGAAAGCCCTGGACCTTGGCCTTTTCGGCCGGGGCGTAGCTCTCGGCAACGATCGCTGTGGCGCCGATGAAGCCGAAATTCCAGCCAAGCCCGAGCAGGATGAGCGCGGTCCAGAACTGCCACAGGTGAATGCCCGACAAGGCCACGACCGCACAGCCGATTAGAAGGATGAGACCGGTGGCGACGATCACGGGGGCGCCGAAACGGCGGATCAGGCGGCCGGTGAAGAAGCTCGGCCCGTACATCGCCATCACGTGCCACGAAATGCCGAGGGTCGCCTCGTCGGGCGAGAAGCCGCAGCCGACCATGGCGAGCGGCGCGCCGGTCATCACGAAACTCATCAACGCGTAGGACCCGACCGCGCAAAGCAGCGCGACAGCGAACCGCGGCTTCGTGACGATTGCCGAAAGCGGTCTTCCGGTATCGGTGGAAGCGACCGCTGCCTTCGGCTGCCGGGCGGGCACGTGCAGCAGCGACAGGATCGCGGCGCCGACGAGCGCGAGCGCGATGATCGCGGCGAATGAACCGGCGAACATGACCGGTGCGAGCAGTTCGCGCGTGAAGATCACGATCTGCGGGCCGAGGATCGCGGTGACGATGCCGCCTGCAAGCACATAGGAGATCGCCGCCGCCTTGAATTCAGGAGGCGCATTGTCGGCGGCGGCGAAGCGGAACTGCTGCACGAAGGCGCCGCCGACCCCGACGACCAGCAGGCCAAGGGCGAATGCCCAGAAACTGCCCGCGAACATCGCGACGGCGGCGACCAGCCCACCGGCCCCGGTGATCGTCGTGCCCGTCATGAAGCCGCCGCGCTGGCCGAGAGCGCGGATGATGGCGGCAGCCGGCAGCGCGCCCAGCGCGACGCCGACGTTGAAGGCGGTCACCGGTGCGGTCGCCAGCGACTTGTCGGCGCCGAGCAAATAGTGCCCGGCCAGCCCGCCGAGCGAGATGGCAACGACGGCGGCCGAACCGACGATGGCCTGGGCGGCCGCCAGGATGGTGGCGGTGCGGCGCCCCTCGCGATAGGCAACCTCGGTTGTGGTCACGCAGGGTCCTTGCCGCGCCCCTCGCCGCGCACCCGGCGCGCGACGCGGTCGAGCACGGCGTTCACCAATTTGGGCTCGTCCTCGTCGAAGAAGGCGCGTGCGATGTCGACATATTCCGAAACAATCACCGCGACGGGCACGTCCGGACGCTTCATCAACTCGTAGACACCGGCGCGAAGCACCGCGCGCAGCGTGGAGTCGAGCCGCGACAGCGGCCAGTCCTCGGTGAGGGCCTGGCGGATCACGGGGTCGACCACCTTCTGGTTCTCGACGACGCCGGAGAGGATGGCCCGGAACCATTGCGGGTCGGCTTCCAGGTACTGGACGCCATCCACTTCCTTGCCGAGCCTGAAGGCTTCGTATTCGGCGGCGATCTCAAGCAGGCCGGTGCCGGCCACGTCCATCTGGTAGAGCGCCTGGACGGCGGCGAGGCGCGCCGTGCCACGCTTGTTGGCAGGTCGTTTGGACGGCTCGGCTGAAGGCTTGGCAGACAAGCTTACGCTCCGAAACGGCTGCGCAGCGCTATCATGGTGAGCGCGGCGCGGGCCGCGAATCCGCCCTTGTCGCCTTCGGAGCGGCGCGCCCGCACCCAGGCCTGGGCGTCGTTCTCGACAGTCAGAATGCCGTTGCCGATGGCGAGGCTCTCCTCGACCGCAAGGTCCATCAGGCCGCGGCTCGACTCGTTGGAGACGATCTCGAAATGGTAGGTCTCGCCGCGGATCACGCAGCCCAGCGCTACGAAGCCGTCATAGTCGGTGCCGCCATTCTCGGCGCCGTCGAGCGCAAACGAAATCACCGCCGGGATCTCCAGCGCGCCGGGGACGGTGACCACGTCGTAGGTCGCGCCGGCCTCGTCGAGTGCAGCAATGGCACCTTCCAGCAGCGCATCGGACAGCCCGTTGTAGTAGCGCGCCTCGATGATCAGCAGGTGCGAGCCGGGCTCCGGCTTGAGGAAGGCGCTTGCGTGTTCTGCAGTGACGGCCATCATGGTCTCCAAGGTCGCCGGTGACTTAGGCCCAAGCGCGAGGGACCGCAAGCCGGAGATTGGAGGTCAGGTCATGCCGGCCGGTAAGGAGCGGACATCATGGCCGTTGATCGATCGCCCGCCCGCCGGTGACCGACCGAGGCGGGTCGCCTCGGCAGGCTAGAGGCCCTGGGCCTGCGCCTCGGCCAGCCGGGCGGCGTAGCGGGCCATGGTGTCGACTTCCAGGTTGACGCGGTCGCCGACCTTGCGATCGCCCCAGGTGGTGACGGACAGCGAATGCTGGATTAGCAGGACGTCGAAACGGGTGCGGTCGACCGAATTCACCGTGAGCGAGGTTCCATCGAGGGCAATCGAGCCTTTCGGGGCAATGAATCTTGCCAGATGAGCCGGGGCTTCCAGCCGGAAGCGGACCGCATCGCCTTCCGCCTCGCGCGCAACGATCTCCGCCATGCCGTCGACATGGCCGGACACGATATGGCCGCCGAGCTCGTCGCCTATCTTCAACGCGCGTTCGAGGTTGATGCGAGTACCGCCGGCCCAGCCCGACGCGGTCGTCAGCCGCAGCGCCTCTTCCCAGGCCTCGACCTCGAACCAGCGCCCATTCGCGCCCTGTTCGGGCAGGGCCACCACGGTCAGGCAGACGCCGGCGCAGGAAATCGACGCACCGATATCGATGGTCGCCGGGTCGTACCCGGTGGCGATCCGCAGCCGCACGCCCTGATCGAGCGGCAGAAGCTGATCCACCACGCCGACATCGGTGACGATTCCGGTGAACATCAGCCCGCCCTCACCCATTCACGACAGCGGTCCGGCCCGAAGCGCTCGTCGCGCAGCAGCCGGAACCCGGGCGGCATATGGTCGGGGTCGAGCGGCGATGCAATGCCGCCCGGACCGACCACGACATCGGAAGAGAAGAGAACAATGCGATCGACGAGGTCCTCGGCCAGGAAGGTGCTCGCGGTGGCGGCGCCGCCCTCGACCATGACGGTCGACATCCCCTGCGCGGCAAGATCCTCCAGCAGTTCGGGCAGCGCGACCGCGCCGTCAAACGTTTCGGTCGCGAGGATGCGCACGCCCGCCTGCTCCAGCGCGCCGCGCCGGGTGGCATCGGCCTCGGCGCAGGCCGCGATCCAGATCGGCACGTCCCGGGCCGAGCGAACAAGTTTCGAGTCGGGCGACAAACGCGCCATGCGGTCTAGCACGAGTCGTACCGGCGAGCGGTTCTCCAGCCCAGGAAGCCGAACTGTGAGTTCGGGATCGTCTTCGACTGCAGTGCCGATGCCGATAACGACGGCGTCGGAGCGGGCGCGCAGAAGATGAGCCTGCCGCCGGGCCACGGGCCCCGTGATCGCGACCTGTCCCTTGCCCGGATGGCCGATCATGCCGTCGGCCGAAACCGCAAGCTTCAGAATCACTTCCGGCCGCTTTTTGACCGAGCGGCTGAGGTAGCCGGCCATCAGGTCCGCTGCCTCGGACGCCATCACGGCCTCCGTCACCTCGATGCCGGCGGCCCGGAGGATGGCGTAGCCCTTGCCCGAAACGCGCGGGTCCGGATCGGTGGCAGCGCCGACCACGCGGGCGACGCCCGCCGCCACGAGGGCATTGGCGCAGGGCGGCGTGCGACCATGGTGGGCGCAGGGTTCGAGCGTGACGTAGGCGGTCGCACCGCGGGCAAGTTCGCCGGCCTCGGCGAGCGCCTGGGTCTCGGCATGCGGACGGCCGCCGTGGGCGGTGACGCCGCGCCCGACGATGCGCGGGCTGTCCCCGTCGAAGCGCACGATCAGCGTGCCGACGGACGGGTTGGTGGCGGTCAGGCCGGCATGGCGCGCCGAATAGCGGATCGCCGCCGCCATGAAGCGCCGGTCGACAGCGGCGTCGGGAAGACGGGTCGGCATCGCTCAGCCCGCGCTTTCCTCGCCCTTCAATTCGCCGAGCACATCGTGAAAATCCTTGGCCTCGCGGAAATTGCGATAGACCGAGGCGAAGCGGACATAGGCGACGTCGTCGATCGACTTCAGCGCCTCCATAACGAGCCGGCCGATCTCGCCGGAGGGCACCTCGGATTCGCCCGTGCTTTCAAGCTGGCGCACGATGCCGGTCACCGCGCGCTCGATGCGCTCGGGGTCGACGTTGCGCTTGCGCACCGCGATTTCGAGCGAGCGCATCAGCTTGTCGCGGTCGAACGGCACCTTGCGGCCGGATTTCTTCACCACGACAAGGTCGCGCAACTGGATGCGCTCGAAGGTGGTGAAGCGGCCGCCGCAATCCGGGCAGACGCGGCGACGGCGGATCGCCGCGCCATCCTCGGCCGGCCGGGAGTCCTTAACCTGGGTGTCTTCCGACTGGCAGTAGGGACAACGCATGAGGACCTTTGGCGAGAATCCGGTTTCGCCGCAGACTTAGTGCGCTTTCATCGAAACTGCAAAGCGCCATTGCGGGCCGAACCGCGAGCGGCGACACCTTAAGAGCGATAGTCTTCTTGCTACCAGCGCTTGCCTATGACATATGTTGTATCTCGTATGAGATGCAACATATGGACCGACCCATGGGCACACACACATCTATGCTGCACATTCGGGTAGACGACGAAACTAAGGACCAGGCAACCGCTGCGCTGAACGCGATGGGGCTGTCCATGTCGGACGCGGTCCGCATATTCCTGCGCCGAGTGATCGCCGACCAGGCACTGCCGTTCGAGCTCAAGGTGCCGAACGCGGAGACCCGCGCTGCGATGAGTGAAGCCGATCAGATCGTGGACGATCGTATGGCCCGATTTGCCACGTCCGAAGCACTGTTCGCCGGCCTTGAAGAAGCCCGCGGCAAGTAAGCGGGCCGCCCTGCCCCGCACTTCGGATTTTTCGCGGTCCTTCCTGAAGGATTGGGAACGCCTTGTGCGCTCCGGGCGCTATGACATGACCCGCCTCAAGGAGGCGATGCTTCTCCTGATTGCCAACGATGGGCCACTCGGCCCCGAGTGGCTCGATCACCCGCTAAAAAGCGAGTGGCAAGGCCATCGGGAATGCCATATCGGCGGAGACTTCCTGCTAGCCTATAAAGTCGACGATACCCAGAAACCGGGCATCGTCGTTTTTGTTCGCGCCGGGAACCACTCCGACCTGTTCGACGAATGACGGCCTCGTAGCAAGCAAAGTCTAAATCGAAGCCCTATCCCAGATACGGATACAGCGGGAAGCGGGCCGTCAGCGCCTCGACCTTGGCCTTCACCGCCGCCTCGACCTTGGCGTTGCCCTCGTCGGAGTTTGCGACCTTCAGGCCGTCGAGCACCTCGGCGATCAGATTGCCAATCTCAGTGAACTCGGCCGGACCGAAGCCGCGCGTCGTGCCGGCCGGCGTACCGAGCCGCACGCCCGAGGTCACGAAGGGCTTTTCCGGGTCGAACGGGATGCCGTTCTTGTTGCAGGTGATGTTGGCGCGGCCGAGCGCAGCCTCGGCGCGCTTGCCGGTGGCGTTCTTGGGCCGGAGGTCAACCAGCATCAGATGGTTGTCGGTGCCGCCCGAAACGATATCGAGACCGGTGTTCTTCAGGCTCGCGGCGAGCGTCTTGGCGTTCGTCACGATCGAATGGGCGTAAGCCTTGAATTCCGGCCGCAGCGCCTCGCCGAACGCCACTGCCTTGGCCGCGATCACATGCATCAGCGGTCCGCCCTGCAGGCCCGGGAACACCGCCGAGTTCATCTTCTTGGCGATGTCCTCGTCGTTGGTGAGGATCATGCCGCCGCGCGGGCCGCGGAGCGACTTGTGCGTGGTGGTGGTGACGACGTGGGCATGCGGCAGCGGCGACGGGTGCGCCCCGCCCGCCACCAGCCCGGCGATGTGGGCCATATCGACCATCAGCCAGGCGCCGACCGCGTCGGCGATCTCGCGGAACCGCTTCCAGTCCCAGACGCGCGAATAGGCGGTGCCGCCGGCAAGGATGAGCTTCGGCTTCGTCTCGTGCGCTTGTCTCTCGATCTCGTCCATGTCGAGCAGGTGGTCGTCCGGGCGCACGCCGTACGAGACGACCTTGAACCATTTGCCGCTCATGTTGACCGGCGAGCCGTGTGTGAGATGCCCGCCCGAGTTGAGGTCGAGGCCCATGAAGGTGTCGCCGGGCTGTAGCAGCGCCAGGAACACGGCCTGGTTCATCTGGCTGCCGGAGTTCGGCTGAACGTTGGCGAAGTTGCAGCCGAAGAGCTTCTTCGCACGCTCGATCGCCAGTTCCTCGGCGATGTCGACATACTGGCAGCCGCCATAGTAGCGCTTGCCGGGGTAACCCTCGGCGTACTTGTTGGTCATGATCGACCCTTGAGCCTCCAGCACCGCGCGCGACACGATGTTTTCTGAGGCGATCAGCTCGATCTCGTGACGCTGGCGGCCGAGTTCCTTGCGGATGGCGCCGAAGATTTCGGGATCGACCTCCTCGAGAGAGTCGGTGAAGAAGCCTGAAGGCTGGCTGAAGGCGGCCGTCGCGGTTGCCATGGCGTCTCGGTCTCCGGAACAGGGGGAAATTGGATTGGCGCCATTAGCACACAAGCCCCCGCCTCGCCACGTTCACGGCGCGAAATTTGCTCGCCGCTTTGCGGCAGCAAAAGAGGCCGCCCACGCGGACGGCCTTTCGTCATGAGCGGTGACTGCGCTCAGAGCGCCGAAGACAGCTGCAGTTCGTCCACGCCGTCGCGCGCATAGATGTCGTCGCGGAAGTGGACGACGCCGTCGCCCGTCGACCAGGCCGAGATGTAGGTGAAATAGACCGGCACCGGATCCGCAAGCTGGATCGGCGTGTTCTCGCCCGACTTGATGGTCGCCTCGAAATGCTGGCGGCTCCACCCCGGCGTGTCGCGCAGCAGCCAGGTCACGAGATCGCGCACGTTCTGGACGCGCACGCAGCCCGAAGAATCGAAGCGCATCAGCTTGGAAAACAGGCTCTGCTGCGGCGTGTCGTGCATGTAGACGTTTTCGGGGCTCGGAAAATTGATCTTCACCGAGGCCATGGCGTTGCCCGAGCCCGGATCCTGGCGGAAGCGGAACTTTGCGGCGTCCTCCGTCGACCAGTCGATCGTCTTGGGGTCGAGCTCGGTGCCGTTCGGGCCGAGAATGCGGATCGAGTTCTTCGTCAGGTATTCCGGATCCTTGCGCATCAGCGGAATGATGTCCTTGCGGACGATCGATTCCGGCGCGTTCCAGTACGGGTTGACGATGATCTCGTTGATCTTCGAGTTGAGGATCGGCGTCTGGCGGTCGATCTTGCCGACGATCGCGGTATGGCGCAGCACCACGCGGTCGTTCTCGACCGCCTCGATCTGCGCGGCAGGCACGTTGACCATCACATAGCGATTGCCGAGGAAGCCGGACATCGAACGCAGGCGCACGAGATTGGTCTCGAGCTGGCCGAGGCGCACCGGCGCCGAGATGTTCATGGCGGCGAACGAGTACTTGCCGAGCACGCCGTCGGCCGGCAGGCCGTGGCGCGCCTGGAAACGCTTCACCGCGGTATCGACATAGGTGTCGAAGGACTTGCTGATGCCGGCGGAGGTCGACAGGTCTCCGGAGATCATCAGCCGCTTGCGCAGGACCTCGACGTCCGGATCGACCACGCCCATCTGCAGCTTCTTGCTGGCCGGGACCATCGGCCAGCCGCCCTGCGCCACGATGCCCTGGTACTGAACGACCGCCGCCTCGACATAGGTCACCGTCTCGGGGCTCAGAATCGGCAGGTTCGACTGCACCTTGCCGCCCTTGCTGGCGCGGGCGTCAAATTCGTCGTTCCAGTTGCCGCGACGGTCGGACTTCAGGATGTCCTCGATCACGTCCTGCGCGCTGGCGGCGGACGCGATCGCAGTCAGCGCGAGCGTCGCTGCGCCCGAAAGAAATTGTCTGCGGCTGCTCTTCATGTCGTTCAATGCTTCCCGTTCGTCTGCGTCCACCGAGGCGCGATCCGCCGGACTATGCCTTTGTCAACCTTAACAAATGGCCAACCGCAGTCGGTGGTGCAAGGTCGAGCGGACCCTCGGCTTGTTCGGACTGTCGCCCGCGCTGACGGGACCCCTCAGGTTCCGATACCCATCGGAATATGGCGGCATCAAGACCGAGGGCGACACGAGAAAGTGAAGCGTGGCGCAAAAAGGCAAAGCCGGCGCCCAGTGGAACGCCGGCTTTCATTGCGGTTGCGGGCCGACCGCAAAGCGCGGCCGGACGGCTTACATGCGATAGGCGATGGTGTCGTTCCAGAAGCGGTCCAGGCGCTGCAGGGCCCGGTTCATCTGCCGGAATTCTTCCTGGTTGATGCCGCCGACCTGCTCGATCGAACCGACATGGCGCTCGTAGAGGCCGCCCACCACCTCGGCGATCGCCTGGCCCTTGGGCGTCAGGCTGACGCGGACGGAGCGGCGGTCGATACGCGAGCGCTGGTGGTTGATGAAGCCGAGGTCGACCAGCTTCTTCAGGTTGTAGGACACGTTGGAGCCGAGATAGTAGCCGCGCGAGCGCAGTTCCCCGGCCGTCAGCTCGGAATTGCCGATGTTGAAGAGCAGCAGCGCCTGGACGGCGTTGATGTCGCTGCGGCCGTTGCGATCGAACTCGTCCTTGATGACGTCCAGCAGCCGGCGGTGAAGCCGTTCGACCAGCTGAAGGGATTCCATGTAGAGCGCGCGGATCGCCTCACGACGATCGTCTGCCACCGCGGCAGTTTTTGCCGCCTGTCGCGAATTGATCATTGGTTGTGCCTCTCGTTTGTCGCCGGGTGATGTTTTTTCTCACCTTGATCGCGACACTATCGAATGCACATAAAATTGAACTTAAAGGCCAGCCTTAACGACAAGTTACACGCAACTGGCGTCGAAAGAGCGTTAACACTTCTCTACGTCTGCTGGCGTCGGCGCTGCATGTGGATCACGACGCGGAACGTGCAGTACAGTGCAATGACCAGCACGTGCGAGGCGACGATGCTGAACCGGTAGCCGTAGAGCGCCGGAAACGCGGCATACATGATGGTCTCGGAGACTGCGCATATGAACCAGATCACCGGACCCCAGGACGCGAGCATCCAGAGGCCTATGGCGGCGAAGGGATAGAATACCGCCAGCGTTACCGTCGCGATCTGCCAGTGGACCGGCATCAGGTCGAAACGCCAGAGACGCCCAGGATAAAAGCCGATCAGGCGCACCCAGTAGAGCACGCCGAACAGCAGGCAGTAGGCGGCGATCATGCGCTGGAACCAGACGAAGGCGACCTCGGCGGTTGTCGGCCGCAGTTCCCGCCGTGTCTCCGCGACCTCGCTCACAGCGTCAGTTCATCCTCGCCCAGCGGCGCGAAATAGGCGTCGACATCTGCCTGGGTCACGCCGGCGAGATCGGCCGGCGTCCAGGCCGGCTGGTCGCCCTTGTCGATCACCGTGCAGCGGATGCCTTCGAAGAAATCGTGGCCAAGAAGCATGCGCCGCAGGACGCGGTATTCCATGCGCATGCAGTCGTCCATCGAGAGGCGCAAGCCGCGCGATATCGACTGGAAGGTGACCGCGAGGCTGGTGGGCGATTTCTTCGCGATGGTCTCCAAAACCTGGGTCGCAAAGCGATCCTCCGGCGCCGCGGCGCGGAGGCTGTCGATGACGCCGGCAAGCGTCGTTCGCGAAAAATGATTGCCGATCGAGCGCACCGTTTCGGGGTCGGTCTCGCGGCGCGCCGCCGAAAACACCTCGCGGAGCGCAAGGTCGGGTTCGCCGGTCTCGCTGATGCGTTCGATCAGCCCGGCCAGGTACTCGGCCTTCGTGGTGTGCGTCGCGATGCCCGACCACAGCGCGTCGCCGTAGCGGATGCGCGTGCCCGTGAGCGCCAGATACATGCCAAAACTTGCACCAAGGTCGGCCAAAAGATGGCTGCCGCCGACGTCCGGGAAAAAGCCGATGCCGACCTCGGGCATGGCGAACTGCGCATTCTCGGTCAGCACCCGGTGCGAGCCATGGCAGGACACGCCGACGCCGCCACCCATGACGATGCCGTCGATCAGCGCGACGTAGGGTTTTGGGTAGCGGGCGATATAGGCGTTGAGGCGATACTCGTCGGCGAAGAACTCATAGGGGACCTCGCCGCGCTGGCGGGCCTTGTAGACCGCCAGAATGTCGCCGCCGGCAGAAAACGCCCTACCCTCGGCGCGAATCACCACCGCCGCGACATGTGGATCCTTCTCCCAGGCCTGCAGTGCCGCGGTGAGCGCCTTGATCATCGGATGGGTCAGCGCGTTGAGTGCCTGCGGCCGCGTCAGGCTGACCAGGCCGATGGCGCCGAGCTTCTCGAAGCGAATATCGTCGCCGCCGCCAAAATCCATCTGCGCCGTCCGCCTCTGCACTGCCGGGCGCTCCCCGACCGGAGTGAAGTGCTAAGCGCGCCTCACGCCATCGTCAACGGCATCGGCAGACACTGGACCGGGCTCGCACAGCACAGTCCGGAGGGTCGGCCCAGCCTGCCATCGCTCCCGCCGGCCCCCCCGATCGGTCTCCACGGCGACCCAAAGGCTAGGCCCGGAGCGGATGCGCCCCCTCGTGGGCAGGCCTGGCTTGCGGCGCAGATGGAAGTGCAAGGCGATGGACATGGCGCTGGCGAAAGGCGTGCAACAGGAACTGGATGTTTCCCACCAGGTAGCGTCTGGCCAGTCGCCGCGGCTCCATGGCCAGCCGCCACGCCCATTCCAGCCGCAGCGCGCGCATGAAGGCGGGGGCGCGGGGAACCCTCCCCGACCAGAAATCGAACTGGCCGCCGACACCCATCACAACGGCCGCGTCGAGCCTGTGCCGGTTTCGGGCAATCCATGTTTCCTGGCGCGGCACGCCCATGGCCACGAGCACTATGGACGCACCGGAAGCGTTGACTTCGGCGCAGATCTCCGCCTCTTCGTCGGCATCGAAGTAGCCGTGCCGCGTTCCGGCGACGTGCAGACCCTCCGCGAGCGCCGAAGCGCGCGCCGCTGCCTTCGCGGCGACGGTCGGCCGCCCGCCGAGGAAGTAAATCGACATGCCGCGACGCGCTGCTTCCCTGCACAACGGCGCAAACAGGTCCGTTCCGTTCAGGTTCTCGACGAAATGGCCGCCCGCCATCCGGGCAGCGAGTTCCAGACCGATCCCGTCGGGAAGAATCAAATCCGCCTTGCCCAGCGCCTCGCGATAGTTCTCGTCGCTTCGCGCGACATTGACGCAATGGGCATTGAGAAACGCTGCCGTTATTCGGGATTTTTCGTTGGTCAGCAGTGCATCCAGCGCAATACGCGTCGATACGTTGACGATCGAGAGTCCGAAAAGCTTCAATTTTTGCTGGCGATACACTGAGAGATGTCCCTTTCCCCAAGGTCGGGACGTGCTAGAAACTACGATGGTGCAGCTTCTCTTACCCCCAGACCTTCATATTAGCCCCACATAATATAATGAACAAATTGTTACGGCATGTCACGGGGTCTTCACCGTCTTCCCGTCTGCTTGGTTAATCCCCGGAAGCGCGCCCATGGCGAATAGAAATCCCGCAAGCAAAGGCACTCGATCGGGCACGCATCAGATTCGATCAGGCGCGGAGCCCCACTCCGAACCAGCTTGCGTCGCTGCCGAAGGCAGGAGGCGACCTGACGCCGGTCGGCTCGATCCGGTGGAGCGACGCCGACCTCGGTTGGATCGCCGACTGGAGTCTCGCCGTCGGCGGACGCACGCACCGGTGGAGCATCCGCGGTGTCAGCTTCGACGATGCGTTCCGCGGCGCGATCGCCGGCAGCGCCAATAACCTCTCCGGCAACGGCGACCCGTGAGCCGTTACGGATTGGTCCGGCCGGCGGCGCGTGCTAAAGCGCTCCGGGATCGGGAGACCAGCATGAACAAGCATTCCGCCTCGAAGGCCGCCGGCGGCCGCAGCGTCGACGAGATCACGGGTTCGCGCCGATTGCGGCGCATGCGCAAGGCGCCTTGGTCGCGCCGGCTGGTGCAGGAAAACAGGCTGACCGTCGACGACCTGATCTGGCCGATCTTCGTCATCGACGGCGAAAAAAGGCGCGACCCGATCGCGGCCATGCCCGGCGTGTTCCGCCTCTCGGTCGACATGGCGGTGAAGGAAGCCGAGCACGCCGCCCGCCTCGGCATCCCGGCGATCGCCACCTTCCCCTATGTGGACCTCGCGCTGCGCGACCAGACCGGCTCGCATATCCTCGACCCGGACAACATCATCAACCGCGCCACCCGCGCCATCAAGGCGGCGGTGCCCGAGATCGGCATCATCACCGACGCCGCGCTCGACCCCTTCACCAGCCATGGGCACGACGGCATTCTGCGCGACGGCATCATCGTCAACGACGAGACGGTCGAGCAGGTGACCGCCGCCGCCGTGATCCAGGCCGCGAGCGGCGCCGACATCATCGCACCGTCGGACATGATGGACGGACGCATCGGCGCGATCCGCGACGCGCTCGACGCCAACGGCTTCCAGGACGTGGCAATCATGTCCTATGCGACCAAGTTCGCTTCGGCCTTCTACGGGCCGTATCGCGAGGCGGTCGGAACCGCCGGCCTGCTAAAGGGCGACAAGAAGACCTACTACATCGACCACGCCAATTCGGACGAGGCCGTGCGCGAAGCCGAGCAGGACCTGCACGAGGGCGCCGACATGATCATGGTCAAGCCCGGCCTGCCCTATCTCGACATCATCCGCCGGCTGAAGGACGAGTTTTCCGTGCCGACCTTCGCCTACCAGGTGTCGGGCGAGTACGCGATGATCAAGGCCGCCGGCGCCAATGGCTGGATCGACGAGGAGCGGGCGATGCTGGAAAGCCTGCTGTGCCTCAAGCGGGCGGGATGCGACGGCATCCTTACCTATTTCGCGCCGCGCGTGGCGGAGATCCTGAAAGGCTAGGACCAGTCAAATGTGGATGCGCTGGAGCACCCGGGCGCTGCGTTCGTTCTCGCCCGCGGGCCTCCTGCTGGGCACGCTGTTCTTCGCCGCATCGCTGACGCCCAGCCTCATCCCGCGCGGGACGCTCATGCAGGGCGTGCTCTCCGGCCTCAGCCTGTCGCTCGGCTACGGCATCGGCGTCTCCGGGCAGATGCTGTGGCACTATCTCGAACTGCCGCCGCTCGACTCGCGCCGCTTCCGCATCGTCAGCCTTGCCGCGATAGCGATTTCCCTGGTGGTGGGTGTCGCGTTTCTGTGGCGCGCCTCGGAATGGCAGGACTCGATCCGCTCCCTGATGGGCATGGAGCCGGTTGAGGGCGTCCGGCCTCTGGAGGTGGCGGGCATCACGCTCGTCGTCTTCGTGCTGCTGGTGCTGGTGGCGCGGCTGTTCGCGCTGATCTTCCGCGTGCTTGCCGGCCGGCTGCAGCGTCACGTGCCGCGACGGATCGCAGGCCTGATCGGCGCCGCGGTCACGATCGCGCTGTTCTGGTCGGTCGTCGACGGCGTTTTGCTGCGCTACGCGCTGCGCGTGATGGACTCCTCGTTCGAGCGCGTGGACGCGCTGATCGATGCCGACACGCCGCGGCCCGCCGATCCGGCAAAGACCGGCAGCGCCGCATCGCTGGTGAACTGGGAGGGGATCGGCGCGGCCGGCCGCGACTACGTGATCTCCGGCCCGTCAAGCACCGACATCGAGGCGCTCGCCGCCGGCCCGGCCAGGGAACCGGTACGCGTCTATGTCGGACTGAACTCGGCCGAGACGGTGGAGGAACGCGCGAAGCTCGCGCTAGACGAACTGATCCGGGCCGGCGGCTTCGAGCGCTCGGTGCTGGTCATCATCACGCCGACGGGCACCGGCTGGGTCGACCCGGCGGCGATCGACCCGGTCGAGTACCTGCACCGCGGCGACATCGCCAGCGTGGCGATCCAGTATTCCTACCTGCCGAGTTGGCTTTCGCTTTTGGTGCAGCCCGGCTACGGCTCGGAAGCTTCGCGCGCCCTGTTCCGCGAGGTCTACGGCTACTGGACGCGCATGCCGAAGGACCACCGGCCGCGGCTCTATCTCTTCGGCCTCAGCCTCGGCGCGATGAATTCCGACCTGTCGAACGACCTGTTCGACGTGATAGCCGATCCCTACCAGGGCGCGCTGTGGAGCGGCGCACCGTTTCCGAGCCGCACCTGGGGCCAGGCGACCGCCGAGCGGGTCGAGGGCTCGCCGGCCTGGCTGCCCCGCTTCCGCGACGGCTCGATCATCCGCTTTACGGCGCAGAAGGACGCGCTCGGCCTAGACGGCGCGCCCTGGGGACCGGTGCGGATCGTCTTCCTTCAATACGCAAGCGACGCCATCACCTTCTTCAGCCCCTATTACGCGTTCTGGCAGCCGCAGTGGATGGTGGGCGAACGCGGGCCGGACGTGTCCCCGCAGTTCCGCTGGATCCCGTTCGTCACGATGCTCCAGCTCGGCATCGACCTGATCACCGCCACGACGACGCCGATGGGCTACGGCCACGTCTACGCGCCGGAGCACTATATCGATGCATGGATGGTGGTGACTGAGCCGCAAGGCTGGACGCCGGAGGCGATCGAAAAGCTGAAAGCCTTCTTTATCAGCAAGCGGCAGGCTTCATAATGCGGTCGCGAATGGCTGGCGCGTTAGCGCACCGACCGGCACCGGGTGCGCTTCGGAAAGCGCCTAGCGGCGGCGTTCATCACGACGGACAAGGAACGGCCGGAACACGGCCGGCATGGTGGCGCGGGTGCACTCAACCCTGCGCACCTTCAGCGAATCGATGCCCCAGTAGTCGCGATAGATGTCTTCGAACAGGATGTTGACCGGATGCATGGTACATCTCCTTTTTGAATCGATCCAATAATGCCGTGCGCATCTTCATTGGATCGATTCAAAAATAGGGACTCTCGGACTGGAAGTCAACGGAAATTTGAACCGATCCAATCTTGATGCTATTTCTGCTACAGGAGGTGGGCCCGGCATGCAGAAAAAGGCGGTCAAGCTGGCCGACGTGGCAAAGAGCGCCGGCGTGTCTCATGGCACGGCGTCCAATGTGTTCAGCCGGCCCGAGGTGGTGCGCGAGGAGGTTCGCAAGCGCGTTCACGCGGCTGCACAGGCGCTGGGCTATTCGGGGCCCGACCCCAAGGGGCGGCTGCTCAGGGCAGGCAAGGTCAACGCCATCGGCGTCGCCGCCGCCTGGGAACTCTCATATTTCTTCGAGGACCCGTTCGCCCGCGTAGTGATGGCCGGCATCGCGGAGGAATGCGACCGAGTGGGCGCCGGCATTTCGCTCGTCTCGGCTGCCAACAACGAGCAACTCACCTGGAACATCCAGAGTGCGCTGGTCGACGGCTTCGTCGTCTTCTGCCTGGAGGATGCTTCGCGTGTCGTGGAGCTCGCTCGCGAGCGGAAGCTGCCCTTCGTCACGCTCGACTTCGCCGAGGACGACCCCACCATCGCCAGCCTCGGCGTCGACGACGTGGCGGGCGCACGTCTGGCCGCGCGGCACCTTCTCGACCTCGGACACCGCCGTTTCGCGGTCCTGGCCCTGCCCTTTGCTGACGATCGCGTCGGCCCGTGCGCGACGATAGATATCGAGGGCGGTGTGTTTTCGGGTACGCGCGACCGCCTGCGTGGCTATTTCGCCGCTCTCGGCGAATTCGGCCTTGATGCGGAAGCTACGCCCGTCTTTGCCACGTCCAACAACGAGGTAACGACCCGCATGGCGATGGACCATCTGTTCGCCGCGGAAAAGCCGCCGACCGCCGTGCTCGCAATGTCCGACCGCATGGCGCTGACGGCGATCGAGTGGCTGCGCGAGCAGGGCATTTCGGTGCCAAGCGCAGTCTCGGTCGTCGGTTTCGATGGCGTGCCGGAAGGCGAAACGTCGGAACCGCCGCTGACCACCGTGGCGCAGCCGATGGCCGAGATGGGACGGCGCGCGGCACGCATGATCCTCAACTGGGACGGCGAGATCCACCGCGAGACCATGGCGCTCACGCTTGTCGTGCGTGGCTCGACCGCACCTGCGCGCAGGCGGTGACCGCCGAAGGGTCGCAAGCGGCTATCGGTCCATCCTGCCGCTTGGCCAGATCCGGCTCGGCAGAGGTTGTGTTCGCAGCCCGAACTCCCTAGTCAGGCACGGAACAGAAAAAAGGGAAAAAAATGCCGAGACCGCCAAACTACAATCACGAGCGCAAGGAGCGCGAGCGCATCAAGGCGCAGAAGAAGGCCGAGAAGCTGGCGGCGAAGGCTGCCGCCAAGGAGCGCACCAAGCCGGTGGACGAAACCGAGGCCGAGCCGGCGAAATAGGCTGCACCACCCGCGGTGCGGGTCAGCCCTTGTCGGTGACGAGAACGTTGACCTCGCGCGCCGCGGCAACGAAGGCCCGACGGGCCGGCGTGGCGGACTTGCCGCCCGCGATCAAGTCGGCGCAAGCCTGGAGCGCAGCGCGGTGTTTGGGGCTGCGCTTGCCCGGCCAGTTGTTGAGCAGGAAGTCCGATGCCTCCGCGGCGGAGCGCAAGGTGAGCGTGGCGCCAGCGGGACCGGACTTGACGAGGATCGGCGTTTCGAAGCGGTTGTTTTCCATCGCCGCTCTTAGGACAAGCGAGGCACGGAAGCGAGCCGCAAATTCATCCGGCCGCATCGAGATGGCTGATGAAGCCCGCGCCTAGACGTATTTTCGCCAGTCGTGCTCTTCGCGGAAGCCCAGCACCTCGCGCGCCTTGCGGTTCGACAGCGGCGCCTCGCGCTCGCCCAGTTTGCGGGTGATCGGCGTGTTCGGCGCCCAGCGCTTCAGGAAGGCTTCGGTCGGCTGGTCGGCGGTAATCGTGTCGTTGACGGCGTTGAAGACCTGGTAGCCCAGCCCGTCCTTCAGCAGGCAGAGATGCACGATCTGGGCTAGGTCGCGCGCGTCGATATAGCTCCAGGCGTTGCGCTTGCGCGACGGCGGGTCGGCGACGAAGGCCGGGAAGCGGTCGTATTCGTGCGGCTCGATCACGTTGCCGATGCGCAGCGCGTAGATATCGGCGCCGGTGCGCATGGCGAAGGCGCGCGCCGTCTTCTCGTTGACGACCTTGGAGAGCCCGTAGGAATCCATCGGATCCACGTCATAATCCTCCTCGAGCGGGAAGGAATGAAAATCCTTGTCGCCCTCGGCGAAGCAGACGCCGTAGGTGGTCTCGCTGGAGGCAACGATCACCTTGCGGATTCCGAGTTTCACGGCCGCCTCGATGACGTTGTAGGTGCTCACCACATTGGCGGAAAAGGTGGTGTTATCCGGCACGATCAGCACGCGCGGTACCGCCGCGAAGTGCACCACCGCATCGATTTTGGCCGGGCCGTTGCCGGTCTCGTAGCCCTCGAAGCCGAAGTGCATCGAGAGCGCGTTGAACACCTGGCCGGAATCGGTGACGTCGGTGATGAGAGTGTTCACGCCCGGGCAGTCTAGCGGCTTCAGGTCGAGGTTGAGGATCTCGTGGCCCTTGTCCTTCAGCCACGGCACGACGTGGCGACCGGCCTTGCCCGAACCCCCGGTGAAAACGATGCGCATTGTGATCCTCCGTCATTCGTGTGCCGCCGGTAACCGGGATAGCCCCGACCCGTCGTCGCCATGCGACAAGATCGACCGGCCGATCGGGTGTCCCAGGCCAACCGGGTAGGCTATTTGGCGGGTGGCACGCAAGGGCAGAACGTGGTCGGAGCGCTCTGCCGAGCGCACCGCGCCGCGCCCTCGCCGGCCCATGACGGAGTATCCTATGCCGATCGCAAGACTGCCCGTGTTACTCGGCGGATTGAGCGGCGCCGCCGGCGTGTCGCTTTCGGCGGCGGCCGCCCATATCGGCGGCGCCTATGTCGGCACTGCGGCGACCATGCTGCTCATGCACGCGCCCGCATTGTTGGCCATAGGTCTGCTCCCGGCGAACCGGACCTTGCGCATCGCGGCTTACATACTGGCCGCCGGGCTTCTTCTCTTCTGCGGCGATCTTCTGGCGCGCGACTTCCTGGGCTCGCCGCTTTTTCCGTTCGCCGCGCCGACCGGCGGCATGCTGCTCATTGCGGGATGGTTGGTGGTGGCGCTGGCTGCCTTGATGCCGGCGGATGCTTCGCGCGGCTAGTCCGGTCGCGGCCCCTACCCCCTGCCCATGCGGTTCCAGGCGTCGAGGCCGGCTATCTTGTAGGCCTCGGCGAGCGTCGGGTAGTTGAACGTGTTGTTGACGAAGAAGTCGACGGTTCCGGAAAGGTTGATCACCGCCTGGCCGATGTGGATCAGTTCGGTGGCGCCCTCGCCCACGATATGCGCGCCAAGCAGGCGGCGGCTGTCGAGCGCAAAGATCAGCTTCAGGAAACCCGAGTTCACCCCCATGATGTGGCCGCGCGAGGTCTCGCGGAAACGCGCGACGCCGATCTCGTATGCCACGCCGCTCTCGCGCACCTGTTCTTCCGACTGGCCGACGGTGGAAATCTCCGGCACGGCATAGATGCCATAGGGAAAGGTCTCCGGCGGCGGCGGCAGGGACACGCCGAAGGCATGGCAGGCGGCGACACGCCCCTGCTCCATCGCGGTCGACGCGAGACTGGGGAAGCCGATCACGTCGCCGGCGGCATAGATGTTGGGCACCGTGGTCTGGAAGGTGGCTGGATCGGCCTTGATGCGGCCGCGCGAGTCGATCTCGATGCCGATCGCGTCCAGGCCCAGCGAGCCGACATTGCCGGAACGCCCGGCGGCGTACAGCACGATCTCCGATTTCACGAGACGGCCGTCGCCCAGCGTCACCTCGACGCCGTTGGGCTTCACGGCGATGTCTTTGACCGAGCTGCCCAGCCGGATCGACATGCCGCGATCGCGCATCTCGTGTATGAAGTTCTCGACGATCTCGCGGTCGACGAATTCAAGGATGTTGGCGCGCGATTCCACCAGCGTCACCGGCACGTCGAGCGCTGAGAAGATGGTGGCGTATTCCACGCCGATGACGCCGCCGCCGATCACCGTCAGCGTGCGGGGCAGCCGGTCGATTTCCAGCATCTCGTCGCTGTCGAACACATGCGCGCGGTCGAAGGGCACGTCCTTGGGCCGGAACGGCCGGGTGCCGACAGAGATCAGCGCCTTGTCGAAGGCGATCTCGCTGTGGTCGCCATTGTCGTTGGTGAGGGCCAGGCGGTTGGCGGCGGTGAACTTGCCGGTGGCACGGATGCTCCTCACGCCGTTGCGCATGAACTGGTGTTGCAGCACCTCGACCTCATGGTCGAGCGTCTTGTGCAGGCGCTGCACCAGGTCGTGGATGGAAATGTCCTGCTTGACGCGGTAGCCGCGGCCGTAGAAGCCGCGTTCGCGCCAGCCCGAAAGGTTGAGCACGGTTTCGCGCAGTGTCTTGGACGGTATCGTTCCGGTATGGACCGACACGCCGCCCAGGCGGCTCCCCCGGTCGACCACCAGAACCGACTTGCCGAGCTTGGCGGACTGGATCGCCGCGCGCCTCCCCGAAGGCCCGCTGCCAATCACCACCATGTCGTATTCCTGCATCCGCCCAATCCCCCTGACCGGTGCGCCGAGCCCGCGCTTGTTGCAGTGCACATCAGCTAACGCGAACTTCGGTGCAAATACAATCGCGCAGCCGGGCGAACCGTCGCGCGGTGCTTGAATTCCGCGTACGGCAACCCATCTGCAACACCGGCGACAAATGTGCCGCCGAAAGGATACACTCTCATGACGATGAGCATGATCGACGACGGGACCATTGCTTCGCGCCTAAACGATGTGCGCCTGTACGACGGCGTGCGCACACGGCGCATCATGGCGTTCCTGATCGACTTCGCGCTGGTCACGCTGATTTCGGTGCCGGTGTTCCTGCTCGTGCTCGTGCTCGGCCTGATCACGCTCGGGCTCGGCTGGCTGATGATCGGCGGAATCTGGCCGGTGGTGGCGCTGGTCTACATCTGGAACACGCTGGGCGGCCGCAACCAGGCCACCGTCGGCATGAACCTGATGGGTGTCCGGCTCGAACGCCTCGACGGCGGCCCGATCGACGGCATGCTGGCCGTCGTGCATTCGGTGCTGTTCTGGGCCTTCAACGCGGTGCTGACGCCGCTCATCCTGCTGGTGTCGCTCTTCGCCGACCGCAAGCGCCTGCTGCAGGATCTGCTGCTGGGCACGGTCGTGGTGCGCAGCCAACGATAGCGGCATATTCATTAAGTTCGAATCCGCCCGCGCGCGCTCCCAATAAGCAGTTGACGTTTTCGACGGCGCAGCCAAGGTATTGCCGAGAGGGCTATCCCGGCAAATCAGCCAACGTTCGATGACGCATCAACCGACGCAATCTCCCCAGTTCTTCCTCACCGCGCCGTCGCCCTGCCCGTATGTCGAGGGGCAATTCGAGCGCAAGGTGTTCACCCATCTGGTCGGAGACAAGGCGCCGGAACTGAACGACCTGCTCACGCAAGGCGGTTTCCGCCGGTCGCAGAACATAGCCTACCGCCCCGCCTGCGAATCCTGCCGAGCCTGCGTGTCGGTGCGCATCCTGGCCGGCGAGTTCAAGCCTACCCGCAGCATGCGCCGGGTCTCGCAGCGCAACACCGACCTGATCGGCGCCCTGCACGATGCCGAGCCCTCGACCGAACAGTATTCGCTGTTCCGCGCCTATCTCGACGCCCGCCACCGGCGCGGCGGCATGTCGGATATGACTGTCCTCGACTACGCCATGATGGTGGAGGACACCCACGTCGACACCAAGGTAATCGAATACCGGCGGCGCGGTCCGGACAGCTTCATCACCGGGCGCGGCGAAGGCGAACTGATCGCCGTGGCGCTGACGGACAAGATGGCCGACGGCCTGTCGATGGTTTATTCCTTCTTCAACCCGGATCACGAAGACCGCTCGCTCGGCACCTTCATGATCCTCGACCACATTGCCAGGGCCCGCGCGGCCGGACTGCCCCATGTCTATCTCGGCTACTGGGTCAACGGCTCGCGGAAGATGAACTATAAAGTCAGGTACGCGCCGCAGGAACACCTCGGCCCGAAAGGCTGGGAGCGTTTCCCCGCACCCTGATTCCGGCCGTCCCTCTCCTGACGCCGTTTGACCATCGACGGAGTCGCAAGGCCGTGCCTGCCATAGACCATTCCAAGGGCCTGCTGCTGGCTGCGATCGGCGGCGTCGCGATCACCGTGGACATCCCGTTGATCCGGCTTGCCGACGGCAATGCCGGCACGGTGCTCCTGCTGCGCAGCGCGACCACGCTGGTGGCGTCGCTGGCGATCTGGCTGGCCTGGCGGTGGTGGCGCGGCGACGCGCCGGCGCTGATCCCTGGAAAGATCGGCCTGCTGGTCGCAGCACTCTACGGCCTCGGATCGGTGTTCTTCGTGCTCGCGGTGCACCACACCTCCACTGCCAACCTCGTCTTCATTCTGGCGCTCAATACCATGTTCGCGGCGGTGTTCTCCTGGGCGTTCCTCGGCGAACGCCCCGGCCTCGGCACGATAGCGGCCATGGCGCTGATGCTGGTCGGCCTGCTGATCATCGTCGGCGACGGGGTGGGCAGCGGCAACCTTTTCGGCGACCTCCTGGCGCTGGGCTCGGCGCTTGTCATGGCGGCGGCGATCACGCTGACCCGCTCCAGCGGCCGCGACATGGGCTTTGCCGCGCTTGTGGCGGTGGCGCTGCCGCTGCTCTTTTCGATCGTATTGGTGTCTTCGCAGGGCTTCGCGGTGAGCGAACCGTGGTGGATGATCCTCAATGGCGCAATCATCATGCCGATTTCGTTCTTCTGCCTCGCGCTGGCACCGAAATACATCTCTGCGCCCGAGGTAGCGATGTTCTACCTTCTGGAAACCATCTTCGCGCCGGTGTGGGTCTGGTTCATCTTCTCGGAGCAGCCATCGACCAACGTGCTGATCGGCGGGACGATCATGGTCGTGACGCTGATCGTGCACGCCATCTGGCAGATCCGGGAGGACCGGCGGCGCAGGGTCGGCGCAATCGCTCCGCAGTCGACCTGAGACGGTCGCCGTCAGTTCAGGGCTCAGGCCGAGCGGCGGATCTCGTCGTCGCGCAGCCACCAGTCCATGAAATAGACCAGTTGCTTGTGCCACCACGGCCAGTCGTGGCTGACGTCGAGGCCCCAGTAGTCGACCCAGGCGGGTATGTTCTTCACGATGAGCAGCGCCTCGAGCTCGTGCGTGTCGACGACCATGCGCTCCTCCCACGCACCGCGACCGCAACAGAAGATCAGCCTCAGCTGGCGCAGGCGGGCAAGCGCGCGCTCGTCGGTCAGCCCGGGCAAATAGTCGAGCGGCGAGTTGTAGTAGATGTCGCCATCGAGCGCGCCGCCGAAGAAGCCGCGGGTCGAGTAGACGCCCGAGAGCGCGATCACCCCGGAGACGAGCTCAGGAAAGCGGAACAGGAAATTGGCCGAGTGGAAGGCGCCCATCGAACAACCCGTGAGCAAGGGCCCCGCCGCGTTGCCGGAGAGGTTCTTCAGCAGCGGAAAGGCCTCGTCGCGCACGTATCGGAAATAGGCTTCGTGGCGGGCGATGCGGCCGGCATTGTCACCGTGGGCGAAAAAGCTCTCGTCGTCGATGCCGTCCAGCGTGAACAGCTGGATCTCGCCCGAATCGATGAAGCCCGCCAGCACGTCGACCGAGCCGGTATCCTCGAACTGGAAGAAGCGGCCGCGCGAGGTCGGGAACACGACCACCGGCCGGCCGGCATGGCCGTAGCGCTTGAACTCCATCGGCCGGCCGAGTTGGCGGCTGTCTTCCTTGTGGTAGCTGACCTGCATCGTCCTCAATCTTTCCCGGCGTGGATGTATTTCACCGCCTCGCGCAGCTCTTCGGGCCGTGTCGAGCGCATCTGGTAGGCGTAGTCGCCCATGGCGCGTGAAAAGATCTTCTCGATCGGCTGGTGGTGCACGATCCTGCCGCCGTGCGCGGCCATCACCGCGTCGTGGTCGTGACGGTAGCCGATGTGGTTCTTCCGGCTGGCATAGGCGGTGAAATACTTGCCCTTCCCCGGCCCTCGGCCGGCGTCCTTCACCACCATGTCGGCCCACAGCTGATATACGTCGATGTCGTAGGAATAGTTGATCGCATCGGTGATCCAGGCGCCGGGCGGCCTCATGTTCACCTCGAGCGCGATGATGCGCTTGTCCTTGCGGGTCTCGAACAATTCGATGTGGAAGAAGCGCTCGCGCACGTCGAACGCCTTCAGAATCTTTCGCCCGGCTTCGGCTACGGCCGGATCGACCTCCGGCGAGCAGGTGTAGCTCATGTGGCTGTCGGTGTTCACGACGTCCATGATGCTCTGGTCGTAGCGGGTGCTTGCGGCAAAGACGACGTCGCCGTCGCGGTTGCAGATGCCGTCATAGGTCACCACCAGCCCGTCTACGAACTGCTCCATCACGAAGGTCACGTCGTCGGGCTTCTCCTTCAGGAACTTGTTCAGCTCCTTCTGGTTGGAGATCTTGTAGGTCATCGAGGCGCCGGCGCCCGAATCCGGCTTCACCACGACCGGGAAGCCGACGCGGCGGATGAAGGTGAGCGCACCAGCGCGGTCGGAGCATTTGCGCTGCGGGATGATTTCCACACCACCCTTGCGGAAGAAAGCGCGCATGCGCGACTTGCGCTTCAGGTTCTTCACGAAATCGAGCTTGGTGCCGAAGATGTTGAAGTCGGTGCGGATGCCGGCTTCGAGTTCCAGCCAGTGCTCGTTGAGCGATTCGAAGCGGTCGAGGCGGCCCCATTTGTGGATGAAATGGCCCATCGCGCGAAAGGTCTGGTCGTAGTCCTCCATGTCGCCGATGCGGTAATACTCCGACAGCGAATCGCGCAGCCTCTGCGGCAGCGAGTCATAGGCGGCGTCGCCGACGCCGAGCACCGTGGCACCGGCGTTCTTGAGCCCGCGGCAGAAATCTGCGCCGTTGGCCGGGAAATGCGGTGAAAAGAACACGAAGTTCACGACCGTCCTCCGCACGGCGCGCCCCCTGCCGACGCGCCTGACGCGAGTTTCGCGCATTTGCAGGCTTTGCGGAAGCGGTTGTTTGGGCGCGCGGCTGCGACCGCTTTCGCCTACTCCGCGGCGAGCGGAAACTCCGTCTTCTGGCGGTGCGGGAGCGTATGGACCGACCCGGAATCGCCCTCGTCCGCGGCATTGGGCCGGATCAGCCAATGGAACAGGCGCGACACGCCGATCGCGGCGTCGTCCATGATGGTGAAGAAGGACGGCACGAAGACCAGCGAGAGCAGCGTCGCCACCAGCAGGCCGCCGATCACCGCGATCGCCATCGGCGCGCGGAACTCGCCACCGTCGCCGAGCGCAAGCGCCGCCGGCAGCATGCCCGCCGACATGGCGATGGTGGTCATGACGATCGGGCGCGCGCGCTTGCGGCCTGCATCGAGGATCGCTTCGGCGCGCGGGACGCCGTGCTTGACCTCCTCGATGGCGAAGTCGACCAGCATGATGGCGTTCTTGGTCACGATGCCCATCAGCATCAGGATGCCGATCACCACCGGCATCGACACGGCCGAGTTGGTGAGCCAGAGGCCGGCGACCACGCCGCCGATCGAGAGCGGCAGCGAGCCCAGAATGGTGACCGAGTGGAACACGGAGCCGAACAGCAGAATCAGCACCACCAGCACCAGCATGAGGCCGGTGGTCATCGCCTGCGCGAAGCCGGCGAACACCTCGCCCATCACCTCGGCATCGCCGGTCTCCTGGATGCGCGTGCCGGCCGGCATGTTCTTCACCTCCGGCAGGTTCCAGACCACGTCGAGGCCCTGGCTTAGCTCGGCGCCCTGCGCCATGTCCGCGCTGATGACCACGCGGCGCTCGCGGTTGAAGCGGGCGATCGACGAGGGGCCCTGGCCGAACTGGATGTCGGCGACCGACGACAGCGGGACCGAGCCGGCGGCCGTCGGGATCGGCAGCGAGCGGATGACCGACAGGTCGTGGCGTGCCGCCTCATCGAGCTGGACGCGGATCGGGATCTGGCGATCGCCCACGGTGTACTTGGCAAGCCGCGCATCGACGTCGCCGATCGTGGCGATGCGCAGCGCGTCCGACAGCGTCGAGGTCGAGATGCCGAGTTCGGCCAGACGATCGAGCTTGGGCACGATCACGACTTCGGGCCGGTCGAGCGCGGCATTCGACGAGACCGCGCGGAATTTGCCGGTCTCCGTCATCGCGCTCTGGATCTTGCGCGCCTGCTCGTCGAGCACGCGGCCGTCGGTGCCCATCACGCCGAAGGCAAGCTGGCGCTCGCCGCGGTCGTTGACGAAATAGGCGCGCACGTCCGGCACCTGCTCCAGCTTCTGCAGCAGCGTTTCCTCGATCACACTCTGCGGAACGTCACGTTCGGACTTGTGCACGAGGTCGGCGACGACGGTGGCGCGGCGCGGCTCCAGCGTGCCGGTCGGGCTCGAGCCACCGATCACGTAGACGTTCTCGACCTGCGGCACCTCCCGCATCAGCGCCGTGATCTTCTCGGTCGCTTCGCGGGTGTCGTCGAGCAGGCTGCCGGGCGGCAGCTCGACCGAGAACACGATGCGGCTGGCATCCTCCTTCGGGATGAAGCCCGAGGGCAGGAAGCCCATCGAATAGATCGAGCCGGCGAAGAACAGGATGCCGCCAAGGAGGGTCAGCCAGCGGAAGCGCAGCGTCTGGCGCAGGAACGCCATGTAGCCGCGCATGATGATGCCGGGCTTCGGCTCGGCGTGGCCGTGTCCGCGCAGGAAGTAGGCGGCCAGCATCGGCGTGATCAGCCGCGCCACCAAGAGCGAGAAGAACACCGCCGCCGCGACGGTGAGGCCGAACTGCTTGAAATATTGGCCGGCGATGCCGCCCATGAAAGACACCGGCGCGAACACCGCCATGATGGTCGCCGAGATGGCGATGACGGCGAGTCCGATCTCGTCCGCCGCCTCCAGCGAGGCGCGGTAGGGAGACTTGCCCATCTTCACGTGGCGCACGATGTTCTCGATCTCGACGATGGCGTCGTCGACCAGGATGCCGACCACCAGCGTGATGCCGAGCAGGCTGACGAGATTGAGCGAGAAGCCCATCATGTCGAGCGCCCAGAAGGTCGGGATCGCCGACAGCGGCAGCGCCACCGCCGAGATGATGGTCGCGCGGAAATCCCGCAGGAAGAGCAGCACCACGATGACGGCCAGGGCGGCGCCCTCGATCAGCGTCTCCATGGCCGAGTGATAGTTGCCGACCGTGTAGGAAACCGAATCGTCGACCTTGGCTATCGAGACGTCGGGGTACTTTGCGGCGAGCTCGGCCACTGCGGTGGCCACGCGGCCGCTGACGGCGACGTCGCTCTCGCCCTTGCCGCGGAACACGGCGAAGGACACGACGGGCTCGTTGTTGACGCGCGCAAAGGATTTCGGCTCGGCCCAGGAATCTGTGACCGTCGCGATATCCGAAAGCTTCACGGTTCGGCCGCCGTCGAGCGGAATTTCAAGCGCTTCGAGGTCGGCGATGCTGCGGGCGCCGCCAAGTGCGCGGATTGCCTGGTCGCGAGACCCGAACTTGGTACTGCCGCCGGTCATGTCGGCGTTGACGGCCCACAGCGCGCGGTTGATGTCGCCGGAGGTGACACCCAACGCGCTCAGCCGATCGGGGTTGATCTCAACCTGAATCTCGCGAGTGACGCCGCCGTTGCGGTCGACGCGCGCCACGCCCTTCAGGCCCTGCAGCTTGCGGATGACGGTGTCGTCGACGAACCAGGACAGTTCCTCCAGCGTCATCGCCGGGGCGCGCACAGCATAGGTGATGATCGCCTGCCCCTCCACGTCGACGCGGCTGATCACCGGCGCCTCCGAGGTCGCCGGCAGGTCGGAGCGGATGCGCTCGACCGCGTCCTTCACGTCGTCCAGCGCCTTCTGCGTCTCGATTTCCAGGCGGAACTCTACGATCGTCTGCGACTGCCCCTCGGTGATCGTGGAGGTGACGCTCTTGACGCCGGTCAGGTTGGAGACCGCGTCCTCGACGCGCTTGGTGACCTGCGTCTCCAGTTCGCTCGGCGCCACGCCCGGGTCGGTGACGGTGACCGACACCAGCGGGATGTCGATGTTGGGGAAGCGGGTTATCGGCAACTTGGAGAAGCTGATTAGCCCCAGCACCGTCAACACGATGAAGAGGAGGATAGCCGGGACCGGATTGCGGATCGACCAGGCCGAAATGTTCCAGTTCATTTGCTGATCGCCCCCGTCGATTCCTCGCGCACCGGGGTGACCATGTCGCCGTTGGCGACGAAAGTGCCGGCCCGCGCGACGACCTCATCGCCGGCGGCGAGGCCCGACAGCACTTCGACCTTCGGCCCCATGCGCACGCCGATCTCGACCGGCACTGTGTGGATGCGGCCTTCCTCCACGCGCTGCAGGAAGGGATTGCTGTCCACATAGACGACGGCGGCCGAAGGGACAGTCACGCCCTGGCGGCGCAGCGTCTCGATTTCGCCGCGGCCGAAATTGCCGCGCAGCGCATTGCTCCCCGCATCGAGCGCGATGCGAACGGAGCCGAGCCGCGAGCGCTCGTCGACCTCGGGCGAGATACGGCGCACGTGGCCAACGACAGGGTCCTTGCGGCCGGCGATCCACAGCTGCGCGGGCATGCCAGGCGCGAGCCGCGTGAGATCGGTCTCGGCGACATCGGCCGCCAATTCGAACTCGGCCCCGATGGCAATGCGGAACAAGGGCGCACCGGAGGCCGAGACGATGCCGCCCAGCGTGGCATTGCGCGACAGCACCAGGCCGTCGGCCGGCGCCCGCACTTCCGTCTTGCTGAGTTGCAATTCAATGCTTTGCCGCTGCGCGTCGATCACTGCCAGCTGCGCCTGCGCAGCGGCGAGCCCCTTCCTGGCCGCATCGAGCTTGGCGTTGGCGCTGTCGCGCGCATTGACCGCATTGTCGAGTTCCGACTTCGCCGCAAAGCCCTTCTCCTGCAGGGAGCGGGCGCGCTGCAGCGCCTCGCCGGCCTGGCGCAGGCCAACTTCGCTGTCGGCGATCTGGGCCTCCGTCTGGGCGATGCTGGCCTCGGCCTGGGCGCGCGTGGCAGCCATCTGCGCCATCTGCGTTTCCAGGCTGGAGCGGTCGAGCGTGGCGAGCACCTGGCCCTTCGTGACCGTGTCGCCCTCGTCCGCGTTGAGCGCGGTGACGATCATGCCATTGAGGTCGGTGCCGACCGCGGCTTCCTCGCGCGCCACCACAGTGCCGTTGACCGACAGCCTTTCCACGACCTCCGTCCGCTCGGCGGCGACAACGCGGATAGCCGGAGCGACGGCCTCGGCTGCGGCGGGTGCGGCAGGCGGCTCGGTCCCGGCTTCGAGCCGGAGCGTCGCTCCGCCAAGCGCGGCAGTGCCGAGCAGCGCGGCGGCGAGGCTGGAGCGGATGACGGACTTTACGGTCATGAAAGCACTCGCGACTTGAGATTGCCCGGGTTGGTCGTTTCGGTATCGCGCCGGCGCGGGCGCAACATGCCGTCGACGATGGCGCGGATCACGATTTCCAGCTGGTCAATACGCACGCCGCGCGCCGGCAGATCGTTGAGCGCCATGCCCTCGCCGATCGCCAGGATGGCGGGCAGCAGCGTCTCCATGCCGACCGGCGGATCGATGTCGCCGCGCTCTATTGCCGCCGCGAGATAGCGCTGGAAGCGGCCGCCGATTTCGTGAAGGTTGCGCTTGTAGGTCTCGTCGATCGCTGCGTTGCGCATAGACTCGGCGCGGATTTCGGCAAACAGCGGCGCCTTGTTGCTCTCGTGGACGTGGCTGATGTGGGCGATCGCCGCCTCGACGATGCCGTCCACCGTCGACGGATTGTCGAGCATGCCGTCGAAGCAGGCAGTGTCGTCCCTGCGGTCGGCTTCGCAGATCGCCTCGACGATCGCCTCCTTGGACGGGAAATAGCGATAGAGAGCGCCGGGCGACATGCCCGCCTCACTGCAGATCTCCTGCATGGACGCGCCCTTGAAACCGGAACGCACGAAGCAGTTCTTCGCAGCCTCGAGAACGCGCTGAATCTGCTGGTCGCGCCGCTCGGACCGGGTCGATGCCGGCCCTTCGAGGGCATCCAGCAGAGCCGTTCCGAGGCGATTGGTGGTGGTATCGCTCATCGTGCAATCCCCGGCCGCGATCGCTTCAAGCGAACGCTTACTCGCAATTAATGCGAATGACCATTCTCAATAATAGTTCGGAAATGGTTATTTCGCAAGTGCGAAACGACGTAGCGGCAGCCGCTTTGGAAAGGCAACTGCCGAAAGGTGTCAGGAATTGGCGGCGAAAGAGTGCCAGAAAGGGCTACTGCGCGGCCCTGGCGATGCGATAGACGGTCGCAGGCGGCAAGTTTGCCAAGGCCGAGCCGATGCGGGTCGAGGTCAGGCCGAGTTCGGCCAGCAGCGCGTCCGAGACCGGGCATCGGAAGCCGTAGGTAAACTGGTAGAGCGCAGCATCGGCCCGCATCGCCGAAAACGCACCGGCCAGGATCGCCCGGACCGCCGCTGTCGGCATCGACAGCAGCGGCAGTCCACTTACCGCTCCGCCAAAGGGTCCGCCGTGGGCGGCCTCGCCAAGCAGTGCCGCATCAATTTGCAACAGCCTGGCAGCGGGAAAGCGCTCGGACAGCAATTGGACGAAGTGCGGATCGCGCTCTACGAGCGTGAGGCTCGATTCGTCGAGACCTCGCGCCAGCAGCGCGCGCGTAAACACGCCGGTGCCCGGGCCAAGCTCGAGGACGGGCGCGCAGCGCACATCGATCTCGCAGGCGATCAGGCGACCCAGCGCCCGGCTCGACGGGGCGATCGCGGCCACACGCATGGGCGACTGCACCCAGGATCGCAGGAACAGAAGTGCGTCGGCAGATTCGCGCATGCGGCTTCGATGCAGCACCAACATAAAAACCTTGTGACAGAAATTCGCGGCCGCCTTATGGCGCGAACCTGCCGGTGCGAGGAAATCCTTTCGGCACCATGCGGCCGGCGGCGGCGCGGTCGCCCAGCCATTCGGCCAGTTCGGCGCGCTGGCGCACGAACACGCGCTGCGACGAATCCTGCCAGCTCAGGCCGGCCTCGATGGCGAAGGTCTTGATGTCGAGCACGCCGCCGTCCTTGTAGCGTTGCAGCCGCACGCCCTTGCCGCGCGCCATCTCCGGCACCTCGGCAAGCGGGAAGACCAGCATCTTGCGGTTCTCGCCAACGATCGCGACGTGGTCGCCGGCGATAGCGACACACCGCGCTGCCTCGTCAGGGGCCTTGACGTTCATCACCTGCTTGCCCTTGCGGGTGTTTGCGATCACCTCGGCCTCGGGCACCACGAAGCCGTAGCCTTCATGGGAGGCGAGCAGCAGGCGCCGCGCCGGGTCGTGGACGAAGGCGGTGACGATGTCCTGGTCATTCTCCATGTCGACGATGATGCGGATCGGCTCGCCGTGGCCGCGGCCGCCTGGCAGCCTGTCCGCGCCGATCGTGTAGAACTTGCCCCCGGTGGTGAAGACGATGATCTTGTCGGTGGTCTGGGCGTGGAAGGCGAGCTTGAGGCTGTCGCCTTCCTTGAAGGCCAGCGCCGAATGGTCGGTCAGGTGGCCCTTCAGCGCCCGAAGCCAGCCCTTCTCCGACACTATGACGGTCACCGGTTCCTTCTCGATCATCGCGTGCTGGATGTCGGTCAGGTCATGCTCGGGCGCATCGGCGAAGGTGGTGCGGCGCCTGCCAAGCTCGGTGTCCGGCCCGTACTTCTTTCTGACCTGCTCAACCTCCCAGCGGATGGTCGCCCATTGCTTGGCATCAGAGGCGAGCAGGGCTTCGATCTGCTTCTTTTCGACGGTCAGGCCCTCGAATTCCTTGCGGATCTCGAACTCCTCCAGCTTGCGAAGAGCGCGCAGGCGCATGTTGAGGATCGCCTCGGCCTGCATGTCGGTGAGCCCCCAGCGGGCCATCATCACCGGCTTCGGCTCGTCCTCCTCGCGGATGATCTTGATCACCTCGTCGATGTTGAGGTAGGCGATCAGGTAGCCGCCGAGGATTTCGAGGCGCTTCTCGATCTCGCCGAGGCGGTGGCGCGAGCGGCGGACCAGCACCTCACGGCGGTGGTCGAGCCATTCCCGCAGCGCCTGCTTCAGCGAGAGCACGTTGGGCACCCTGCCCCGCGACAGCACGTTCATGTTGAGCGGGAAGCGGACCTCGAGTTCTGTCAGCTTGAAGACCGATTCCATGAGCAGGCCGGCGTCCACCGTGCGGCTCTTCGGCGCCAGCACGACGCGGATGTCCTCGGCGCTTTCGTCGCGCACGTCCTCCAGCAGCGGCAGCTTGCGGGCGATCAGCAGTTCGGCGATCTTCTCGATCAGCCGGGCCTTTTGCACGCCGTAGGGAATTTCGGTGACGACGATGTTCCACGTGCCCCTGCCCTGGTCCTCCTGGTGCCAGCGGGCACGCAGGCGAAAACCGCCGCGGCCCGTCTCGTAGGCCTCCCGGATCGCCGCGCGGTCCTCGACGATGATGCCGCCGGTCGGAAAATCCGGCCCCTGCACGAACTCCACCAGCTTCGCCACCTCGGCACCGGGGTTGTCGATCAGGTGAAGGGCCGCGTCGCAGAGTTCCGCCACGTTGTGCGGCGGAACCGACGTCGCCATGCCGACGGCGATGCCCGACGAGCCGTTGGCGAGCAGGTTCGGAAAGGCGCCCGGCAGGACGGCGGGCTCCTCGTCCTCCTCGTTGTAGGTGGGGCGAAAGTCTACGGCGTCCTCGGTGATGCCGGACAAGAGGTCGACCGCGACTTCCGTCATGCGCGCTTCGGTGTAACGCATGGCGGCGGCGTTATCGCCGTCGATGTTGCCGAAATTGCCCTGCCCGTCGACCAACGGATAGCGGACGGAAAAGTCCTGCGCCAGGCGTACCAGCGCATCGTAGATCGACTGGTCGCCGTGCGGGTGGAACTTGCCCATCACCTCGCCGACAATGCGGGCGCATTTGGCAAAGCCCTGGTCTGGGTTGAGGCGAAGCAGCCGCATGGCGTGCATGATGCGGCGATGCACCGGCTTCAGCCCGTCGCGCACATCCGGCAAGGCGCGGTGCATGATCGTCGACAGCGCATAGGCGAGGTAACGCTCCTCGAGCGCCGCCTTGAGGTCGACTGGCTCGATGTTGTCGCCGCCGCTCTCTTCGGGCGGTGGTAGCCGCTTTCCCATGAGTTTCGGTTAGACGAGCAGGTGATTCGCGGCAAGCTTTGGGCCGGGCGCCAGGGCCAAAGGAACCAGAACAGACGCCCTTCCTTCACGTGGCGTTCATGGTTTTTCAGTCGGCCGATTGCCTTTTCGCCCGAATTTCGACCAATGTGGTGCCCGAACCAGCTCCCGCAGCGGAACGGGCACCGGCCGGGATGATTTCCAACATCAAAGCTTAGGACGATCCGGATGAAACGCTTGCGCAATTTCTCTGCAAAGCTTGCTTTGTCGACATTCCTGTTTTCCAGCCTCGCCGGCGTGGCGATGGCGCAGGACGCTGCCAAGGTGGCCGATCACTTCAAGGCCATCCTGTCCGGCCAGGGAATCGATATCGCCTGGGAAGGCATCTCCGGCAGCGGCGCCGATTTCGCGCTTACCGGCGTCAGCTTCGCGCCGGCCGGCGAGAGCGAGAAGCTCAAGATCGGCGATCTCAGTTTCAAGGGCGTTGCGGAGGCCGACGGCGGCTACACGGTAGAAACCATCAGCACCAGCCCGTACACGATGACCAAGGACGGCGCGACCGTGGACATCAGCCCGTTCACGCTGACAGGCGTCGTGCTTCCCGCCGACGCCAACGACGATCCGATCAAGCGTCTCCTCTTCTACCAACAGGCCGACCTCGACTCCTTCAGCGTCAAGATGGGCGACAAGCCGATCTTTGGGCTGCAGAAGCTGCACATCGACGTGACCCCGCCGGAAGAAGGCAAGGCGATGGAATTCGCCGGCTCGGCGGAGAAGTTCAACGCCGACCTCAGCCTGGTGGAGGACCCGCAGGCGAAGGCCGTGATCGAGGCGCTCGGCTACCAGAATCTCAGCGGTTCGTTCGAGATGGAAGGCGGCTGGCAGCCGAGCGATGGCCGCATGGGGCTGACCCAGTACGACATTACCATCGACGGCGCCGGGACGCTCGGCCTGACCTTCGACCTCGGCGGCTACACGCCGGCCTTCATCAAGTCGCTGCAGGACATGCAGAAGCAGATGGCGGCAGCGCCGGAAGGCGCGGACAAGTCGGCGCAGGGCCTCGCCATGCTCGGGCTGCTGCAGCAACTGACATTCTATACCGCGTCGGTACGGTATGACGACGACTCGTTGGCCAGCAAGCTGCTGGAATTCTTCGCCAAGCAGCAGGGCCTGTCGGCCGCCGACCTCGCCAACCAGTTGAAGGGACTGGTGCCGTTCGGCATGGCGCAGCTTAACAATCCTGAACTGACCGCGGAAGTCACCGCTGCCGTGTCGAAGTTCCTCGACGATCCCAAGAGCATCGAGATTGCGGCCGAGCCGGCGCAGCCGGTGCCGTTCGCGCTCATCATGGCGGGCGGGATGTCGGCTCCGCAGGACCTGCCGAAGACGCTCGGCGTGTCGGTAACCGCCAACGAGGACTGAGCCCGGCTCAATTCGACAAACCGAAAGCCCGGCCATCGCGCCGGGCTTTTTTGTCAGGCCGACTGCAGCGCCGTGCGGCGAAAAGCGTGCACGCAGGTCCGGATGACGATTTCCGCACCCATCTCCAGACTGCGCTGCGTAAACGATGCACCGCCGGCGTTAGAGCCTCCCGGCGCGGTCAGCGGCACGTGCACGAAGCCGGCCATTTGCGGCGCAAAGCCGTCGCAGGCATGCGCAGCCGATAGCGTGAACACCATGTTGCAGAGGTAGCCGCCAGCATCGTCCGACCATTCCGTCGGCAGGCCGGCGGCGCCCAGCGCCTGGTGGATCTCGGCGAGCGGCAGCGTCGAAGGCAATTGCTCAGGACCGGCGCAGATCGGCCCGTCGGCGGGTGCCGCGCCGGAATTGTCCGGCCGCGATTCGATCAGCCGGTTGCGGGCGAGCCGCTCCAAGCGGAATCCGGAGCACAACCGCGCCAGCCCGAAATGGATCGCGATGTCCGGCTCGAACGCGCGCCCGAGTTCCGACAAGCGCTCAGCGACCTCGCCATAGGCGACCGGCAGGACGGCCGCGTGGAAAGGGCCCATTCCAGGGACGACCGGCGGCCGGGTGGCAAGGCGCGATACCAGCCATTCGGTCGGATTGACCGGCGCGCCGGGGAACGGCTCGAAGCCGGTCACCAGCACGCGGGGAGGATCGCCCGGCGTAGTCAGGCGTCCTTCTTCGGCAACGCGACGCGCAGATGAAGCTCGCGCAGCTGCTGCGGCGTCGCCTCCGATGGCGCGTTCATCAGCAGGTCGAAAGCCTGCTGGTTCATCGGGAACATGGTGATCTCGCGCAAATTCTTGGCGCCGACCAACAGCATGACGATGCGGTCGACGCCGGCCGCCATGCCGCCATGCGGCGGCGCGCCATACTGGAAGGCGCGGTACATGCCGCCGAAGCGCTCCTCCACGGTGGCGCGGTCGAGCCCGACAAGCTCGAACGCCTTCACCATCGTCTCGGGCAGGTGGTTGCGGATGCCGCCCGACGCGATCTCGAAGCCGTTGCAGACCATGTCGTACTGGAACGCCTTGATAGACAGCGGGTCCTGGCCGTTCAGCGCGTCTATACCGCCCTGCGGCATGGAGAACGGGTTATGGCCGAAGTCGATGCGCTTCTCCTCTTCGTTCCATTCGTAGAACGGGAAGTCGATGATCCAGCAGAGCTTGAACTGGTCGCGCTCGACGAGGTTCAGCTCCTCGCCGGCGCGGGTGCGCGCGGCACCGGCGAAGGACACGAATTTCTTCGGATCGCCGGCGACGAAGAAGGCGGCGTCGCCATCTGCCAGGCCGAGTTGCCGGCGCACGGCCTCGGTGCGCTCCTCGCCGATGTTCTTCGCGATGGGGCCCGCGCCTTCGAGCTTTTCGCCTTCCTTGCGCCAGAAGACATAGCCGAGTCCCGGCTGGCCTTCGCCCTGCGCCCAGGAATTCATGCGGTCGCAGAAGGCGCGCGAGCCGCCCGTTTTCGCGGGGATAGCCCACACCTCGGCCTTCGGGTCATTGGCGAGGATGTTGGCGAACACCTTGAAGCCCGAGCCGCGGAAATGCTCGGACACATCCTGCATCTCGATCGGGTTGCGGAGATCCGGCTTGTCGGAGCCGTACTTCCGCATCGCGTCGTCGTAGGCGATACGCGGAAACTCCTGCGTGACCGGCTTGCCGTTGGCAAAGGTCTCGAAGACGCCGCGCAGCACCGGCTCCATGGTCGAGAGCACGTCATTCTGCTCGACGAAGCTCATCTCCAGGTCGAGCTGGTAGAACTCGCCCGGCAGGCGGTCGGCGCGCGGGTCCTCGTCGCGGAAGCAGGGCGCGATCTGGAAATAGCGGTCGAAGCCCGACACCATGATCAGCTGCTTGTACTGCTGCGGCGCCTGCGGCAGCGCATAGAAGGTGCCGGGATGGATGCGCGACGGCACCAGGAAGTCGCGCGCGCCTTCGGGCGACGACGCGGTCAAAATCGGCGTCGAAAACTCGGTGAAGCCCGCTTCGCCCATGCGCCGGCGCATTTCGGCGATGATCTTGGTGCGCTGCACGATGTTTTTGTGCAGCGTCTCGCGGCGCAGGTCCAGGAAGCGGTACTTGAGGCGAATGTCCTCGGGGTAGTCGGGCTCGCCGAACACCGGAAGCGGCAGTTCCTTCGCCGCCGACAGCACCTCGATGTCGCGGGCGAAAAGCTCGATCTCGCCGGTCGGCAGGTTGGGATTGACGGTTTCGGCCGTGCGCGCCTTCACATCTCCGTCGACGCGGATCACCCACTCGCCGCGCACCGTCTCGGCCGTCTTGAAGGCCGGCGAATCGGGATCGGCAACGATCTGCGTCAGCCCGTAGTGGTCGCGCAGGTCGATGAACAGCAGGCCGCCATGGTCGCGGACGCGATGCACCCAGCCCGAAATGCGGACGTTCTGCCCGACATCCGATTTCCTCAACTGCGCGCAGGTGTGGCTGCGGTAACGATGCATGGCCGGCTTTCCAGAATTCGCGAAGGACAAGGGCCCGGGCGCAGGCGCCCTGCCCGGAAAATCGCGCGGAAAAGCGCACGCAAGGTGCGGTTTGTCAAGGCGACCGGGCAACAGGGTGCCAGACCGCGCTCCGCCATAGGTGCTTTTCTGATTGGCGTCACCGGTATAGTCAGGCCGGGGTCAATCACCCGGGCGCGGGCTGGGTCGCCATCGCAGGAAACAAGGCATGAACGCTTTCAGTCCGATCGCCACCATAATTTCCATGGTGCTCGGCCTCGGAGTGACGAGGATGCTGCTTGGACTGATCGCCGTGTTCCGGTCACGCCAGAAAGTGAGGGCCGACTGGCTGCCACTCGCCTGGGCGGCCATCATCTTTCTCACCCAGATGCAGTATTGGTGGGCCGTGACACATATGCCCAGTGCCATGGCGGACTGGACGTTCCTGAGCTTTCTCGGGCTGACCGTCTTTACGGGACTTCTGTTCATCTGCGGCGCGTTGCTCTTGCCCCAGGCCGACACGGTTGAAAATCAAAGCCTGCGCAGCTTTTTCGAGGCGGAAGGCAGATCCGCCCTCCCCTTCCTTTCCCTGTTCTTTGCATTGTCGTTGACCGTCAATGCCATATATTTCGACGCGGGTGTGCTGGAACCTTGGGCAATGCTCAATATCATTGCAGCCATCCTGCCGCTGATCGTCTACCGAAGCGCATCGCGGACGGTGCAGGCGGTGACCACCTTGGCGGCGATCCCCTTCTACGTCGCCATTCTCGTTGCCGCTGCCGACGAGCGACTGTCGGCGCTGATCGAGTCACCCTTCTTCTAATAGGCACCTCAAGGATTCGCCGCGCGTCGGCGCAGTGAATGCGTTTTCGATGAGTCGGCGCGCCTCGTTGGAGGCAATGGCCGGACCGTCGTTGGCATGTCGACCCACGGCGTCGCTCACGCCGGCAACTCGGAACGGGATTGGACCATCTTTGGCGTGAATTGGCGCATCGCCATGCCGCCAGGCAGCCGTTATAGACGCCCAAGCCCTATACTTATGGCAGCCATGTCATCCATCCGCCCACTCATACCGCTCCTCATCGCCGCCGGCATCCTGTTGGGCGGCAACGGCCTGCAGGGCACGCTGATCGCGCTGCGGGGCGCGCAGGAGGGTTTTTCCCCCACCGTCATCGGGTTCCTGGGCACCTCCTACTTCGCCGGCTTCCTGCTAGGCTGCCTGGCGATCAGCCGCATCATGAAGGCGGTCGGCTATGTGCGCTCCTTCTCGGCGCTTGCCGCCACCGCTTCGGTCGGCACGCTGCTGCTGATCCTGGTCATCGACCCGGTGATGTGGTCGGCCGTGCGCTTCACCACCGGCTTCTGCTTCGCCGGCCTGTTCACGGTGATGGAAGCCTGGCTCAACGCAGGCGTTTCCAACCGCGACCGGGCGCGCGTGCTTGCGCTCTACCGCATGGTCGACATCGGATCGGTGACCGGCGCGCAGTTCCTGATCCCCATCTTCGGTGCCGGCGGCTTTACGATCTTCGCCATCATGTCGATGATGATCACCTTCTCGCTGGTCCCGGTATCCCTCGGCGACCGCACCAACCCGGCGCCGCCGGCCGATGTGAAGCTCGACCTGCCCAGGGTATGGCGAATTTCGCCGCTCGCGGTTATCGGCTGCATCGCGGTCGGCATCACCAACAGCGCGTTCCGCACGCTCTCGCCCGTCTATGCCGAGGCGATCGGCATGTCGGTGGCAGACGTCGTCACCTTCGTCAGCGTCGGAATCGTCGGCGGCGCCATGATCCAGTTCCCACTCGGCTACCTTTCGGACCGCTGGGATCGCCGCAGCGTGCTTCTGCTGACGACCGGATGCGCGGGGCTAGCGGCGCTCGCCATGGTCTTCGTTGCCGGGACGACGCCGCTGCCGAACTTCATCGGCGTGTTCATCTTCGGCTCCTTCGCGATGCCGATGTTTTCGCTGTCTGCCGCGCATGCCAATGATCGAGCCGACAAAAACGAATTCGTCCTGGTCAATGCGGCTCTGATGCTATTCTACTCCTTCGGAGCGATAGGCGGTCCGCTGATCGCCTCTTTCTTCATGCAGTCGTTCGGGCCGAAGGCGCTGTTCGGCTTCGGCGCGTCGGTTTACGCCGTCTTCATCATCATCATCCTGTACCGGATGGGCGCTCGTCCGGCCGTGCCGCACGGCAGCCGCGGCCAGTTCGTTGCGCTGCTCAGGACCTCGCCGCTGTTTGCGCGGCTGGCCGGCAAGGGCGGCAATGAACGCCCCGGACAGCCGCCACACAAGGATTGACTGCTTGACGAAAGCGTCGGCGGCTGAAATTGAGGCTAGCGGGCCGGGCAGACGAAAGTTTTCATGCATCTCATTGCCACACAAAGGGAACTCGACGAGGCGGTCGCCGCGCTTGCGAAGTCCGGCTTCGTCACGGTCGACACCGAGTTCATCCGCGAGACCACCTTCTGGCCGGAACTCTGCCTGATCCAGATGGCTTCGCCGGGAGTCACGGCGCTGATCGACCCGCTGGCCGACAAGCTCGACCTCAAGCCGTTCTTTGAACTGATGGCCGACGAGGCGGTGACAAAGGTCTTTCACGCGGCGCGGCAAGACATCGAGATCGTCTTCCATCTCGGCGGGCTCATCCCGCACCCCGTATTCGACACGCAGGTGGCCGCCATGGTCTGCGGCTTCGGCGAGAGCGTGTCCTATGACCAGCTCGTGCAGAAGGTGACCGGCGCGCATATCGACAAGACCTCGCGCTTCACCGACTGGCGGCATCGGCCGCTCAGCGACAGACAGCTCGAATATGCGTTGGCCGACGTCACCCACCTGGTCGACGTCTACAAGTTCCTGGCCGCCAAGCTCGAGGCCGAAGATCGAGCCCATTGGCTCAACGAGGAAATGCGCGTGCTGACTGCGCGCGAGACCTACGACCCGCACCCGGAAGACGCCTGGAAGCGTCTGAAGCTGCGCGTGCGCAAGCCGCAGGAACTGGCTGTGCTGCAGGCAGTGGCGGCCTGGCGCGAACGCGAGGCGCGGGAACGCAACGTGCCGCGCGGCCGCATCATCAAGGACGAATCGCTTTACGAAATCGCGCTGCAGCATCCGCGCGACCCGGCAGGGCTCGCTCGCCTGCGCACCATCGCAAAGGGCTGGGAACGCTCCTCTACCGCGAGCGCGCTGCTGGAGGTGGTTAACACCGCGCTCGCGCGGCCGAAGGAAGAGCTGCCGAAACTGCCCAAGGCATACCAGCCATCCGAAGGGTCAAGCGCGGCGGCCGAACTCCTGCGCGTGCTTCTGCGGCTGACTTCCGAGAAGGAGGGCGTGGCTGCCAAGGTGCTTGCCTCGGGCGACGACCTCGACCGGCTGGCGAACGAGGGCGAGAAGGCAGACGTGCCGGCCCTGCATGGCTGGCGCCGCCAGGTCTTCGGCGATGCCGCGCTGCGGCTCATCCGCGGCGAGATCGCGCTGAAATTCCAGCGTCGCAAACTGGTGGTGTTCGAGACCAACTCCTGAACACCAACGCTCAGCCGTCCGCCACCACGAGCTGGAGATTGCGGTTGGTTATACGGGCGAGCTGCGCCAGCCGGCCGGCTGGTCGCTCGCCGTAAAGATTGATGAGCGCGGCCGGAATGACCAGCGCCAGCACGCCGCCCGGCCGTTTTTCCCAGCGCAGCCGCGGCATCACCCCCGGCATCGACGCCGTCAGCAGGTAGACGACGCGCATCATGGCGGCAAGAATTCGCGCGCGCTCCAGATAACGGTCCGAGACGAGGCCGGTCAACGCCGGCGCGATCGTGTCGGTGAATACGCCCTCGTGCCGGTAGGCGGTCGCCAGCGCCAGAAACACCCTGCCCGGATGGTCGACACCAATGAAGGAGGCGTGCGCGATGATGTTCAGCGACTGAGTGCCGCGATATTCGGGGTGCGCGCGCCAGCCGATATCGGTCAGCAGGCAGGCGGCATGCCGGTAGCGGCGCTCCTCCTCCGTCTCTTCGAGGTCGAAGGCGGCGAAGGTGCGAGTCGTCCATTCGACCAGTTCGTGCGCATGAGTAACGGAGCGCGCGCGCAGCCGCGCAAGCTCCTCGGCGGCGGAGATCAGCGGATCGGAGCGGCGCTCCTCCAGCGGTAGCAGCGAGTAGAGGAAGCCTTCGCGCACGCCGAGCGCCGAAATCACGATCTCGGACGGCTTCATCGCCGCGATGATCTCGAGCAGCACCACGGCGCCGTAGGCAAGCAGCGAGCGGCGGGCGCGCGACACCGCATCGATGCCCTGGAGGCGGTCGACATCGCCGCGTGCCACCTGGCGCAGGAACTCGGCCGAACGGTCGATACCCATCTCGTAATTGTGCATCACCGTCAGCGGGTAGCCGACCGTGTTCATGTGCAGGCGCGCGAGGTTCCGCCACGTGCCGCCCACCGCGTAGAACGGGCGGCCGGCGCCCGCCTTGAGCAGGGTCGCCCGCGCCAGTTCGTCGCGCGAAATGCGCGCCGCGGTTGGCAGCGAGTTCTTGGCCATTTCCTGCAGGCGCAGGCCGCCGAGCGGCAGCGTGATGCCGTCGCCGATCGTCTCGCCGCGCACGTCGATCAGTTCGAGGCTGCCGCCGCCGAGGTCACCAGCGATACCGTCGGCCGGGTGGAATCCCGAAATCACGCCGAGCGCCGAATAATAGGCTTCCTCGCGTCCGGTCAGCACCCGTATTTCGGTGCCGAGCACGGCCTCGGCGCGGTGGATGAAGTCCGGGCCATTCACGGCTTCGCGCGCCGCCGCGGTCGCCAGCACATAGAGCTGTTCGGCCCCTGCCTGTTCGGACAAGGCACGAAACCGGCGGAACTCCTCCATTGAGCGGGTGACGCCCTCGGGGTCGAGCTTGCCGGTCGAAACGATGCCGCGCCCGAGGCCGGCCAGCATCTTTTCGTTGAACAGGATGGTGGGCGAGCGCGCCACGCCCTCGTAGATCACGAGGCGAATCGAGTTTGAGCCGATGTCGATGATCGACACCGGGCGACGATCCTGCAGGCGCCCCTGGGAGCGGGAAATCATCCGGCTTTGGCGGCGGTGGTTGTCTTCTTGCGCGGCTTGAACTGGGCGATGCGCTTGGGCGCATGCGACTTCAGTGCATCCCCGCGTCCCGAAAGGCTCGGATTTGTCATGAAGTATTCCTGGGCGTTGAAGGGTTCTTCGCCCTCGTCCAGCAAGATGCGCCGCGAGGTTCCGTCGGCCAGTACCTCAAAGCTTTGCTGGTTGTCCACGATGTTTCCGAGCATGATCTGGTTCAGCACCTGCTCGTGCACAGTCCGGTTGGTGATCGGCACCATGCACTCGACCCGGCGGTCGAGGTTGCGCGGCATCAGATCGGCCGAACTGATGTAGATGATCGCCTCATCCGAAGGCAGTCCGTGGCCGTTGCCGAAGCAGTAGATGCGGCTGTGTTCCAGGAAACGGCCGACGATCGACTTGACGCGAATATGCTCCGAAAGGCCCGGCACCTGCGGCCTGAGGCAGCAGATGCCGCGAACCACGAGTTCGATCTCGACGCCAGCGTGGCTGGCATCGTAGAGCGCATCGATGATGATCGGGTCGACGAGCGCGTTCATCTTCATCCAGATGCGCGCCGGCCGGCCGCGCTTGGCATGCTCAACCTCCTCGCCGATGTGCTTCAGGATGCGGCTGCGCAGCGTGTAGGGCGACAGCGCGATGCGCATCGCCTCGGTGGGCTCGGCATAGCCGGTGATGAAGTTGAAGATCTGGGCGACGTCGCGGGCGATCGCCTGATCGCAAGTGAAGAACGACAGGTCGGTGTAGATGCGCGCGGTGATCGGGTGGTAGTTGCCGGTGCCGAGATGCACGTAGTTTCGTAACCGCCCTTCCTCGCGCCGCACCACCAGCGACATCTTGGCATGCGTCTTCAGCTCGATGAAGCCGAAAACGACCTGAACGCCGGCGCGCTCGAGGTCGCGCGCCCAGCGGATGTTGGCTTCCTCGTCGAAGCGCGCCTTGAGCTCGACCAACGCCGTGACCGACTTGCCGGCCTCGGCGGCATCGATCAGGGCGCGCACGATCGGGCTATCGTTGGAAGTGCGGTAGAGCGTCTGCTTGATGGCCACCACCTCGGAGTCGGCGGCGGCCTGGCGCAAAAACTGCACCACCACGTCGAACGATTCGTAAGGATGGTGAACGACGATGTCCTTTTCGCGGATCGCCGCGAAGCAATCGCCGCGATGGTCGCGGATGCGCTCGGGAAAGCGTGGATTGAAAGGCGTGAATTTCAAATCGTCGCGCGCGACATCGACGATCTCGGAGATCTGGTTGACCGCGAGCGGCCCGCCGAGCACGCTGATGCGGTTGGACGCGACGCCTAGTTCGCCGGCGACGAATTCGCGCAGTTGTTCGGGAATCTGGCTGTCGAACTCGATTCGGATCACCGAACCGCGCCGCCTGCGCTTCAGCGCCGTCTCGAACAGCCGGACCAGGTCCTCCGCCTCTTCCTCGACCTCGATGTCGCTATCGCGGATGATGCGGAAGGTGCCGGAGCCCTTGACCTCGTAGCCCGGAAAGAGCTTGCCGATGTAAAGCGCGACGACCTGCTCGATGGGGATGAAGCGCACGCAATCCTTCTGGTCCGGGAGGCGGATGAAGCGGCGCAGCGCCGGCGGCAGACGCAACAGCGCGGTCATTTCCTCGCCGTCGCGCAGATGGCGCAACTGCAAGGCGACCGAAAAGCCCAGATTCGGGATGAACGGGAACGGATGCGCCGGGTCGATCGACAGCGGCGTCAGCACTGGAAAGACCTGCTCCTCGAAATGCTCCTCCAGCCAGATCAGTTCGTCGCCGCTGAGGTCGTCGGCGACGATCGATTCGATCCCCTCCTCCTTCAGCTGACCCATCAGGTCGGAGAGGCTCGCCTGCTGGTCTTCCTGCAGCCGCTGGACCTCGTGGAGAAGCTGTTCCAGCTGCTGTTCCGGCGTGCGGCCGTCGGGGCTCTTGAGCTTGATGTTTTCGCGGACCTGCCCGGCGAGACCGGCCACGCGCACCATGAAGAACTCGTCGAGGTTCGCGGCCGAGATCGACAGGAAGCGGACGCGCTCGAGCAGCGGATGGCGCGCGTTCTGCGATTCTTCGAGAACACGCCGGTTGAACTGCAGCCAGGAAAATTCGCGGTTCACGAAACGGTCCGGATTGCCGCCGAGTGCCTCGCCGCTCAGGATTTCGTTGCCGAATTCGATATGGACTGGCTTCACGGAACGCCACCCGGACCCTTGTTGCCGATCGTATGCGGTCGCAACCTAGCCTCTCGCAGGGTTTCGCGACAACTCGATTTCGCGGATATTGCAAACGGGCGCGAGATGCTGCAAACGCGAGGCGATATCCAGAGCCTGGAGAACGGACATGGCCGGCGGCGCAATTCCCTACTTCCAGAACGATGCCGGCCACCGCGCGATCCATGTCGGCGTCAAGGAATTCATGTGCGTGGGGGCGAACCCGCCCTTCGACCATCCGCACGTCTATCTCGACATGGGCGACGACGCCGAAAAGGTGTGCCCCTATTGCTCAACGCTCTACATCTACGACCACGATCTCGGCGCGGCCGAGACCAAGCCGGCCGGCTGCCTCTTTCTGAACCAGGCGGCCTGAGCGCCGCCCGAAGGTTTTCCCTAAACCGATGAATGATGCGCGCCCGATCGTCATTGCGGGCGCCGGAATTGCGGGGCTAACGGCGGCGATCGCCTTCGCCACGCGCGGCTTCTCGGTCGAGATTTTCGAGCGCGCGCCCGAACTCACCGAAATCGGCGCCGGCATCCAGCTTTCCCCCAACGCGACGCGCATCCTCGATCGGCTGGGCGTGTTGCCTCGCCTCTCGCCAAGCTCCGTGCGGCCGGGAGCGGTGGTGCTGCAGCGCGCATCGGATCTAGGCGAGATCGCCCGGATCCCGCTGGCCGAAACGGCCGAACGCCGCTGGGGAGCACCGTACCTCACCGCGCATCGCGCCGACCTGCAGGCGGCACTGCTAGCGCGGGTCGGTGAGTTGTCCAAGGTGCGGCTCACGAAGGACTCCGCAGTCGAATCAGTCAGCTACCGGACGGAAGGCATTTCCGTCATGCCGAACGGCGACAGCGCGCGGAAACGGGAAACGGGGTTCGTCGTCGCGGCCGACGGCGTCTGGTCGGCGCTGCGCAAGACGATCCGCGCCGATGCCGGCAGCCAATTTGCCGGCCAGATCGCCTGGCGCGCAACGCTGCCCGTCAACCACGCGGCACTGGCAGCGCTGGCACCCGCCGGCCGGGCGGAGAACGTCACCGCAATCCTCGACGGTGGCTTCCACCTGGTCGCCTACCCGGTGCGCGCCGGCGCCGAGGTCAACCTCGCCGCCTTTACCCGCGGGCGCGACCAGAACCATCACTGGTCGGCGGGCGAGGACGCGGCGGAACTGCGCAAAAAATTACGGGCGACCGATCGTCGGCTGGCGCCTCTCTCGGCAGCCGAGGTCAAATGGACAAGTTATCCGGTCCACACGGTCGACGCTGGTGGCGCCTGGACCGACCCGCGCGGCCTGGCGCTCATTGGCGACGCCGCGCATGCAATGACGCCGTTCGCGGCGCAGGGTGCTGCGATGGCGATCGAGGATGCCGAGACGCTGGCCCAGATATTTGTCGGCGGGCGCGCACCACCCACAGCGCTTTCAGCCTGGCAGGCGGCGCGGCGGGAGCGCGTCGCCCGCGTCGCGCGCCGCGGCGCGCTCAATCATTTCGCGTGGAGCGCCTTCGGGCCGGTCGCATTGGCGCGCGACCTCGCGCTCCGGTTGCGCCCGCCGGAAGCATTCGCAGCCGACCTCGATTGGCTTTACGGGTGGAGCCCTACGGAGTAGCTCCTAGCTGACCAATCGCCTCAGTGGAGGATCTGGCTGAGGAACAGTTTGGTCCGCTCGTGCTGGGGATTGTCGAAGAATTCCTTCGGCGTGTTCTGCTCGACGATCTGGCCGGCATCCATGAAGATAACGCGGTTGGCCACCTTGCGGGCAAAGCCCATTTCGTGGGTGACGCACAGCATGGTCATGCCCTCCTCGGCCAGACCGACCATCGTCTCCAGCACTTCCTTGATCATTTCGGGGTCGAGGGCCGAGGTCGGCTCATCGAACAGCATGATGCGCGGGTTCATGCACAGCGAGCGGGCAATCGCCACGCGCTGCTGCTGACCGCCCGAGAGCTGGCCCGGATATTTGTTCGCCTGCTCGGGTATCTTCACGCGCTTGAGGAAGTGCATGGCGACGTCCTCCGCCTGCTTCTTCGGCATCTTGCGCACCCAGATCGGCGCCAGCGTGCAGTTCTCAAGGATGGTGAGATGGGGGAAAAGGTTGAAGTGCTGGAACACCATGCCAACCTCGCGGCGCACCTCGTCGATCTTCTTGAGATCGTTGGTGAGTTCCTTGCCGTCGACGACGATCTTTCCCTTCTGGTGCTCCTCGAGGCGGTTGATGCAGCGGATCATGGTCGACTTGCCCGAGCCGGACGGGCCGCAGATGACGATGCGCTCGCCGCGCATGACGCGCAGGTTGATGTCGCGCAGCACATGGAAGTCGCCGTACCATTTGTGCATGCCGACGATGTCCACCGCCACGTCGGTGTCGGAGATGTGCATCTTCTTTTCGTCGACGCGGAGTTCTTCTGCGCTAACGGCGTTTTCAGTGGACATGGCGGTAACCCTTCAGCGCTTGTGACCGGTATCGAGCCGGCTTTCCATGTAGATCGAATAGCGTGACATGCCGAAGCAGAAGATCCAGAAGACGAAGCCAGCGAAGACGAGGCCGCTCATCGGCGTCTGTACGCTGATCCAGTTCGCATCGGTGAAGTTGCGCCGGATGGCGCCCAAAAGATCGAACATGTTCACGATGTAGACCAGGCTGGTATCCTTGAAGAGGCCGATGAACGTGTTGACGATGCCCGGAATGACCATTTTCAGCGCCTGCGGCAGGATGATCAGACGCATCTTCTGGCTGTAGCTAAGGCCCAGCGAATCCGCGCCCTCGTACTGCCCCTTCGGCATCGCCTGCAGGCCGCCGCGGATGACCTCGGCCATGTAGGCGGAGGCGAACAGCGCCACGCCGATCAGCACGCAGAGAAAATCGTCGATCTTCATGCCGTTGGGGAGGAACAGCGGCAGCATCTTGGTGGCCATGAACAAGACGGTGATCAGCGGCACGCCGCGCACCATCTCGATGAAGATGACGCAGACCAGCTTGACAACCGGCAGCGTGGAGCGACGGCCGAGCGCCAGGATCACCCCCATCGGCAGCGAAAACACGATGCCGACATAGGACAGGATGATGGTGACCATGAAGCCGCCCCAGTCGCGGGTCGGCACGTAGCGCAGGCCGAACACGCCGCCGACGAGCAAGACGTAGCCGACCACCGGCAGCACTGCGAACAAAAGGACGGCGTTCAGCCCCTTGCGCGGCATGCGCGGCATGAGGAACGGCACCAGCAAGCCGACCAGCAGGACGCCGCACAGGATGACCCGCCAGCGCTCTTCCTCGGGATAGGTGTTGAACATGAACTGCGCGAACTTGGCGCGCACGAACGCCCAGCAGGCGCCGCTCCAGCCGTCCGGCTGGATGCCGCCCTGGGCGACGGTGGCGCAGAAGGTGCGATCCGTGCCGGTCCATTGCGCGTCGAAGAAGGCCCAGTTGAGAATCGCGGGCAGAAAGTAGGCGATCAGCAGTAGGGCGATGATGCTGAGGATGCTGTCGACGGGCGTCGCGAACAGGTTGGCGCGCAGCCAGCGGACTGCGCCACGCTGCGAAGACGGCGCCGGCGCCGGCTGCTCCATCCTTTCGCGCACATAACCTGCGACGTTGGCCATGGCGGTCTCCTAGCGCTCGACCAGCGCGACGCGCGTGTTGAACCAGTTCATGAACAGCGATGTCAGCAGGCTGATGGTGAGGTACACGACCATCCAGATGGCAACGATCTGTATGGAGTTGCCGCTTTTGTTGAGAATGGTGCCGCCGACCGAGACCAGGTCAGGGTAGCCGACCGCGATCGCCAGCGAGGAGTTTTTCGTCAGGTTGAGATACTGGCTTGTGAGTGGCGGCACGATAATGCGCATGGCCTGCGGCAATATCACCAACCGCGTGGTCGATCCGGGCCGCAAGCCCAGCGCGAACGACGCTTCGGTCTGGCCCTTGCCGACGCCGCGGATACCAGCGCGCACGATCTCGGCGATGAAGGAGGCCGTATAGAGTGACAATGACATATAGAGTGCCAGAAATTCGGGCGCGATCGCCAGGCCTCCCGAGGTCTGGAAGGTCCCGAGCACCGGCACGTCGAAGGACAGCGGCCAGCCGGACGCGATGAGCGCCAGGAGCGGCAGGCCGACGAGCAGGCCTATGTTCGTCCAAAATACGGGGAATTGCTGGCCGGTCGCCATCTGTCTGGCGCGCGCCCTGCTCGCCACGAAGAAGCAAAGCGCAATGGCGAGCACGAAGGCCACGCCCACGAGCCATGAACCATCGCCCCATACCGGTCTCGGGATGGCCAGGCCGCGGTTGCTGAGCAGAGAGTTGAACGGCAGGTGGATGCTCTCGCGCGGCTGCGGCAGGATGGCGAGCACGCCGAGGTACCAGAAGAAGATGACGAGCAGCGGCGGGATGTTGCGGAACACCTCGACGTAGACCGTGCAAAGCTTGCGGATCAGCCAGTTGCGCGACAGGCGGCCGATGCCGATCAGGAATCCGACGATGGTGGCGGTGATGATGCCGACGAACGCGATCAGAAGCGTGTTGAGCAGGCCGACGATCAGCGCATCGGTATAGGTCGAGTCCGACGAATAGGGGATCAGGCTCTGCCCGATGTCGAAGCCAGCGCGCTCGTTCAGGAAGCCGAAGGAGATGTTGCGGCCTGCCCGCGCCAGATTGTCGATGGTGTTTCGGACGATCCAGACAATCAGCGCGAACAGGCCGAAGAACACCAGGGCCTGAAAAAACAAAGCGCGGACAACAGGGTTGTAGATAAGCGATACGCGTTCTTCGCGCTCGCCCCTTACGGCGCCTGCGTTGGCCATACCCGCTCCCCTTTCGCCGGAGATCGAAGGGCGCGTTCCCCTCGCCCTTCGATTCTTGTTTTAAGCGTCAGCGGATTGGGGGCGCGTACTGCAGGCCGCCCTTAGACCAGAGCGCGTTGAGGCCGCGGGCGATCTTGAGCGGGCTTGAGGCGCCGATGTTGCGCTCGAAGACCTCGCCGTAGTTGCCGACGCCCTTTACGATGTTGACGACCCAGTCTTCCGACAGGCCGAGGCCCTCGCCGAACTTGGAGTTGGCCTCCTGGCCGAGAACGCGCTTGATCTCGGGATTCGGCGAGTTCTTCATCTCCTCGACATTGGCTTGTGTGATGCCGAGTTCCTCGGCGATAACCAGCGCATTGCCGACCCACTTCACAATGTCGAACCATTGATCGTCGCCCTGGCGAACGGCCGGGCCGAGCGGCTCCTTCGAGATGATTTCCGGAAGCACGACGTGGTCGTCCGGCGAGGTCAGCTGCAGGCGGATCGCATAGAGGCCGGACTGGTCGGTGGTGTAGACGTCGCAGCGGCCGGAGTCATAGGCGGCGTTCACTTCGTCGAGCTTCTCGAACACCACCGGATTGTACTGGAGGTTGTTGGCCTTGAAGTAGTCGGCGAGGTTGAGCTCGGTGGTCGTGCCGGTCTGCACGCAGACGGCGGCACCCGAAAGCTGCAGTGCGGAGTTCACGCCGGGGATCTTCTTGGCGTTGATCATGAAGCCTTGGCCGTCATAGTAGTTGATGCCGGTGAAGTTGAGGCCGAGCGTGGTGTCGCGGCTCAGCGTCCAGGTCGAGTTGCGGGCGAGAACGTCGCCGGTCTTGTTGGCCAGCAACTCGAAGCGGTCCTTGGCAGTGGACGGAAGGAATTCAACCTTCGACGGATCGCCGAAGACGGCGGCAGCGATGGCGCGGCAGTAGTCGACATCAAAGCCGGTGTACTCACCCTTGTCGTTGGGCGCGGCGAAACCCGGCAGCCCGGTGTTGACCACGCACTTCAGCACGCCCCTCGCCTTGACATCCTCCAGCGTGGTCGCCGAAGCAGCTGTGGCGCCAAAGCTGACAACGGCTGCCGCCGCGAGAAGGCCTTTGGTTAGATTTTTCATGACCCACAAACCCTTTTCCCTTTGTACGGGCATCGCCCGGTTATTTTTGCGATCAGCATTTTCCCTCCGGCCCACTTCCGGAGGTGGGCAATACGGCTGGCCTGCCCACTGCTCTTCGCCTCACACATCCATCGAAGGCGATTATCACTAAGAGGTCAAGGGCAATGGCTCGAATGCGCCCGGTTTGCCGGCATTGCTTATTGCGCGGGCAGGCGCGCAGGCGAAACGGCATTCCATTGAACGGCCCGCGGGCAGATTCCATCGGTTGCGTCCCCCTGCCGGTCATTCTATCGGTGCGCCGCCATCGAACCGCCCAGGGAGTGACCATGGCCAAGCTCGACCGGACTGCAATCGGGGCGAACACGATGCTGGCCCATGCGGGCAACGACCCGCGCGAGTACTTCGGCTTCGTCAATCCACCGGTCGTACACGCTTCAACCGTGTTGTTTCCCGACGCTGCGACGCTGTTCTCGCGCGCGCAGAAATACACGTACGGCACGCGGGGCACGCCGACCACCGACGCGCTGTGCCGGGCGGTGGACGAGATGGAAGGCTCGGCCGGGACCATCCTTGTGCCGTCCGGACTGATGGCGCTGGTGGTGCCGCTGCTGGGCTTTCTGTCGGCCGGCGACCATCTGCTCATCGTGGATAGCGTCTATCAGCCGACCCGTAATTTCGCGAATAAGGTGCTGTCGCGGCTCGGCATCGAGATCGAATACTACGATGCCGAAATTGGCGCCGGAATCGCGGCCCTGATGAAACCCAATACCAAGGTCGTGTTCACCGAGTCTCCCGGTTCGAACACCTTCGAGGTGCAGGACATTCCGGCGATCGCGGCCGCCGCGCATGCCGGAGGCGCCGTCGCGATGATGGACAACACCTGGGCGACCCCGCTCTTCTTCAAGCCGCTCGACCACGGCGTCGACATCACCATCAACGCGGCGACCAAATATCAGGCCGGGCATTCCGACGTGCTGATGGGCATCACCTCCGCCAACGAAGCCTGTTGGCAAAGGCTGAAAGACACCTTCATGGCGATGGGCTGCATGGCCGGCCCCGACGACGTCTACCAGACGTTGCGTGGACTGCGCACGATGGGCCTTCGGCTCGAACGCCACCGTCAGAGCGCGCTCGACATCGCGCGCTGGCTGGAAGGCCAGCCCGGCGTGGCCCGCGTGCTGCACCCCGGGCTGGAGAGCTTTCCGTCGCACGCCCTGTGGAAACGCGATTTCTGCGGCTCGAGCGGCCTCTTCTCCTTTGTGATCGCCGACGGTGGCAAGGCCAAGGCGGCAGCGTTTCTCGACGCGCTCAGCGTCTTCGCGCTGGGCTATTCGTGGGGGGGCTACGAGAGCCTGGCTGTGATGGCCAACCTCGCCGACCGCACGGTGCCGAAGACATATGAAGGGCCGCTCATCCGCCTGCAGATCGGCCTGGAAGATGTGGTCGACCTGAAAGCGGACCTCGCCCGCGGCCTTGCCGCCGCGAACGCCTGCACCGGCACGTAGCAATCGCCGTATCCTGTCCGTTTGCCGGCAACCGGCGTCGTTCGTTGCGATGAGCGACTGCCGATGATAATTCTCCCCGCCCTGACGCAACGTCAGGAATTGCCGGAGTGAGCGCCATGCCGATTCTTCTCGACATCGACAACACCGATCCGAAAGCTCCGATCTTCATGGCCGGGGCGGCGGGCGCCCTGAAGGCGGCGGCCGAGGCGCAGATGGCCGCGACCATCACGAAATACGTTCAGAAATCCAAGAAGGCGGACGACTTCACCGTTGTGCGCCCCAAGGAGCCGACCAAAGGCTACGTGCTGATCCTCAAACTCACCAAGGTCGACGCAACCACCAAAAGCGCCAAATGCGTCATTTCGGGCCTGATCGTCGAATACCCCCGGCAGCGCAATTCCAAGGGCGAGATCGGCGATGTCGCCGTGTCGCTCAGCCTGCAGGCGTCCGGGGGCGTCGATTTCACCAAAAATCCTGTGATCGAGTGTGTCGATGTCCTGGTCGAGGACATCATGGGCAAGGCAATTCCGGAAATGCGGCGGCACTACGCGACGCGGAACAGCCCGTAACCGCGTGGCGTCCGACGGTTGTCGTCAATTGCGCATCAGCAAGCCAGTCACTAGGCGGACTCGGTTTGCGAATAAATTACCCGAATCGACTGTGTGCGCCCGGCCAGCATGGTCAGGGGTCAAACGAGCAATGACACAACTCCGCTGGCGATTTCATACCGGGCGGCGACAACCTTCAAGGTGCCTGCCTTTATCGCTTCCGCAATGATCGGCGATGCCTGGCTCAGCAGTGCGGCGTGAATCTTGGCATTGGCGTCGATGGCCGCGCTCAGGTCCGGACCGGCCGCGTTCACTGCCGGCCGGATCGGGGCATAGAGCGCGCTGATCTGACCCGGAACTTCCTTGCCTTCGATGGTTGCCTTCACCGCCCCGCAATTGCCGTGGCCCAATACCATGATCACCTTCGTGCCCAGCACAGCCACACCATATTCGAGGCTGGCGATGATCTCTGGCGAGGTGACATTGCCGGCGACGCGTACAACGAAAAGATGGCCGATGCTCTGGTCGAAGACGAATTCGACCGGAACGCGCGAGTCGGCGCATGAGAGAACGGCGGCGAACGGCTCCTGCTTCTCCGCCGTGTTGGCCTTGAGGATCGACAGGTCCTCGTTGAGCGAGCGCAGTTGCCCGGACACGAAGCGCTGGTTGCCGTCCATCATTTCCTGGAGAGCGGCGTCCGGCGTCAGCGTGCTCTGGGCTCGGCTCGTGCCTGCCGTGAAGGTCAAGGCACCGGCCGCCAGCGCCGCGCCCCCGACGGCGCTGCAGAAGAAGCGGCGGCGCGGCAGGTTGACCGATGCGCAATCGTCGCAGGAGCAGTCGCCTTCGCTTCGATGATCTGAAATCTGCGTCAACATTCGAGTCCTCCTTGTCCATATCGAGCGAAGCACAAATGCCACCGACAGTACATTGTGCTTTTGCGAATTCGAGCGCGCAGACCACTGACGCGGCTGGCGGCGGACCATATCGCCGACGTGCCCGGCGCAAGCTCGTCATTCAGGGCTTATCTCGGCGCGGGTCACATCGCGGACCCGCCGGGTCGCGCGGGGAACACCTGGAAAGCAAGGGGACCCGCTTGCAAGATCAACCAGACACGGAGCGCAACGAAAATTGACACCAAGGTCTTGAAATTGTTGGCGATCCCGGCAGGGCTCGAACCTGCGACCATCGGCTTAGAAGGCCGGTGCTCTATCCAGCTGAGCTACGGGACCGTCGCGCCGGCTGCCCGGCTTTCGCGCAGGTGCCCTCAGTGCGTCCAGGGCGTCTTGCGATCGTAGCGGAAATTGTCGGAGTAGGAAATCTGGCGGCGCTTCGGGGCCTTGGGCTCCTCGACGCGGTAGTCCAGCCCGTTCTTCTGCGCGTAGGCCACCGCCTCCTCGAGCGACTCGAAAGTCAGTCTGATCTGGCTGGTCATGTCGCTGGAGGACGTATATCCCATCAGCGGGTCGATCTTCTTCTTGCTCGCCGGATCGAACTCGAGCACCCAGTATCCGGTCTTCGCCTTGCCCGACTGCATCGCCGTCCTGGCGGGGCTGAATATTCGCGCCGACATGCTCGCCCTTTCGTTCCTGCCGGCCTTGAGCCGTTTTGCCCGCGACCGGTACCGCAAAAAATCGTCCGGCTGGTCGGAGTGATAGGATTCGAACCTACGACCCCCTGATCCCAAATCAGGTGCGCTACCAGGCTGCGCTACACTCCGGACCGCCGACGCCGGGCAATCCCTAGGTTTTTCGAGAGTTTTTCGCAAGGCATTATTCGCGCGCCGCCTGTGGCACAGGCACGAGGGGCGGCGACGCGGCCGGTCGCAGAAGTCTGCGCGAAAACAAACCGGCGGTGCCGGCGTTCATGCCGGCGCCGCCGTAAGATGGCGCGATCAGAGGGTCGCGACCGTCAGGCCTTCACCACCGGCGGCAGCACCCACGACCCATTGATGATCGACGGATCGCTCTCGTTCGGCCAGTAAAGGCGCATCATCAGGATGAACTTGTCCCTGGGCGCCGGCAACCAGTTGGACTCCTTGTCCGCCCCCGGCGATTCGTTCTGGATCAGCAGATCCAGCGAACCGTCGGCGTTGTACTTCAGCGGCTGCCGCTCGCTGATCGAGTAGCGGTTGAGCGGATTGGCCACGAAGAAGTAGTCCGCGTCATACATGGTCAGCGACCAGAAGCCGGAGACCGGCGGCGTAAGGCCCTTCTCGAAGTGCATGACGTACTTCTCGGATCCGTCATAGGCGCGGTGGATGATGCCGGAAGCCGACTTTGTCGAGGTCGGATAGATCGCATCCTGTGGGCGGTTCGCTCCGAGGCCGATCGCGGTGATCAGCGCGCGCTGGATGTAGTTGGTGCCGTAGAGGCCGGTCTTGGTGGTAAAGCCCCAACCATTGATGTCCTGGATGTCGCCGTCGCTGAACTTGAAGTGCAGCATGATGTGCGCGAATGCGACTTCGGGCAGTTTCTTGGCGAAGCGCACGTCGAACTTGCTCTTGTCGAAATCCTGGCCCGGCACGATGCCGATTTCGGCCATCCGCTCGACGAAGGGCGCGTCCGCGGCCGACGGCGGGTTGGCCTTCATCAGTTCGCAGAGCAGCGTGAAATACTGCACGGCGTCGAGGGCGTTCACCTGGTCGCGCACGGCCGTCTTCATGTCGATCGACGGATCGACCTTGCCGGCCGGCGGCGTCCAGTCCTTGCCGTAGGAGCTGAGCGGAACGACCTTGATCTCGTCCTGGATCTTGTGGACGGCGGCGTAATCCTCCGGGGTGCCGGTGCAGTAGATGCGGCCGAGCAGCCACACCATGCTGGTCGGCGACTTGTACTGCTTGACGCCGTCGGGCAGCGTGCCTTCCCAGCCGGGGCCGGTGATGGCGTAGGTCTGGGCGTCAGTGCCGGTGGTGCGCTTGCCTGGGACATCGAACACGTCGGTCCAGCCGCTCAGCATCGGAAACAGCGCATAGCGGCCGGCGAGGTCGGGCAGACTGACCACCCAGGGCTCCGCCCCGACGTCGAGCCACACGGTTGTATAGAGCGTGTCGGCATTCGGCGCGGTCACGTCGCGGAACGACGAGTCCGGATACTGGCGTGCCTTCACCAGCTGCCCCATCGGCGCACGCGTACCCGCGGACTCTGCCACGTTGGTCATCACCCGGCGGGTATACTCCATCGTCACCAGCGGATAGCCGAAGGTGTAGGCCTCGACGGCCAACGCGAACTCGTCGGAGCTCAGGAAATCCCGGACCGGACCGTCCTCGGCGGATGAGATACCAGGGAGAGAGGTAGTGGCCAGGAGGCCGAGAGTCCCGAGCGAAAAGGTGCGGCGCGTAAAATTCATAGCACTTTATTCCCGATAGTTGTTGATGAGGTAACGGTACGGTAGCTCGTGATGACCGGCCAAGCTTGCCATTTTGTGCCACGCGGAAATTGCACGCACGTGACGGCTGCATCAGTGGGAAACCGCGAGCGATGAGTCAGCCCGCGGTATAGCCGCCGTCGACCGAAAAGATGCCGCCGCTCGTCCAGGCGGACTCCTCGCTCGCCAGGTACACTGCCATGCCGGCGACGTCGTCGGGCCGGCCGATGCGGCCAAGCGGATAGCTGCGCTCGACATAAGCCTGTAGTTCGGCTTTGCGTTCCGCGGGCAGGTTCTCGATGCTGAGGCGGCGCATGGCGGTGTCGATGGTGCCCGGCGCGATCGCGTTGACCCTGATGTTTTTCGGGCCGAGTTCGAAGGCCAGCGACCTGGTGAGCGAGTTCACCGCGCCCTTGGAGAGCGAATAGAGGCTCGACGGCCGGTTCGGAATCATCTTGTGCGCGAAGTAGGACGAGATGTTGATCACCGACGCGCCCGAGGGCGAGAGGCGGGGCAGTAGCCGCTGGGTGAGGAAAAACACCGCCGTCACGTTGAGCGCGAACGAGCGCTGGTACTCTTCCGCCGACACCGACTCGAACGGCACCAGCACCGCGACGCCGGCATTGTTGACCAGCACGTCGAGTGTTTTTCCGGCGCTCATATGCGCGGCGACGTCTTCTATCCCGTCGTCGGTGGTAAGGTCGGCGGACAGGGTCTCGCACCTGCCTATGCTCTTTTGCGCTGCTTCCAGCTTGGCGGGATCGCGCCCGACGATCATCACGTCCGCGCCCTCGCGGGCAAACGCCTGGGCGATCGAAAGGCCGATGCCCTCCGAGCCGCCCGTGACCAGCGCCCGCTTGCCACGCAGTCTCATCGATCTTCGTCTCCTCCGGAACCCCATTCCGCCTCGTCGCTGGCGGAGTCACGAAACAGCGCCGCGGCGAGGCTACGCGTGATGCGCGACTTCTGCTCCAGTGCGGCGCGGTCGAGGCGGTCGACCGCCTCCATCGCGGCAGCGAGCGAACGTTCGATCCGCCACACCAGGAACTGCACCACCTGCGGGTCGATATCGACCTGACGGTCGGCGAAGAGTTTGGTGATCACGCCGGCAAGCAGCATGTCGTCCGGCGCGCGCAGTTCGACCAGCGTCGCCGCCTGTAGCCGCGACGCGAGATCCGGCAGCGTGACGTTCCAGGCCGCGGGCGGGCGGCGCGCGGTCAGCAGCAGATGGCCCCGGCTTTGGCGCAACGCATTGATGAGGTGAAACAGCCCCGTCTCGTCCAGGCCTTCGCAGTCGGCGTCGTCGATCAGCGCGGTGGCAGCCTCGCCCTGCGCACCGATCGAGCCCGGCTCCACGGTGACCGCGCCGCTCGCCTCGCGCCAGACCTGTGCCAGATGCGTCTTGCCGGAACCGGGCGGCCCCCACAGCACGGCGACCGGCGCCGGCCATTCAGGCCAGCGATCGACCAACGCCACGGCCTCGCGATTGGCCGGCGTCACCACGAGGTCGTCGCGCGTGCGGGCGGTGGCATGGCCCAGATCCAGCGGCAGCTGTCGCGGCTTGCCGGGCCCGGCCATCGGCATCAGTCGTTGGGCCGATGCTCGATCACGGCGGTCGCCGCCGGTGGGGCGGCCAGTTCGTTGCCCTGATAGAGCGGCGAGGCGAGATAGCGCGAGATGGCGAAGCGGATCAGGACGGCCACCGCGGCCGCGGCCGGCACCGCGATCAGCAGCCCGACGAAGCCGAACAGCACGCCGAAGGCGAACAGCGCGAACATCAGCCAGACCGGATGCAGGCCGACGCTCTTTCCGACGAGGCGCGGCTGCAGGATGTTGCCTTCGATGAACTGGCCAACGGCGAATACGGCGGCGACCGCCGCCACCATCTTCCAGTCCGGCCAGAACTGCACGATCGCCACGCCGATCGACACGACGAGGCCGAGCATCGAGCCGATATAGGGAATAAAGCTGATCAGCCCGGCGAACAGGCCGATCAGGATGCCGAACTTGAGGCCGACGGCGGTCAGCCCGACCGCATACATGAAGCCCAGCACGAGGCAGAGCGTGCCCTGCCCGCGCACGAAGCCGGCGGTGGAGCTGTTGATGTCGGTGGCGATCTGGCGGACCGTCGCCACGTAATCGCGCGGCACCCAGCTGTCGACCTTGGCGACCATGTGGTCCCAGTCGAGCAGCATGTAGAAGGCGACCACCGGCGTCACCACCAGCAGGCCGGCGATGTTGAACAGCGCAACGCCGGAATCCCAGATCGACTGGAACACCGCCGAAATGAACCCCACCCCCGACGTCAGCAGGGATTCCATACCACTGCGAAGGTCAGCCGCCTTGACGCCGAAGCGCTGCTCGAACCATTGCGGGTCGAAGTCCATGATCATCTGCTGGAGCTTGCCGAGATACTCCGGCGCGATCGACATCAGGTCGTAGAACTGACGCGCCAGGATCGGGATCAGGATCACGAGGCCGAGCGCGAGGACGATCAGGAAGGCGATCAGGATGACGATGGTGGCCATCAGACGCGAAAGGCCCAGCGCCTCCAGCCGGTCGGCGACCGGATCGAGGAAATAGGCGAGCACCATGCCAGCCACGAAGGGCAAGAGGATCTCGCTGAAGATGTAGAGCACGAAGGCAAGCATAAGCGCCGTGATCAGCCAGAAGCGGACCTGCCGGCGCAGCGTCACGCCGGCCGCTTCGGGCACCGGTTGCTCAGACGGACTTGCCTTCTCCATAGCCGCTCATGTGCCTCAGCCAGCCGACGAGATACGCAGCAGCCGAAGCGACGGTCAAGGCCCCGGACAGCAATACCAGGCCGGTGCGCACCGCCCCGGGCAGAATGCCAAAGGCGAGTTCACCGAGCACCAGCGCCGCAAGCACGATTTGTACCGCCGTGTTGGCCTTGGAGACGAGCAGCGGGCGCATGTCGACCGGGTGCCCCATCACCGTCGACAGCAGCACGGCGCAGATGATCAGCGCATCGCGCGACACCGCCGCGATCACCAGCCACAGCGGCAGTTCGTCCATATAGCCCAGCACCACGAACACGCTGATCAGCAGCGCCTTGTCTGCCATCGGATCGAGATAGGCGCCAAGCGCGGAACGCTGGTTGAACTGGCGGGCGATGAAACCGTCGACGGCATCCGAAATGCCGGCCACGACGAACCCGGCAAAAGCGAGATCCATGCGGCCGCGGAGCATCGCCAGGACGACCGCCGGCACCAGCAGCAAGCGCATCACGGTGATGAGGTTGGGTATCGTCACTCGGGCGGCGCCGCGATTGTATGAGGTCGTTGGCTGATAGATGATGAACGGCAGCCGCATGCACAAGGGCCGGCGACCGTGCGCCGGCATAGGACCGCGCGGGCGTGCGGGCCGCCGCGCATCCTTGCCCGGCCGGCCGCTTCATGCGAAGAGCGGCATGGATCGCAACGGGAGCGCTGCATGAGCGGGGGCGGCAACGGGCTCACCTATGCTGACGCCGGCGTCGACATCGATGCCGGCAATCTGATGGTCGAAAAGATCAAGCCGCTGGTGCGCTCGACCCGGCGGCCTGGCGCGGACGGCGAGATCGGCGGCTTCGGCGGTCTGTTCGACCTGAAGGCGGCGGGTTTCACAGATCCCGTGCTGGTGGCGGCCAATGACGGGGTCGGCACCAAGCTCAAGGTGGCGATCGACGCCGGCAAGCACGATACGGTCGGTATCGACCTCGTCGCCATGTGCGCGAACGACCTCGTCGTACAGGGTGCGGAGCCGCTGTTCTTCCTCGACTATTTCGCCACCGGCAAGCTCGATCCCGACCAGGGCGCGGCGATCGTCGCGGGCATTGCCGAGGGCTGCCGCATCGCCGGCTGCGCTCTGATCGGCGGCGAGACCGCCGAGATGCCCGGCATGTACCGCGACGGCGACTACGACCTCGCCGGCTTCGCCGTCGGCGCGGCCGAACGCGGCCAGCTGCTGCCAACGGACGACATCGTCGAGGGCGACGTTTTGCTCGGCCTCGCCTCCTCCGGCGTCCACTCCAACGGCTTTTCGCTGGTGCGCCGGATCGTCGAGCGCTCGGGGCTCGCCTGGGCAGACGAAGCGCCGTTCGCGGCCGGCCGGGGGCTGGCAGATGCCCTGCTCGAACCGACCCGCATCTACGTGAAGCCGATCCTGACCGCGATCCGCGGGACGCATGGCATCAAGGCGCTCGCCCATGTCACCGGCGGCGGCTTTCCGGACAACATACCGCGTGTTCTGCCAAAGGATTTTTCCGCCGAGCTCGACCTCGAGGCGATCGAAGTCCCCCACGTCTTCTCCTGGCTCGCGCGGCAAGGCGGCGTCGCCGCCAACGAGATGATGCGCACCTTCAACTGCGGCGTCGGCATGGTCTGCGTGGTGGCCGCCGGCCAGGCTGCGCAGGTGGCTGCCGTGCTGCAACAGGCCGGCGAGACGGTCGCGCCCATCGGCCGGATTGTGCCGCGGCGCCGCGAAGGCGTCATCTACCGGGGGCAGCTAGAGCTATGAGCTCGGGGCGCACCCGCACCGCCATTTTGATCTCGGGCCGCGGTTCGAACATGCAGGCGCTGATTGCGGCCGCCGCCGAGCGCGACTACCCGGCCGAGATCGTCGGGGTCATCTCCGATCAGCCGGACGCCGGTGGTCTCGGCATCGCAGCCGCGCACGGCATCGCCACGCTGGCGCTGCCGCGCCGCGACTTCGATTCGAAGGCTGAGCACGAAGGCGCGATGGATCTGGCGCTGCGCGACTGGGGCGCGGAAATCGTCTGCCTGGCCGGCTTCATGCGCATGCTGAGCGCCGGCTTCGTCGAGCGCCGGCAGGGGCAGATGATCAACATCCACCCTGCCCTGCTGCCGCTGTTTCGCGGCCTCGACACGCATCGCCGCGCGCTGCAGGCGGGCGTCAGCATCCACGGCTGCACCGTGCATTTCGTCACACCGGTAATGGATGAAGGCCCGATCATCGCGCAGGCCGCTGTGCCGGTTTCGCCGGCCGACACGCCGGACAGCCTGGGCGCGCGGGTTCTGAAGGCCGAGCACCAGCTTTATGCGCGCGCGCTGCGATGGCTGGCGGAGGGGCGAGTCCGCATGGAAGGTGGACGCACGGTCTATTCCGGGCTCGGCGTCGGCGAGGCAGCCGCGCTGATTGCGCCCAGCCCCGAGATCGACCCGGCGCATCTCGAAAACCTCGCCCGTTTCACGCCTTAGCCAAGGTCGAGGACGTGGCCGGTTCACCGTAGCCGCGTCCCTCCCATTGGCTCTCAGCCTTTGACCGGGATCCAGACCTCCAGCCCGCCGGCGCCGGTGCGGGCGTCGAACTCTGGTCCATAGCGCTCGAAACCTGGCGCATCCGCCATTTCCAGGCCGGAACGCGGCAGCCATTCGCGCCAGATTGCCTGCATTGTTCCGCGGATGCTGGAAACGTGGTCGCGGTGGACGAACACGGCGTAGCGCTGCGGCGCCACGCGGATGCGTGTAAACGACCTGTCGATCTCGCTGAAATCCGTCACTTCGACGCCGCAGATGTAGTCGAGCCCGGTGGCGTCGCCATGCGCCATCACGCCATAGGCCACTCCGGGCACCTCGCCCGCAATGTTCCCGATGTGCGGCACGAAGCGCTGCCAGAGCGCCGGTATCCCGTCGAGGTTCTCGTATTCGAAGCGCTGGCCGAGGCCGGCGATCAGCATCGCCCTGCCCTCCACCATGCGCGGTGCTTCCAAACTGGTATTGAGGTTCGCGTCCATCAGGATCGGCTCCATGAGTTCCATGCCATTGATGCAGCCTTCGGCGCGAACCGCCTCCGGGGTGATCCCGAACTGCTCGCGAAAGGCGCGGGTGAAGGCCTCATGGGAGCCGTATCCCGCCTCCAGGGCAACCGACAGGATGTCGGGCGCACCGGCGGCCAGCGCGCGTGCGGCCTCGCTGAGCCGGCGGCCGCGCAGATAACGCATTACCGAGCGGCCAAGCGTCTGTCCGAATGCGTGCGACAGATGGAACCGCGACACCCCGCACGCGGCGGCGATGTCGTCCAGCGAAAGCTCCTGGCCGGAATGGCTTTCGATGAACCACAACGCCCTGGCAACCGGATCCATCAATCGAAACTCCCGAAAGGCACAAGCAAGCTATGCCCGTCGGCGCGCGCCGGCGCTTGATCGTGCTTGCGCGGGGAACTCAAGATTCCAGTCTTCGATTTTCCTGTTTTGTTCTATTCAAGGGCCGGTACGCTGGCGTCCGATTCGGGTCAATCCGGATTCTATCCACCGAAGATTGCCGGCTGTGAATCGCGGGTACGCCGCGTAACTTCGCGGGCAAGGGTGGCAAGCATCTGCTACCGGAAAGCTCGGGTCGGGACAGGAAGACAATGGCAGAGGCTATCCGAAAATTCGGCACCGCCGACACGGCGCTCTATCGCGAGGCACCGCACAACATCGAGGCCGAGCAGGCTCTGCTGGGCGCCATCCTCGTCAACAACGACGCGTTCTACCGGGTCTCGGATTTCCTGAAGGCTTCGCATTTCCACGAGGCGCTGCACCGGCGCATCTTCGAGGTTGCCGCCGAGTTCATCCGCATGGGCAAGACCGCGAGCCCGGTGACGATCAAGACCTTCCTGCCGACCGACATCAAGGTCGGCGACATGACCATCCAGCACTACCTCGTGCGGCTGGCGGCCGAGGCGGTCACCGTCATCAACGCCGCCGACTACGGCCGCGCCATCTACGACCTCGCGACCCGCCGAGCGCTGATCACCGTCGGCGAGGACATGGTCAACATCGCCTACGACGCGCCGGTCGACATGTCGCCGCAGGAGCAGATCGAGGATGCGGAGCGCCGCCTGTTCGAACTGGCGGAGACCGGGCGCTACGACGGCGGGTTCGAGAGTTTCACGGACGCGGTCAAGACTGCGGTCGACATGGCGAACGCCGCCTACATGCGCGACGGCGGGCTGTCGGGCATCGCGACCGGCTTGCGCGACCTCGACCGGCGCATGGGCGGACTGCAGCCGTCGGACCTCATCATCATCGCCGGACGCCCGGGCATGGGCAAGACGTCGCTCGCCACCAACATCGCCTTCAACATCGCGCATGCCTACGAGCCCGTGCAGCAGGCCGACGGCACGTTCAAGGCATCGAACGGCGGCGTCGTCGGCTTCTTCTCGCTGGAAATGTCGTCCGAACAGCTCGCCACCCGCATCATCTCCGAACAGACGGAGATTCCGTCGTCCAAGATCAGGCGCGGCGAGATCACCGAGCACGACTTCACCAAGCTGGTTGCCTGCTCGCAGACGATGCAGCGCCTGCCGCTCTACATCGACCAGACGGGCGGCATCTCGATCGCCCAGCTTGCCGCGCGGGCACGGCGGCTGAAGCGCCAGCGCGGCCTCGACGTCATCGTCATCGACTATATCCAGCTGATGCAGGGCTCAAGCGCAAAGGCCAGCCAGGGCCGCGTGCAGGAGGTGACCGAGATCACCACCGGCCTCAAGGCGCTGGCCAAGGAACTCGGCGTACCCATCATCGCGCTGTCGCAGCTGTCGCGCCAGGTCGAAAGCCGCGACGACAAGCGACCGCAGCTCGCAGACTTGCGCGAATCCGGCTCGATCGAGCAGGACGCCGACGTGGTGATGTTCGTGTTCCGCGAGGAATACTACCTCAAGAACAAGGAGCCCAAGCCCGGCACGCTCGAATACACGCAATGGGAAACCGACATGAACGAGGCGCGCGGCAAGGCGGAAATCATCATCGCCAAGCAGCGCCACGGCCCTACCGGCATGGTTCCCGTCGGCTTCCAGGGCGAGTTCACCCGCTTCTTCGACCTCGCCGAGGACAACCACATGCCGGAACGGTTCGAGTGATTTCTGGAAATCCTCCGCATCTCATGCGATATATGCATTTTGCAAAAGATGCATAGAATGCATAGGAGGGCCTACATATGATCAAGGTCAGCGCAGCGGAATTCCAGCGCAATATCGGCCGCTACCAGGACCTGGCCCTGACCCAGCCGGTGGCGGTAACCCGCAACGGTCGCGAACGCACGGTGATGATCTCGACCGAGGAGTACAATCGGCTGAAGCGGCGGGATCGGGAAGTGCTGGGGCTCGACGACTTTAGCGAAGAGGATATAGCCGCCATCGAGGCGGCCGAACCATCGGAGGAAGCAGCCCGGTTCGACCACGAAGTTGAGGGCTGGTTTGACAAGACTTCCTGACCCGATCCCGGGCCTGGTCATTCGCTACAGCTATCTGTGGCAAGCGGAGTTCCTGTCCGGCCGCGAGGACGGTGAGAAAGTTCGTCCCTGCGCGATCGTGGCCGCCGTTCGCAAGACGCCCGCAGGCTTGACGGTCCTGGTTCTGCCGATCACCCACAGTCCGCCCCGCTCCAAGGCTCTGGCGATGGAACTCGCACCTGACACCAAATCGCGTCTTGGCCTCGACGGCGAACGGTCATGGGTCGTCTTTTCGGAAGCCAATCGTTTCCGGTGGCCCGGCCCGGATCTTAGGCCGTCCCGCAACGGCGACATGGCCACGGTGGCCTTCGGGGAGCTTCCCGCGTCGTTTTTCCTGAGGCTGAGGGAAGCCTTCTTGAACGCATATCGCGCCCGACAGGCAGCTGTCGTTAACCGGACCGATTGATGGCCAAAACCCGCACCCAGTTCATCTGCCAGACCTGCGGCGCCGTGGCGGCGCGCTGGGCCGGCAAATGCGAGGCCTGCGGCAGTTGGAATACCCTGGTCGAGGAGGGTTCCGGCGGGATTGGCGCGGTGCCCGGCGGGTTGCGGTCGCCGCGGAAAGGCCGGCCGGTGGCCCTCACCACGCTGTCCGGCGAAATCGAGGACGCGCCGCGCATCGTGTCGGGCATCGCCGAACTCGACCGTGCCACCGGCGGCGGGTTCGTGCGCGGCTCCGCGGTGCTTGTCGGCGGCGATCCAGGCATCGGCAAGTCGACGCTGCTGATGCAGGCCGCCGCGGCGCTGGCCAATCGCGGCCACCGTGTCGTCTACGTCTCGGGCGAAGAGGCGGTGGCGCAGGTGAGGCTGCGCGCACAGCGGCTGGGCGCGGCGGCGGCGCCGGTCGAACTCGCCGCCGAGACCAACGTCGAGGACATTCTTGCCACGCTTGCCGAAGGCCGGCGGCCGGACCTCGTCATCCTCGATTCCATCCAGACCTTGTGGACCGACCTCGCCGAATCAGCGCCGGGTACGGTGACGCAGGTGCGAGCAGCCGCCCAGAGCGTCATCCGCTACGCGAAATCGTCCGGCGCTGCGGTGGTGCTGGTCGGCCACGTCACCAAGGAGGGCCAGATCGCCGGACCGCGCGTCGTCGAGCACATGGTCGATGCCGTGCTCTATTTCGAAGGCGAAGGCGGCCACCATTTCCGCATCCTGCGCGCCGTGAAGAACCGCTTCGGCCCGACCGACGAGATCGGGGTGTTCGAGATGTCGGACAAGGGTCTACGCGAGGTGTCGAACCCGTCCGAACTGTTCCTCGGCGAACGGCACGCGAAATCGCCAGGTGCGGCCGTCTTCGCCGGCATGGAGGGCACCCGCCCGGTGCTGGTGGAAATCCAGGCGCTGGTGGCCCCATCACCCCTCGGCACGCCGCGCCGCACCGTCGTCGGCTGGGACGGCGCCCGGCTCGCCATGGTGCTGGCGGTGCTGGAAGCCCATTGCGGCCTACGCTTTGCCCAGCATGACGTCTACCTCAACGTCGCCGGCGGCTACCGCATCTCCGAGCCGGCGGCGGACCTCGCCGTTGCGGCCGCCCTTGTCTCGTCGCTGACCGGTATCGCGCTGCCGCCCGAAAGCGTCTATTTCGGCGAGATCAGCCTGTCCGGCGCGGTGCGGCCCGTCGCGCATGCCCAGCAGCGCCTGAAGGAGGCGGAAAAGCTCGGCTTCGCACAGGCGGTCTTGCCATCGGGCAGCGAGGAAATTACTGGGGGATTCGGGTCCGCCACCTTCCTCTCCGCAACGCTTGCTGATCTTGTCGTGCGGATTGCCGGGTCGCTTCGTCGCGACGGCGAGGATGACTGAGCGGTTGCCTCCGGTCGCGGCAGGGGACGCCGCACAAGGGAGTACTGACGACCATGCCGATCACGCTGCTTGACGGAATTCTCGTCGGCTTCACGCTTGTTTCGGCAATGCTCGCAATGGTTCGGGGTTTTTCGCGGGAGATCCTCTCCATCGCGTCCTGGGCGGCGGCGGCGGCGGCGGCGTATTTCTTCTACCCGACCGTGCTGCCCTATGTGCGGCCCTACATCGACCACGAACAGGTGGCGATGGCGACGGCCGCAGGCATCGTGTTCGTCGTGGCGCTGATCGTGGTCACCGTCATCACCATGAAGATCGCCGATTTCATCATCGATTCGCGCGTCGGCGCGCTCGACCGCACGCTGGGCTTCCTCTACGGCGCGGCGCGCGGCGTGCTGGTTGTTGCCGTGGCTCTGCTGTTCTTCAACTGGCTGGTCGGCGACAAATCCCCTGCCTGGGTAAGCGGGGCGAAGTCGCGGCCGCTGCTGGAAAGCATCGGCACGGCAATCGAGAACATGCTGCCTAACGATCCGGAAAACTCCATCCTGAAGCGGCTGTCCCCCGACGATGGCGAGTCGCAGCCGGCGCCGGACACCGGCGCCGACGCCCCCTCCACCGACGCGCCGGCGCCCGATGCGCCGGCCACGGAGACGCCGCCGGCAAACAATTAGCGATGGCAAACGCGGCCGCCGGTGCCTATATCGCGGCTCTGGCGACAAGAGGCACCGGGCCTATGGCACCCGACGATTGTGTGATGGCTGAAGCCGACGATCACTTCCACGACGAGTGCGGCGTGTTCGGCATTTTTGGACGGCAGGATGCAGCTGCCATCGTCACGCTCGGCCTGCATGCCCTGCAGCATCGCGGCCAGGAGGCGGCGGGCATCGTCTCCTTCGACGGCACCCAGTTCCATGTCGAGCGCCATGGCGGCCTGATCGGGGACACTTTTACGAAGCCCGCGGTCATAGAGCGACTGAAGGGCACGCGCGCCATCGGCCATACACGCTATGCCACCACCGGCGGCTCGGGCCTGCGCAACGTGCAGCCGTTCTTCGCCGAACTCGCCGACGGCGGGCTCGCGATCGCACACAACGGCAACATCACCAACGCCATGACGGTGCAGCGCGCGCTGCAGAAGCAAGGCGCGATCTTTTCGTCGACGTCCGACACCGAAACGCTGCTGCACCTCATCGCCACCAGCAAGGAGCGCGACCTGAATTCGCGCTTCGTCGACGCGGTACGCCAGGTCGAGGGCGCCTTCTCGCTGGTCGCGCTGACCTCGAAGAAGATGATCGGCTGCCGCGACCCGCTCGGCATCCGGCCGCTGGTGCTTGGCGACCTCGACGGCGCCTGGATTCTCGCCTCCGAAACCTGCGCGCTCGACATCATCGGCGCTCGCTTCGTGCGCGACCTCAAGCCCGGGGAGATGATCGTCGTTACCAACAAGGGCCTCGAGAGCCATTTCCCATTCGAGCCCCAAAAATCGCGCTTCTGCGTGTTCGAGTATGTTTATTTCGCGCGCCCGGACTCATCGGTCGAGGGCCGCAACGTCTACGATGTCCGCAAGCGCATCGGTGCGGAACTGGCGCGCGAGAACCCGGTCGACGCCGATATCGTCGTGCCGGTGCCCGACTCCGGCACCCCGGCCGCGATCGGCTTCAGTCAGGCCGCCGGCCTGCCGTTCGAGCTTGGCATCATCCGCAACCACTATGTCGGCCGCACCTTCATCCAGCCGGGCGATTCCATCCGCCACATGGGCGTGAAGCTGAAGCACAACGCCAATCGGCGCATGATCGAGGGCAAGCGCGTGGTGCTGGTCGACGATTCGATCGTGCGCGGCACGACGAGCCAGAAGATCGTGCAGATGGTGCGTGAGGCGGGCGCGAGGGAGGTGCACATGCGCATCGCCTCGCCGCCGACCCGCGCATCCTGCTTCTACGGCGTCGACACGCCTGAAAAGGCGAAGCTGCTCGCCTCGCGCATGTCGGTCGAGGAAATGGCGGAGTTCATCCGCGTCGATTCGCTGGGATTCCTGTCGATCGACGGGCTCTATCGCGCCGTCGGCGAAAAAGGCCGCGACACCGACCAGCCGCAGTTCTGCGATGCCTGCTTCACCGGCGAGTACCCGACGCGGCTGCTCGATTTCGACAGCACCGACAACGTGCGCACGCTGTCGCTGCTGGCCGCCGGGGGGCAGTAATCGCCTAAAGCGTCGCGACGATCGGATTCGACCAGCACTCTCTCGCGTGATTTTGGACCGTAGAGGCCGTGCTTCCCAAATGCGTTTCGCGCCGTTGCATCCAGCCCTCCCCCGACCCACCCGCTCTCAAGTCTAATCCGAGGCGGCGATCACCCCGAAGGTCACGTTGGCGGGTCCCGGCACGGTTTGAGGGCCGGTGACGATTTTCCCCAAGCCGATGGGGATCTCCTGCACCGGCGACTTGTAGATCTTTGCCGATTTCTTGGCTCGCGCCTCGCTCTCCACGAGCATGACGCCGCCGGCCTTGATGATCTTCCGGCAATTGCCACCGACCGCGGCCCGGTAGTAGGGGCCAAGATCAGCGTCGCCGGGAGCCGCTGCCTGCCGAACCGTGTAGCCTGTTACCTTTGTCTTGACGTAAGGAACCTGGATTTCCGGGACGCCAGGAAACGAGACGGTCACATCCTCTCCAATGAACGCGTCCGTCAGTGTGTCATTCGAGTCGGTCACCAGATTTGTGGTGATGGCCTGTACCTTGCGGTTTTGTCGATCGTCGGTGCAGACCTCACGGAAAGTGCCGTTGGGCTTCACTCGATACAGTCGGCCGGGTTCAAGTCTCTGCGCCGCATTGGCGTTGATCGTCTGACCGTTTTCACCAAGTGCCTGCTGTGCTGCCAATGACGTGCAGCCGGCCAGTGCTGCCAGCAGCGCAACCAGACAAGAGACCCGCCCCATATCGCTGCTCTCCTACACTTTATGCGTGTATATCTCTCATCTAAAACCTTCTGGTTGTCGATAGGGCTTCCGCAGAATTCTTGGCTGTGCGTTACGAAACGGCCGCGGACGGTGGGGCAGGTTTGCCCGCTGCGCTTCAAGCACCCCGCCAGATCAGCCCGCGATCGACGACAAGCCGGTCGCCAGGGCCATGGACCGCTGCGAACAGCAGTCCCGCCAAGAAGGTAGAATGGTCGACGAAGAAGCCGAACTCGGCCTGGTTGCCTTGCCAGTGCGATGGGCCGTGGAAGGCGAATGCCAGGAAGATGACATAGACGCCCGCCAACAGCGCGGCTTCCGAGAAGAATGCGCCGGTCAGGAAGGCGAGCGCCAGCAGGACCTCGAGGACCGCGGCAAGCCACGCCAGCACCAGCGGGATCGGAAAGCCGGCGGCGGCGATGTAGGCTGCGGTGTCGCCCATGCCCATGAACTTGAACGTCGCGGCCATGATGAAGATTGCTGCGAAGATGAGCCGCGCGATGAGAATTGCCGTCGTCCTGGCCATGTCCGTTCCCTTGCTTGAACCTGTATTGCGACCCAAGGACGCGACGCGAGGCCCTCTCCCGACACCGCGCCGGCGTTTTCCTTCGTCCCGGCCCAGCAGCGGGGTTTTCCGGCGGCGCGATTCGTCCTATCGGAACCGCGTCGCGAACGGGAACGACGCATGACCGAAAAGCTCGACCTTTCCAACCGCATAGCCCTCGTGACCGGCGCGTCGCGGGGCATCGGCTATTTCCTGGCCAGGCACCTTGCCGCTGCCGGCGCGCATGTAATCGCGGTCGCTCGGACCGTCGGCGGTCTGGAGGAACTCGACGATGAGATCAGGGCGGCCGGAGGACAGGCCACGCTGGTTCCGCTCGATCTTACCGACATGGCGGGCATCGATCGGCTGGGCGGCGTGATCAACGACCGATGGGGCAAGCTCGACATCCTTTTTGCCAACGCCGCGATCCTCGGCGTGATCTCGCCCATCGGCCATGTCGAAGCAAAGACGTTCGAAAAGGTGATGACGCTCAACGTCAACGCCACCTGGCGCATGATCCGGTCTGTCGACCCGCTGCTGCGGCTGTCGGACGCCGGCCGCGCCATCGTCGTGTCGTCCAACGCCGCGCACAGCGCACGTGCTTTCTGGGCGCCCTATGCCGCGTCTAAGGCCGCGGTGGAAGCGCTTGCCCGCTCCTGGGCCGACGAGACCAAGAGCCTGCCGCTGCGGGTCAACATCGCCGATCCGGGCGCGACGCGAACGGCGATGCGCGCGCAGGCCGTGCCCGGCGAGAATCCTCAGACGCTGCCGCATCCTTCCGACGTAGCAGCGAAATTCCTGAAGCTCGCCAGTCCGGACTTTCTCGAGACCGGGGTGATCTATCAGGCCAAGCACGATCGCATCGTGAGCTACCGCCAGCCAGAGTAGCCCGCCGGCGGCGGCGCCTGGCAGGCCTTTGGCCCAAGGACTGCTTTCGCGGCGATCCTTGCTCGCCGCCCTGTCCTGTCTCACAAGTGCGGGACTGCTGACAGAATGTTGGCAGGAACGCCCGGATATTTCTCCTCGATGAGCGCGGACACCACGACAGCGGAAACGCCGAACGCCGGGCATGCGCTCGGCGTGTTGCTCGTGCTCGGATCGACCGCCGCTTTCGGCCTTGCCGGCATCCTGACCAAGTCCATCGACGCCAACGCGATCGTGATCGCCTGCTGGCGCGGCCTGTTCGGTTCGATCTTCATTTTTTTCTACGTGCTCTGGCGCATGCGCCGCGACGGCACGGATTTTCGCAGCCTGCGGCTCGGCTGGCAGGGCTGGCTGCTCGCCACCATCGGCGCGGTATCGAGCCTCGCCTTCATCGCCGCCTTCCGCAACACCTATGTCGCCAACGTCACCATCATCTACGCGACCGCGCCGTTCGTGGCGGCCGGCCTCGCCTATCTGATCATGCGCGACCGCACCCGCATGCAGACCTTTGTCGCGGCGCTGACCTCGCTGGTCGGCGTCGGTGTGATGGTCTCGGCGGGTTTCGGCACCGGCAACCTGTTCGGCGACCTTCTGGCGATGGTGATGACGCTGCTCAGCGCGCTCTACATCGTTTTGATCCGGCAGTTCCGGAACACGCCAGTCGTGTGGGCAGGCGCGGTTTCCGCCATCATGGTGTGCGTCTTCGGCTGGATCGTCGAAAATCCGCTTGCCGTCACCTGGCACGACATGGCCCTGCTGTTCGCCTTCGGCATGGTCTTCGCGGTCGCGGTCATCCTGTGGACCGAAGGCGCCCGCCGGGTGCCCGCTTCCGAAGCCGGGCTCCTGGGCGCCGCCGAGGTGCCGTTCGCGGTGCTGTTCGCGATGCTTTTCCTGCGGGAGGTGCCGCCGATCGCCACCGCCGTCGGCGGCGCCATCGTGCTGGCCTCGGTGCTGGCGCATGCGGGGCTGGATTGGCAGCGGTCACGTCCACCGCGTCGCGCCTGGCCCAACCAGCGCACGTGATTCGGCGGCGAGCGAGGCAGCCCTTGTGGGGCCGCCGGATGGACCTGCGTCCATCGTCGAGTGGGGGCAACCTGGACCGCTCGCGCAGATAAAATTAGGACGGATGGAGGCGCGGTTAAACGCGGATCGTATTCGCACCAAGTGTGAACCATATTCACATATGGTTGGCCCAAGAGCTCGCTGGCCCGCCAAATGGACACGTTTTCCAGATCGCACCCGTGCGCCAATGCAATCCCGCCTGTGGAGCACGGCGCACTCTGAGCGCGATGCGATAGCGTGCGCAAGGCTCGGCGTCCGGGCCGCGCGTTCACCCCATTTTTCAAGGGTCGCGATGTCAACGCGGGCTGCCAGCGACGTCAGCGAACGCATCTATTCCGGCGTGCTGCTCACCAGCCTCGCCTACCTGCTGTTTTCCAGCCAGGACGCGGCGATCAAGCTGCTCGTTGCCGGCATGTCGGTCTGGCAGGTGATGTTCTTCCGCAGCGTGACCGTGCTGGCGGGCACCGCGCTTTTCGGCGGACGGGGCATTTTTGCCGAGTCCCTGCGGTCGCCGATCGTGAAGCCGATGCTGCTGCGCAGCGGCTTCATCCTCTCTGCCTGGCTTTGCTACTACACCGCCTCGCGCGACCTGCAACTGGCCGAGATGACCACGATCTACTTCGCCGCCCCGGTCATGGTGACGGTGATGGGCGTGATCGTGCTATCGGAAAAGGTGCCGTTCGCCCGCTGGGCCGCGGTGCTGGTGGGCTTTGCCGGCGTCTTCATCGCCTGCGACCCGCAGGAACTCGGCATCAGCATGCCGGTCGCCCTGGTGCTAGCCTCCGCATTCCTCTGGGGCCTGTCGATCGTTCTGTTGCGAAAGATGGCACTGCAGGAGCGGACGATCATCCAAGTGGTGCTCAACAATTTGTTTTTCCTCGTCATATCCCTGCTGGTCATGCTTCCGTTCTGGCAGATCCCTTCTGCCGGGCAACTTGTTCTGCTCGTTGCGACGGGTATCTTTGGTGGCTTCGCTCAATTCACGCTGTTCGAAGGCATGAAGCGGGCGCCGGTTTCAGTGATCGCGCCGTTCGAATATACCTCGCTGGTGTGGTCCTTCGCGCTCGGCTACCTGATCTGGGGCGACCTGCCGCGGCGCGAGGTCTTCATCGGCGCGGCGCTGATCTTGTCCGCCGGCTTCATCGTCATCGCGCACGAGCGGTTCCGGCGCAGCGGCGCGGTCCGCCTCTCCTCTCATTGACCTGCGGGTCGCTTGCGCTAACATTGCCGCGTGCGCAGTGGCTGACGCCGACGCGTGTTGGGAGGTGCGGCATGATCCTGACCGGTGCGCTCCTGATCTGTGTCGCGGCTGCCTGGCTGGTCGTCGCCCTGGTCATAAAGCTCCGCCTCGGACTCGGCATGCGGCAGGCGCTGCTCTATGCGCCGCTGAAGCTCGCCTACCGCATCGAGGATAGCGAGATCGCCGGCGTGCGCGCCACCAGGGCGCCGGTCGTCTATGCCGTCGTACATCAATCGCGGCTCGATCCCGCCTTGATGCTGGCGCTGTTGCCCGAGAGCACGCTGCATATCCTCGACGAGCATTCAGCCCGCACGGCGTGGCTGGAGCCGTTCCGCGAGCTTGCGCGCACCATCGCATTCAACCCGCAGCACGTCTTCGTCAGCCGGCGGCTGGTTCGACAGTTGCGCGGCGGCGGCCAGCTCGCAGTCTACCTTCCGGACGCGGTCGAGCCGGACATCCGCACCTACCGGCTGTTCCGGGCGGTCGCGCATATCGCCGCCCGCGCCGAGGCTCGCATCGTGCCGATCGTCGTCGGCGGGGCGCGCGCCCTGCCCTTTTCGCTGATGCCGCGGGAAAAGGCGCCGCGGCGGCTTTTCCCCCAGCTGACAGTCAGCGCGCTCGAAGGCCAGACGCTGAAGCAGCTGATGGATGCGGCCGGCCCCGCCGCTTCGACGATTTCCAACGCGTTGTTCGACCGCATCGCCGAGACACGGCTCGCGGCGCTGCGGACGGATCGCCCGCTGTTCCTCGCGGTGCGCGACGCGGCGGACCGACTCGGCGCATCGCATGCGATCCTCGAGGACGCGCTGTCCGGCTCGATGAGCTACCGCCAGATGATGATCGGCGCGCGCCTTCTCGGCAGCCGGTTCGCCGCCGAAACCCATGACGGCGAGACGGTCGGGTTGATGCTGCCCAACGGCAATGCCTTCGTGATGGCGCTGCTCGGCCTGCTGGCGGGCGGGCGGGTCGCGACCATGCTCAACTACACCGCCGGCCCCGCCAATATCACGGCGGCGGTCAGCACGGCGGTCGTTCGCATCGTCTATTCATCACGCGTGTTCGTCGAGAAAGCCAATCTCGGCGATATCGTCGCCGCCATCGAGAAAGGCGGCGCGCGGGTGATCTGGCTGGAAGACCTGCGTGCCAAGGCCGACATGTTCGACAAGCTGTCGGCGGCGCTGATGTGGCGCCGGCCGCTCGGCCGCCAAGATGCCGACCGGCCGGCGATCATCCTTTTTACCTCCGGCGCGGAGGGCACGCCGCGCGCCGTGGTGCTGACCGGGCGCAATCTCAACACCAACGCCCGTCAGGCGGAGGCGCGCATAGCCTTCGGCGCCGACGACAAGCTGATGAACGTGCTGCCGGTGTTCCATTCCTTCGGCCTGCTCGGCGGCGTGCTCCTGCCGCTGATCGCCGGCGTGCGGCTCTACCTCTATCCCTCGCCGCTGCACTACAAGCTGATCCCGCAGGCCGCTGCGAAGGTGAAGCCGACCGTCATGTTCGGCACCGACAGCTTTCTGGCCGCCTATGCGCGGACAGCGAAGGACGCCGATTTCGCCAGCGTGCGCCTGCTGGTGGCCGGCGCCGAAGCGGTGAAGCCGGAGACGCGACGCGTCTGGCGGGAGCGCTTCGGCGCCGAGATCGTCGAGGGCTACGGGCTGACCGAGGCCGCGCCGGTCGTGGCCGTCAACACCGCCATCCATGGTCGCGACGGCACCGTCGGCCGCCTGCTGCCCGGCGTGACCGCGCGGCTCGAGCCGGTGGAAGGCGTTTCACCCGGCGGCCGGCTGTGGATCTCGGGGCCAAACCTGATGCTCGGCTATATCAACTCAGACCGACCCGGCGAACTGCAGAAACTGGAAAACGGTTGGCACGACACCGGCGACATCGTTTCCTTCGATCGCGACGGATTCGTTACCATCCGCGGCCGGGCCAAGCGTTTCGCCAAGATCGCCGGCGAGATGGTGTCGCTCGGCGCGGTCGAGATGCTGGTGCAGGCGCTGTGGCCCGAGGCACGCCATGCGGTGGTGTCGGTGCCGGACAAGCGGCGCGGCGAGCGCATCGTTCTGGTGACGACCGCCGAGCAGGCCGAGCCAAACGCATTGCGCCAGTTCGGCAAGCAGTCGGGCGCGGCCGAGATCACCATCCCCGACGCGATCGTCAAGGTCGAAGCGCTGCCGCTACTGGGCTCGGGCAAGACCGACTATGTCGGGGCGCGGCGCGTCGCGGTAGCTCAGCTCGGCCTAGACGCCGCCGCCTGATTTCCTTTCAGCGGCGGCCTCGCGCGCGGCCCGCCGCGAATAGAGGCGCGCGCTGATCGGCAGGAAAAGCAGGTAGGCGATCGCCGAGGCGGTCAGCGTTTCCCATGAGAAATTGGCCAGCAGCAGCACATAGAGCACCACGCACAGGATGAGCGGCAGCACGCGGTCGCGCGAAACACGGATCGCCTTGCCCGAATAGACCGGCAGGCGGCTGACGAGCAGGAAGGCAACCAGGATGGTATAGCCGACGCTCATAAAGGCGTAGGCGCGGTCGACCTCGGCAATACCGGCGAACACCAGGTAGACGGGCAGCAGAACGATGCCCGCGCCAGCAGGCGCCGGCACGCCGACGAAATACTCGCCCTGCCAGGCCGGGCGGTCGGTGTCGTCGTCGAGCACATTGAAGCGCGCAAGCCGCAGCCCGCAGGCGATGGCGAACAGAAGTGCGGCGATCCAGCCCCAGGAGCCGACCCGGTCGAGCAGGAAAGCATAGAGCACCAGCGCAGGCGCGACGCCGAAATTGACGATGTCGGCCAGCGAATCCATCTGCGCGCCGAATTTCGACGTCGCCTTCATCATGCGGGCCAGGCGCCCGTCGATGCCGTCGAGGAAGGCAGCGACGAGCACCATGACCACCGCCGTCTCGAAGCGGTTCTCGAAGGCGAGCCGGATACCGGAAAGACCGGCACAGATCGCCAGCACGGTGATCAGGTTGGGCAGGATCAGGCGGAGCGGGATTTCGCGGATGCGCGGGCCGCCCCGCCCGTGCGGCTCGAACGGCTGGAACGGAGCGATCATCGCGGCGTCAGACCGTCCGCACCATCGGCGGCACGGCCTGCGGGCTGAAATCGGCGATGATGGTTTCCCCGGCGATCGCGGTCTGGCCGAGCGCCACCCTCGGCACCGTGCCCTTGGGCAAAAACACGTCGACGCGCGAGCCGAAGCGGATCAGGCCGAAGCGCTCGCCAATGGCGATGTTGTCGCCCGCCTCGGCCCAGCACAGGATTCGCCGCGCAACCAGGCCGGCGATCTGCACGACCGCGACCTGGCCATTCGGGCCGTCGATGACCAGCCCGTTGCGCTCGTTCTCGGTGCTCGCCTTGTCGAGTTCGGCGTTCAAAAATTTCCCAGGCCGATGCTCGATCTTCGTGATTCGGCCGCGCACCGGCGCACGGTTCACGTGGCAGGAAAACACGTTCATGAACACCGAGACCCGGATCATTTCCGCGCTGCCGAGGCCAAGCTCCGTCGGCGGCACGGAGGGCCCGACAGCCGACACGACGCCGTCGGCGGGGCTGATCACCAGCCGGTCGTCGGTCGGCACGATGCGTTCGGGATCGCGGAAGAAATAGGCGCACCAGCCGGTGAGGACCACCCCGATCCAGAACAGAGATGTCGAGAAGAAGCCCAGGAACAGGGCAACCGCCGCGAAGACCGCGATGAACGGATAGCCCTCGCTGCGGACGGGAACGAAGGTCCGGCGAATCGTGTCGGCTATGCTCATGGCGCCCCGGATGATCGTCTTGTCGCGGTCTGCTTAGCCGAACAAGCCGGCAGGGGCAACGCGACAATCGATGGCGCGCAATTGCGCCGGCGCTACGGCGCGGTCGTGGAAATGGCCCTGTAGGCGGCCATGTCGGCCTCGATGCCCAGCCTCGCCATCAGTGCGGTCGGGTCGAAACCGCGCGCGGCGTGCATCGCCGTCACTGCGGCTCGCGCCGGGCCGATCGCGGACTCGTCGCGCCACTCCACCAGCGTCAGCAGGTTGAAGCGGCCGAATCCGGCCGTCTGGACCAGAATCTGGTCGCGCACGAAACCCGCCTGCCGGCGCAGCAGGGCAATCGTCTCGCCCACGCGTTCCAGGAATTCGGCGCGGGCCTCGTCGGGCACCACGAACTTGTCGATGCGGAAGACCGCATCGGGATTACCGTTGCTCTGTGCGAAGCCATCCATTGCCATGTTCTCCAACTTGCGGCGGCACGATTCAGCACGCTTGCCGGAGTGGCTTACGACCTCAACTTAAGTTGAGGTCAAACCCGATCTAAAAGAATTTCCGAGGCCAGTAATTCAGATTTCCGAGGTGCGGCGACGTACCACGACACCGAGATCGTCCTTTTCGCGGGCTTCGCGCAGGCGCTCTTCCGCCTCGGTCGCCTCGCGCTGGCGGCTCCACATCGCGGCGTAGAGACCGTCGCGATCCAGCAATTCGGCATGGGTGCCCCGCTCTGCGATCGCGCCTTCCTTCAGCACGATGATCTCGTCGGCGCCGATGATGGTGGAGAGGCGGTGCGCGATCACGATGGTAGTGCGGTTGCGGCTGACCAGCTCGAGTGCCGCCTGGATTTCGCGCTCGGTATGGCTGTCGAGCGCAGATGTCGCCTCGTCGAGGATGAGGATGGGTGGCGCCTTGAGGATGGTGCGGGCGATTGCCACGCGCTGCTTCTCGCCGCCGGAAAGCTTCAGGCCGCGCTCGCCGACCCGGGTGGCGTAGCCTTCGGGCAGGTGCGCGATGAAGTTGCCGATCTGCGCCAGGTCCGCCGCCGTCCTCACCTCGTCGTCGGTCGCGGCCATGCGGCCGTAGCGGATGTTGTAGGCGATGGTGTCGTTGAAGAGAACCGTGTCCTGCGGGACCATGCCGATCGCGGCGCGCAGGCTCTCCTGGGTAACGTCCCGCACGTCCTGGCCGTCGATAAGCACCGCGCCCTGCTGCACGTCGTAGAAGCGGAAGAGCAGCCGCGAGATCGTGGATTTTCCCGCGCCCGACGGGCCGACGATCGCCACGGTGCGGCCGGCCGGCACCTCGAAGGACACCCCCTTGAGGATCTGCCGGTTCGGGTCGTAGGAAAAATGCACGTCGCGGAATTCGACACGCCCGGCGGTGATGCGGAGCGGGGTCGCTCCCGACCTGTCGACGATCTCCTGGCTGACGTCGAGCAGGTCGAACATCTGCTCGATGTCGGCCAGTCCTTGTCGGATCTCGCGATAGACGAAGCCGATGAAGTTGAGCGGCACGGAAAGCTGCATCAGCATCGCGTTGATGAAGACGAAGTCGCCGACCGACTGCGTGCCGGCCATCACCTCGCGCGCCGACAGCCACATGGCGATCATCATGCCGACGCCGAAGACGAGGCCCTGGCCGAAGTTCAGCCAGCCGAGCGAGGTCCAGGTGCGGGTCGCCGCCTCCTCGTAGCGCGCCATCGAGCGGTCGAAGCGCTCGGCCTCCATCCGCTCGTTGCCGAAGTATTTCACCGTCTCGAAGTTCAGCAGCGAGTCGATCGCCTTGGTGTTGGCGTCGGTGTCGGAATCGTTCATCTCGCGGCGGATTGAGATGCGCCAGTCGCTCGCCCGCACCGTGTACCAGACATAGACCACGACGGTGACCGCGATCACCGCGACATAGATCCAGCCATAGGCGACTGCGAAGATCACCGCCGTCAGGGCAAATTCCAGCAGCGTTGGCACTGTGTTGAGGATCGTGAAGCGCACGATCGTCTCGATGCCCTTGGTGCCGCGCTCGATGATGCGCGACAGGCCGCCGGTGCGGCGCTCGAGATGGAAGCGCAGCGATAGCTCGTGCATGTGCACGAAGGTGCGGTAGGCAAGCTGCCGAACCGCGTACTGTCCGACACGGGCAAACAGCGCGTCGCGAAGCTGGTTGAGGCTGTTCTGGAGGATGCGTACGACGTTGTAGGCAATGACCAGTGCGACCGGCGCCAGCAGGAAGGCCGGCAGCGGCGGCACGGCAGCGTGATCACTGGCGAGCGCGTTGGTCGCCCATTTGAAGAAATAGGGCACGACGACCAGCACCAGCTTGGCGAGCACCAGAAAGAAGGTTGCCCACAGTACGCGCCGTTGCAAATCCGGCCGCTCGGCGGGCCACATATAGGGTTTCAGGTTGAGCAACGTGCGGAGCATGCCGCCGGACTCGGCAGAGACGGTCTTTCCAGCCATGCGCTATGACTCCGCCTCGCGGCCGCCAGCGGGCGCGCAGCAGCGGTCGAACACGCCGTTGAGGGCGCGGGCCATATCGGCGAGCGCCCGGCGGTCGACCTCGTAGCGCGAGCGCTGGCGGTCGGTAGCGAAGCGGACGATACCGGCATCGACCAGGATCCGCAGATGCTGCGAGACGGTCGACTGCGCCAGGTTCATGCGCCCGACGACATCCTTGCAGCAGCATGCGTCGCGCTCGGCGAGGTGGCGCAGAATCTCGAGGCGCGCCGGATGGGCGAGCGCGTTGAGCTTGCGCGCCAGCGCGGCGGGATCGTCGGCGTATTGCTCGCCCGGCTGTTCGGCTAAGGCGTTCATCGTTTATCGTCGATATACGATGAAGCAAATTACCGCAAGACGGCGCGGCACGGCCCTGCCGGTGCCAGGGGCTGGGACTACGGCGTCGGCGCGATGACCCGCTGGCGTGGCGTGATCTGGTCGCCCAGCGCATCCCAGTCCGCCGCCTCACCCTGCTCGGTCTTTTCCGGCATGGCGAAGATCTGGCCCGGCCAGATCTTGTGCGGGCTGCGGATCTGGTCCTGATTGGCCAGATAAATCGTCGAATAGCGGATGCCGCGGCCATAGACGCGCTTAGAAATGCGCCAGAGCGTGTCGCCGCGGCGGATGATGACCGCGTTGTCGACCGCCTGCAGCTTCGGCGCGAGCACGGTTTCCACTCCGCCCGAGGCGGCACCTACCGCCGCAGCCGTATCCTGGGCGGCGCCGGTGGTGGCCGCCGCGGCCTGTGTTTCGGTGGCAGCCTGAGCGGAAGCGGCCGGCGTTTCAGCCGGCGCGGCGGACGCGGAGTCGGCCGCCTGCTCTCCTGAGGCCTGCGTGCCAGTCGCCGGCGCACCGCTTTGCGCCGGTGCCGCGGCTTGCTGCGTCTCCGTTCCGGTCGATGCGGCCGGTGCAGGCGCCTGGTCGGCTGATGCCGTGGCTGCCGGCTGCTGGGACTTGCTGCCCGCCGCGGCTTCCGGCTGCGCGGTTTCGGCCGGGGCCACAGCCGGGGTCGTTGCCTGGGAAGCGGGCGCGGCGGGCTGTGGTGTGTCGGTCGCGGCACCTTGCGGCGCGGCTTGCGGCTGCGCGGCCTCTCCGGCTGCCACTTCAGTCGCAGGCTGCTGCGGGGCGGCAGCGCCGCTCGCCGCGCCCGCAGCGGGGGCCTCGCTGCCGGACGCGGCAGGTGTCGTGCCGGCGGAATTGCCGCCGCTTGCGGGCGCTTTGACCGGCGCGGAGGCCGGCGGCGCAACGGCGGCGATTGCCTCGCCTGGTTCGCGCTCGAAGGGCACCGCGGCGCGGGCAACCACTTTGGCGCCGTCAGGCCCCAGCGCATCGGCGCGGATGATGTAGTCGCCCACCGCCAGTGCGCGCTGGGCCTCGACCAGGAAGCGCCCGCCTTCCGAGGCGCGGGACTGGCCGAGCAGGATCTCGTTGGCGTAGACCCGGACCAGCCGCCCCGGATCGGCGCGGCCGGCGACGAAAATGCGGTCGCCTTCGATCTCGACGGCTTCCACCGCGACGCTCGCCTGCGGGCCGGACGCCTGCGGCTCGGGCGCGGCGGGCTCCGCTTGCGGTTCCGCCGACGCGACGGCTTGTTCGCCGCTCGGCTGCGTGCCGGTTGCGGCGCCAGCCTCCGGCGCGCCTGCCTGCGCCGGCGACGCTTCGGCGGCCGGCTGCTCAGCCTGCGGTTCAACCGCGGGTTCGGCCTGCGCGGCTGGCCTGCCGGCACCGGCCGGGGCCTCGGGCACGGTGAGAAGGCGGCTTGCCTCGCCTGGCTGCTCGACCATCGCCAGGACTTGCCCCGAAGGGCTGTCGGGCACGGAAACGACTGCGGTCTCGTCCGAGGTCGCGACCGTGCCGTCCTTCTCGGTCGAGCGCAGCACGATCTGGTAGTCGCCCGGCTCCAGCGGCTTGTCGAGGACGACGACGAAATCGCCCGAACCGCCGGCAGTGGTGTCGCCGATCTTTTCCGATCCGGACATGATTTCGACATGGGAGGCGGAAGCCGCCTTGCCGGCGATGACCATCGAGCCGTCGCCCTCGACGCGTACGAGATCGAATGACGGCGCCTTGTCCGGCCCGGCAGCACCCTCCGCAGCCGCGGGCTGTCCGCCCGAAGCGCTGGGTTCGGGGACGGCCGGCTGAGCGACCGTCGGTTCAGGCGCGGTCGCTTCGCCGGGTGCCGGCTGCGGCTCAAGCGCGGCGGATTGTTGTGGCTGCTCGGTGGTCGGCGCAGCAGCCGCCGGAGTCGTGGCGGTATCGGTGGCAGGCTGCGCCGCGCCGGAACCGGCCTCGGTGCCGCCAGCTGCCGGTGGTGTCGTATCCGTGGACGCTTCAGTCTGGCCGGAAGCTTCTACAGTGGCCGGCTGGGTTGCCGTTGCGGCGTCCGTGGAGGCCGGCTGCTCGGCCGCGGGAGCGGCGGTTTCGCCGGTCGCAGGCTGAGTAGACGTCGCGCCATCGCCAGCCGCGGGTGCTGCCGGCGCCGGAGCACTTGCCTCCGCCGGTGCCGTGGCCGGTACCTCGGCTGCCGGCACTGCAGCGCCGTCGGCCGCAGGCAGGCGCGCATCCTTGGATGGCTCCGGTAGGCGCGCATCCTTGATGGTCGACTGCGGCGCAGCGGCATCGGAAAGCGATGCGACCTCAGGTGCATTGCCGTGGAGGTAAGGGTCGAGCGCACCCGTATAGTAGGCGACAGAACCTGCCGCAACGGCACCGCCCGCTGCAAACAGCAACATCTTAAACCACGGAAGTGCCATTAAAACCCGCCCCTTAGCCGACTTCGCTGGTCTAGCGTGTTTTACTAAACCCTACAAGAAAAAGCCCCTCACAACCCTTGACCATAGTTACGACGCTCCCCACCAATGAGTTCCATGAACGCGATTCGCGCCGTCTGCGTCTATTGTGGCTCCTCGCCCGGCCGCAGCGAAATCTACCGCGAGGCCGGCCTGTCGCTCGGCCGCTCGCTGGCGGAATCCGGCCTGCGCCTGGTCTACGGCGGCGGCACCAAGGGCATCATGGGAGCCGTCGCCGAAGGAGCGATCGGCGCCGGCGGCAAGGTCACCGGCATCATCCCGCACTTCCTTGTTACCAAGGAAGCGACTGAACATGCGCTCGGGCGGCTGGACGAACTGCACGTCACCGAAAACATGCACGAACGCAAGCACATGATGTTCGAGAAATCCGACGCCTTTGTGGCGTTGCCCGGCGGTATCGGCACGGTGGAGGAAATCGTCGAGATCATGACCTGGGCGCAGCTCGGCCATCACGCCAAGCCGATGGTGTTCGCCAACGTCGCGGGCTTCTGGGACCCAATGCTGGCTCTGATCGAGCACATGCGCGAGGAAGGTTTCGTCCACACCGGGCATCGGGTGCGGCCGCTGGTCGTCGACCGGCCGGAGGCGATCGTCGGCGCGATCCTTGCCGCCGGCGCCAAGGCGGAAGGCGCGAGCGACGGAGTGCCGTCTGTCATAGAACGGCTGTAGCGTAAGGGCTGCGATGGCCCCTAACACCCCCTTCCAGACCCCACTCCCGCTCGCCGGCGAATCGTCGGCACTGATCCACGTCTTTCATTTCGACCCGACGGGCCTGCTTTGCGCCGACCCCGCGGCTGCGGCCTGGTCATGGCATAATTATTCGCTGGCCGACACGCGCGCCCGCCGCGCCATCGAGACCGACCACGACCTTCCGGAAGTCGTCCGCGAAAGCCTGCTGTCTGCGACCGATACTCTGCACATCGACATCGAGGACGACTGGCTGTTCGGCGAGATCACCGACACCCGCCACAAGCACTACACGGACGCCGAGGAGATCGGCAATTTCCGTTTCGCCTTCAATCGCAAAGCGCTGGTCAGCGCGCGCCGGCATCCGCTGCAGTCGGTCGACGACGTGCGCCGGCTGATCCAGGAGCGCCGGAAGGCGTTCGCCTCGCCGGGCGACCTCGCAGAAGCGGTGGTGCAGCGCTCGCTAGCGCGGCTTTCCGGCGACCTGATTGCGATCGCCGACGAGATCGACGAGATCGAGGAAAGCATCGTCGGCGAGACCTGGAAGCGCGAGGCCGACCGGCTGGCGCGGGTGCGTCGCCGACTGGTTTTCATCCACCGCCACGTCTCGGCCACCGCCAGCCTGTTCCGCCACCTCGAAAACACCCATGGCGGCGACCTGCCGGAGCACATCGCCGACCTCGTGACGCGGCTCTCGCACCGCTCCACCGCCCTGCTTCACGACAGCGAGCAGGTGCAGTCGCGGGCGCGCCTGCTGCAGGACGAGTTCATGGCCAAGCTCACCATCCAGTCCAACAGCCTGCTCTACATCCTGTCGGTGCTGACCGCGGTGCTCCTGCCGATGACCATCATTTCGGGCCTGTTCGGCATGAATGTCGGCGGCCTTCCTTTTCTCGAGAACGCGTACGGATTCTGGATCGTATCCCTGCTGTCGGTGCTCGCCGCGACCGGCGTGCTGCTTTTCCTGCGACGCCTCAACCGCTGAGACCATCCGTTTCACGCAACCGGCGCACCGTCCGTACCGGACAGCCGCACGAATTGCTGCAAGGTCGCATAGGCTGCCGCCGCGAACGAGAAGACAGCGAGCATGGCGCCAGCGGCGAGGAAAAGCGCCTCGTAGCCGGATGCGGAAACCACGGGCGTGCTGAGCAGCGGCGAGCAGAACTGGCCGGTGAAGATCGAGGCGGTCAAGATACCGCCCGCCAGCCCCCTGCGCGGTTGCGGCACGATGTTGAGGGTCATTGCGACGAAACCCGGCGACACCATCGCGTAGCCGGCTCCGACGAAGGCGGCTCCGGGGAGGCTGAGAACCGCCGACTGCAACAGGACCAGCAGCAGGAAGCCGATCGCCATTGCGGCATATCCCGCCGCCAGGACGCCGGCATGGCCTATGGCGCGCTGGATGCGCGAATAAGCGAGCGCCACGCTGCCCCCGGTCAGCATCAGGGTGCTCAGCGCCACACCCGTCATGACGGCGCTGTCATGGCCCTGGGTGTCGAAAAAGAACGGCATCTGGGTCGGGATGATGAAGAAGAACATGTTGGTCAGCGCTTGGGCGACGACCACGCCAGAAAACAGCAGGCGCCAGGCCGGCCTTTGCGCTGCCTCCATAGTGTCTCGCCCCTTCGGATTTGGTGATGCCCGGCGCGGCTCGACGATCAACTTCCACAGCAGCGGCAGGATCAGCAGGGCCAGGCCATAGACCGCAAAGGGATATCGCGGCGAAACAGCGGCGGCCCACCCGGCCAGCGCGATGAAGACCAGCCCGCCGAAATTGCGTGCCGATATCTGCAGGCCGGTCAGCGCATTCCTCGCCTCGCCGACGAAGTAGTCGCCGACCAGAGCCGTTTGCGCCGTCATGATCAAGGCGACCGCGACGCCGAGGACGACCCGGCTCACGAAGATCATGCGCAGGTCGGGCAGGTACAGCCCGGCGGTTCCGGCAACGACGAACAGCACCACGCCGAAGAGAAGCGCGCGGCGGCGCCCGTGCCGGTCGACGGCGAGCCCGACGAACGGAGCGAGCAAGGCGATGCTCAGGGACGGCGCCGGCACGAGCAGGCGCGTCAGCAGCGCCGCATCGGGATCGGCCGCGAAGAGGCGATGAAGTCCGGGCAGCGCCGGACTGATCGTTGCATTCGCCATCACCGTAAGCGTCGCCGCCAACAGCAGCGCGACTGCCCGGCCATCCCGCCAGACTGGTGTTTTTCTCGTGTTCGCTACGCTCGTCATCTCACATCTCTCTTGCCAAAATTGCGATTGGGAGAGACGCTACGACTTCAAGCCAACTTGAGGTCAAGCATGAAAATGATGGATATCGGCGAGGTGGCGGAACGCGCCGACCTGCCGCCCTCGACGCTACGATACTACGAGGAAATCGGCCTGATTCATTCGCTCGGCCGGCATGGGCTGCGGCGGCAGTTCGACCCGACTGTCCTGCTGAAGCTATCGCTGATCTCGCTCGGGCGAACTGCCGGCTTCTCGCTGACGGAGATCGCCGCCATGTTCGGGCGCGACGGTCAGCTGGAAGTGCCGCGCGACGATCTTCGCGCCAAGGCGGACGACCTGGCGCGCCAGATGGCGAGGCTGCGCGTGCTTCGCGACACGCTCCGCCACGTTGCCGACTGCAAGGCTCCGAACCACCTGGAGTGTCCGAGCTTCCGCAAGCTCATCAAAGGCGCGTCACGCACCACAAGGCCGCGAAGGCGGCGCACCGAGGCCAGTTCCTGAGGCGCCGGGCCTCAGGCCTTGCGCAGATCGGCCGTCCAGGTGCCGAAGGCGCGCGTTTCGTCCTCGTGGTTGGGTTCGCGCCAGGGCTCCAGCAGTGCCGCCTCGTACCACTCGCGCATCGCCGGCAGAGCGAGGATGCGCTCGACATAGGCGGATGCGCCTCCGCCGAAGTCCAAGCCATATGTCTGCGCGCGAAAGGCGACCGGCGCGTAGAAGGCGTCCAGCCCCGTGAAGGTCGATCCCGCGAGCCAGGGACCGCCGAAGCGCGAAAGACCTTCGTTCCAGATCTCGCCGATGCGGGCAATGTCGGCCTGGAGCGAGGCCGGGCGCTCGCGCAGTTCGACGCGGATGCCGCAGCTCATGCCGCACATGTTGCGCAGGCTCTGGAAGCTGGAATGCATCTCGGCTGAAGCGGAGCGGGCGAAGGCGCGTGCACTGGCGTCCGCCGGCCAGACGCCCGGGTGCCGTTCGGCCAGATATTCGACGATCGCGAGCGAATCCCAGACCGGCATGCCGTCGTCGATGAGGCACGGCACGCGCCCGCTCGGCGAGAGCGGCTTGTAGGTGGAATAACTCGACCCGGTCGGAAACGGGATCTGGTGCTCCTTGAACGGGATGCCGAGCACCTTCATGAGAATCCACGGCCGCAGCGACCATGACGAATAGTTCTTGTTCGCGATCACGAGTTCGTACACGGCCGTCACCTCCTATGTGCGAAATACATGGACCAGGTGTATATCGCCAGCGCTGCCCATATCAGTGCGAACACCACTGCCCGGACCGTTCCGAGCGGTTCCCCGAAGGCGAACACGGCGGTGAAGAAAACGATCGTCGGCGCGATGTACTGCATGATGCCGACCGTCGAGAGCCTGAGCAGCTTTGCGCTGTTGGCAAACAGCATCAGGGGTGTTGCCGTCACCACCCCGCAGCCGGCCAGCAGGAGGGCGTCGCGCACGCTGGCGGTGAAGTGGCCCTCGCCCCGCGCCTGCAGGAAAAGAATGAACGCCAGGGTCGGCAGGCCGAGAATGAGCACCTCAAGGAAAAAGCCCTGCACCGGGCCGATGGGCAGCATCTTCTTGAGCAGCGAATAGGCGCCCCAGGACACGGCCAGACCCAGCGAGACCCACGGAAGTCCGCCCGCTTCCCAGGTCAGGACGGCGACCGCAAAAGCTGCAAGGGCGATCGCACCGAGCTGCGGCCAGTCGAGACGCTCGCGCAGGACAGCGGCACCGAGGAACACGGACAGAAGCGGGTTGATGTAGTAGCCGAGCGCAGCCTCGAGCGCCCGGTCATGCGTCACTGCCCAGACGTAGATGGCCCAGTTTACCGTTATCAATGCCGCCGTCAGCGCCGCGAAAGCGAGCGTCTTCCGGTTCCGCAGCGCAATCCTGATGTCTGTCGCGAGCCCGAGCCAGAGCACCATCACGCCGGCGACCGGGATCGACCAAAGGATGCGGTGGGCGACGATCTCCATGGCCGGGATGTGCGAAAGGTTGCGCATGTAGAGCGGCAACAGTCCCCACATCAGGTTGGTCGCAAGTGCGAAGAGCACGCCGCGGAAGGCTGGATTGTCGCGCGCAACGTGCATGGCGGTCATGCGCGCCTTACTATTCGGCGCGCGCCCAATTCACCATCGCAAACTGCTGATGGCTGATGTCGTTTCGGTGATGGATCGCGCCGCACGCCTACTCCGCAGCGACCAGCCCGGCCATCTCGCGGTTCTTCATCAGCTTGTAGATGATGGAGTCCATCAGCGCCTGGAAGGAGGCGTCGATGATGTTGTCGGAGACGCCGACCGTCCACCAGCGCGCGCCGGTGTCGTCGTGCGATTCGATCAGCACGCGAGTGATCGCCTCGGTGCCGCCATTGAGGATACGCACCTTGAAATCGACCAGCGTCATGTCCTCTATCTCGCGCTGGTATTTGCCGAGGTCCTTGCGCAGCGCGATGTCGAGCGCGTTGACGGGGCCGTGTCCCTCGGCCACCGACATGCGCTCGTCGCCGTCGATCACCACCTTGACGATCGCTTCCGACACCGTCTTCAGCTGGCCATTGGCGTCATGGCGGCGCTCGACCATGCAGCGGAAGCTGGAAACGCGGAAGAATTCCGGCACGTTGTCGAGCATGCGGCGCGCCAAAAGTTCGAAGCTGGCGTCGGCGCCCTCATAGGCATAGCCCTGCGCCTCGCGCTCCTTGACCACGGAAATCAGCGCGTCGAGCCGATGGTCGGCCTTCGGCACGTCGATGCCGCGCCGTTTCAGCTCGGCGATGAAGTTTGCCTTGCCGCCCTGGTCCGAAACCATGATGCGGCGGCGGTTGCCCACCGTCTCCGGCGGTACGTGCTCGTAGGTCTTCGGCTCCTTGGCGAGCGCGGAGGCGTGGATGCCGGCCTTGGTGGCGAAGGCGGAGGCGCCGACATAGGGCGCCTGCGGCTCGGGCGCGCGGTTGAGCAACTCGTCGAAGCCGCGGGAAAGCCGCGAGATGCCGGCCAGCCCCTCGGCCGAGATGCCCGTCTCGAAGCGATCGGCATAGACAGGCTTCAGCATCAGCGTCGGGATGATGGAGATCAGGTTTGCGTTGCCGCAGCGCTCGCCGATGCCGTTCAGCGTGCCCTGGATCTGGCGCACGCCGGCCTCGACGGCCGCCAGCGAGTTCGCAACCGCCTGGCCGGTATCGTCATGCGCATGGATGCCGAGCCGCTCGCCCGGGATGCCGGCCGCGATCACCTCGCCGACGATGCGGCGAACCTCGGAGGGCTGGGTGCCGCCATTGGTGTCGCACAGCACCACCCAGCGCGCGCCGGTGTCGTAGGCGGCTTTCGCGCAGGCCAGCGCATAGGCGGGATTTGCCTTGTAGCCGTCGAAGAAATGCTCGCAGTCGACCATCGCCTCGCGTCCGGCTGCCACCATCGTCTCGACCGAGGCGCGGATTGCCTCGAGGTTTTCTTCGTTCGTGCAGCCCAGCGCCACGCGCACGTGATAGTCCCAGCTTTTTGCGACGAAGCAGGTGGCGTTGGCCTTCGCCTGCAGGAGCGCAGCAAGGCCGGGATCGTTGGAGGCCGAGACGCCGACGCGCTTGGTCATGCCGAAGGCGACGAACTTCGAACGCTGCGTGCGCCTTTCGGCGAAGAAGGCGGTGTCGGTCGGGTTGGCGCCCGGATAGCCGCCCTCGACATAATCGATGCCGAACTCGTCCAGCATCCTGGCGATGGCGATCTTGTCCTCGACGGAAAAGTCGATGCCCGGCGTCTGCTGGCCGTCGCGCAGCGTGGTGTCGAAGAGGTAGAGGCGTTGTTTCATCATTGTAGGCCGGCGCTTGAGCACCCCCCTCTGTCCTGCCGGACATCTCCCCCGCAAGGGGGGAGATTGGCAGCGTTGACGCTGCCGCCCGCCCAGCAGCGTCGAAGATTGGCGAAACTGTCGATGACAGCCAATCTCCCCCCTTGCGGGGGAGATGTCCGGCAGGACAGAGGGGGGTGCGAAGGAACGCGGCGCAGGCTCATGCCTTTCCTCCGAACTTGTCCGTCGCGTAGATCAGCCGGTCGAGAATGCCCGGCTCCGAATAGGCATGGCCCGCGCCTTCGATCAGAAAAAACTCAGCCTTAGGCCAGGCCTTGTGCAGCGCCCAGGCATACTTCGCCGGGCACGGCATGTCGTAGCGACCCTGGACGATGAGGCCGGGAATGTCCCTCAGCCTGCCCGCGTCGCGGATCAGCTGCCCCTCGTCCAGCCACCCGGCATGGACGAAATAGTGGTTCTCGATGCGTGCAAACGCGATGGCGTAGTCGTCCTCGTGGAACTTGCCGCTGGTCTCGGGATCGGGCAGCAGGGTGATCGTCTCGCCCTCCCAGATGCTCCAGGCGCGGGCGGCCTCGATCTGCGCGGCGCGATCGCTGCCCACCAGCCGCTTGCGGTAGGCGGCCATCATGTCGCCGCGCTCGGCCGGCGGGATCGGCGCCAGGAAGCGCTCCCACTTGTCCGGGAACATCTCCGACACGCCGAACTGATAGTACCATTCGAGCTCGGGCCGCGTGAGCGTGTAGATGCCGCGCACGACCAGTTCGCTAACCCGTTCGGGATGCGTCTCAGCATAGGCGAGCGCCAGCGTCGAGCCCCATGAACCGCCGAAAACCATCCATTTGTCGAAGCCGGCCATTTCGCGCAGCCGCTCGATGTCGGCGACGAGATGCCAGGTCGTGTTGGCCTCGAGGCTGGCATTGGGCACGGATTTGCCGCAGCCGCGCTGGTCGAACAGGATCACGTCGTAGAGTTTAGGATCGAACAGCCGCCGGTGTTTCGGCGAAAAGCCGCCGCCCGGCCCGCCATGCAGGAACACGGCCGGCTTGGCGCCCCTGGTGCCGGAGCGCTCCCAGTAGATGCTGTGGCCATCGCCGACATCGAGCATGCCGGAGTCGAACGGCTCGATCGCGGGATAGAGAGTGCGCAGGCTCATGTCTTAGTCTCCGGCGGCCAGTTCTCGGTATCGTGGTCGGGGTGCTGGTGGCCGACCACCGAGCGCATGAAGGCATCGAAGGCCGGGCTGTCGCCCTGCTTGCGGAACGGCAGCGTGTGCAGCCTGTCGAAGAAGGGCAGCATGTCGGCTGGATTGACCTGGATGACCGGTGCTGCCTTGCCCGGCTCGTCCAGCGCGCCGATGGCGATCTCGGTGCCGCCCTCGTATTCGTAGGTCAGCGGCGTCCCGCAGCTCGCGCAAAAACCGCGCTTAACCACGTTGGAGCTCTGGAAATGGGCCGGCCCGCCGCGCGTCCATTCCAGCCCCTTCGCCGTCACCAGCGGGCCGAAGAACGAGCCGAACGCCTTCTGGCACATGCGGCAATGGCAGATGGAGGCGCGGCCGAGCCCCGCAAGACGAAACCGCACCGCGCCGCACTGGCAGCCGCCCGTGATCGAGGTCATGGCCGGTCCTCCGGCGGCCAGGTTTCCGTATCGTGGTCGGGGTGCTGGTAGGAGACGAGCGTCGCCAGATAGGACGCCGCGCCGGCATCCTCCAGCGTGTCGTGGCCCGGCAGGGCCGGCATCTCGTCGACATAGGGCAGCTTCGCCTCGGTGCCCCACTGGACCACCGGCCGGATCTCCTGCGGCTGGTCGAACGCGGCAATCGCCAGCGCCACGCCGTCCGGCGCCTCGAAGGTCAGCGGGGTGCCGCAGTCCGCGCAAAAGCCACGATGGACGGAATCGGACGAGCGGAATTTCTTCGGTTTGCCGCGCGTCCAGGTGAGCTTGGCCCCACGCACCGAAACCAGCGGGAGATAAAAATTGCCGGCCGCCTTCTGGCACATGCGGCAATGGCAGATCGATGCCTCGCCGAGCGTGCCCTCGACATGAAAGCGCACGGCGCCGCACTGGCAGCCGCCCGAATATTGTGGCCGGTTGTCGAGGCTCATTGCCGGCCCCCTCCCTCAACCGCCATGGAAGACCGCCTCGATGTTGTTGCCGTCCGGATCGAAGACGAAGGCGCCGTAATAGTGCGGATGATAGTGCGGACGCAGGCCCGGCCCGCCATTGTCCTTGCCGCCAGCCGCGATCGCGGCGGCATAGAAGCGGTCGACCTCGGTGTTCGAGCGGGCGGAAAAGGCGATGTGGCGGCCGGGTCCCGGCTCGCCCGCGCCGGTGATCCAGAAGTCCGGCTTGGTGCGCCCGTAGCCGCCAACCTTCACCCCGCCGGTGTGCTCGACCGGCACTGTCATGATCATGGTCGCGCCGAGCGGCGCCATCACCGCGTCGTAGAACGCCTTGGAGACGTCGAAGTCCTTCACCGATATGCCGATATGGTCGATCATGGGTGGTGCTCCTCGCTTGCGAATGATGCGCCCGCGGCCTGCCGAATAGCATCCGCCTGCGTCAGGCCGGCGACCGCCACGATATGGGAACAGACGCCGTCGATATCGCGCAGGACGTCGTCGTTCCAGAAGCGAAGGACGGTCCAGCCGTCGCTTTCCAGGCGCTTCGTACGAGCGGCATCTGCCGCCGCTGCCGCATCGTCGCCGTGCTGCGAGCCGTCCGCCTCAACGATCAACCGAAGATCTGGGCAAGCGAAATCAACGATAAAGCCCGCGATTGGAAACTGCCGCCGAAAGGAATGGCCCATCAGCCGATGCGCCCTAAGCTCATTCCAGAGCTTGAGTTCCGCATCCGTCATTTTGCGCCGCATCGCTTTCGCGCGGGAGCGATTCTCTGGCGGGAGAACAGAGTGCGGCATCACATCCGCTCCGGCTGTTTGTCGGCGGCGTCAACCGAAGCGGGTGAGACCTGCCAGTTCAGCGCCCGACGTTGCCCCCCTCTGTCCTGCCGGACATCTCCCCCACAAGGGGGGAGATTGGCTGCCATCCACCCCTCGCTCGTTCTGCAACGGTTACGAGTTGCGAAACCGAAGCGGCCGGCCAATCTCCCCCCTTGTGGGGGAGATGTCCGGCAGGACAGAGGGGGGTGCTGTCCCGCCAGACTTCCCGCTGGTGCAAGCTCAACCCTCACCGCTTCACCTCCCAGGTGGTGATGCGTTCGCCGGTGGCGGGGTCCTTTCCGTCCTTCAACTGGATGCCCTGCGCCAGAAGCTCGTCGCGGATTCTGTCCGCCTCCTTCCAGTTCTTTTGGCGGATGAAGGCGAGACGTTCGGCCACAATGGGGCGGATTCTTGCTTCCATCTTGCCGTCGTCAACATCAACCTGCAAAAGCTCCGTCGACGGCGCGTCCTCATACAAGCCGAGGAAATCCAACGCAGACCGAAGACGGCCTGCAGCCTTCACATACTCGGGCGCATGCTGGCCTCTCTTCAGATCCCGGCTCAATGTGTGAAGAACCGAAACAGCCGCTGTCGTCGAGAGATCATCGGCCAGCGCATCAATGAGCTCGGCCGACACCGGTTGCGCGGGCGCCGCATGTGCCTCAACGTTCCAGTCGTAGAGCAGATTGCGGGCCTCAAACAGCCGATCGGCGGTAAAGTCGATAGGCTGACGATAATGGGTCATCAGCATAGCGAGCCGAAGTGCTTTGCCGTGCCACCGCGCGTTTCCGAAACGCTTGGTCTCCAGCAGTTCGTGGATGGTGACGAAGTTGCCTTCGCTCTTCGACATCTTCCTGCCTTCGACCTGCAGGAAGCCGTTGTGCATCCAGTAGTTCGCCATCACGGCGGTGCCGTGCGCGCAGCGCGACTGGGCGATCTCGTTCTCGTGGTGCGGGAAGATGAGATCCAGCCCGCCGCCATGGATGTCGAACATATGCGGGTGCTTTCGCCCCTCTGGCGAGAGACGGTCCTTCACCGCATCCCAGAGCAGGGCATCGCTCATCGCCGAGCACTCGATATGCCAGCCCGGACGGCCATGGATCGCAAGCGGCTTGCCGCCGATGCGGAACGTTCCGTCCCAGCCCGGCTCGTCGGCAGACGATTCCTTCCACAGCACGAAGTCGGCCGGGTTCTTCTTGTGCGCGTCGACGGCCACGCGGGCGCCGGCCTGCTGCTCGTCGAGGTTTCGCCGCGACAGGCGCCCGTAGTCGGGCATCGAATTGACGTCGAACAGAATTTCCCAGCCGCTGTCGCCCTTGGCAGCATAGGCTTTATGGTTGTCCAGGAGACATTGAACCAGCGTCACCATGTCGGCACGGCCATCGGCCCGTGGCAGCACGAACTCGGTCGCGCGCGGCTGCTCGTCCGGCGGCAGGCAGCCCAGCGCGGTCACGTCCTTCTGGTACTGCCCGTAGGTCGGCTCGGTGACCCTGCGGATCGCCTCGTTGAGGCCGAGCCGCCCGGCCGCGATGTCGGCGCCGTAGTCGCGAAGGGCCCGCGCGTTGATCTTGTCGTCCACGTCGGTGATGTTGCGGACATAGGTGACATGCTCGGGGCCGTAGACATGCCGGAGCAGCCGATAGAGCACGTCAAAGACGATCGCCGGGCGCGCATTGCCGATATGGGCATAGTCATAGACTGTCGGCCCGCAGACATACATGCGCACGTTGCCTGGATCGATCGGAGAAAAGACCTCCTTCGACCGCGTCAGCGTGTTGTAAAGCCGCAACGTTTGCGGGTTTTCCGACATAAAAGCTCCCCTGGCCTGCTGGCCGGGGCGTTTGCTTATCTTGCGAGAGAGAAGGCGAAAACGACCGGACCAGCGCTGGCGCTAGCCAATAATGCAAATGCCGCAAATGGCGGTCGGCGTTTTCATGGCCTGCCTTATGCCGCCCGCGCACTGGCGGCGTCAAGCGGGAAGTTGCACGATTCCGGGCATTTGCGGGCGATTTTCGGCCTGGCCGAGACGTCGCCGCGCAGGCGCGGCACACGCCTGTTACACCGAACCGCTAGTCGCCAACGGCCGTCCGCCAGAGGCGGGATTTCGGCCGCGGCGCCGGCGGGATTTCGGTAAGATTTGATTAAACATGCAGGCGCAAGGAATCGTGAGTGGTCGGTGGATTGCCTACAACCGCCACGATTCGGTCCTATTCGATCACCATCTACGCGCCTCGACGCCAAGACGCAGGAACACGGAAATGCAAGCGATGAAGAACGAAGCAGAACAAACCCGACGGCAGTATGCCGCTCTGACCAAGCTCTATCGGCCGATCGGCCCGGCTGCCATCGCGGCGGCGCTGATCTGCACCGCCAAAAAGCGCCCGGCCGGCAAGAGCGCCCGCAAGCAGTCCTGAGGCAAGGCGGCTAGAACAGATTGAGCTGGTCGCCGGCGGCGGGTTCCCCCGGCGCCGCACTGTCGCCCGCCGGCGCCGGATCGACCGGCGCCTGGACGTCGGGATCGGTGTTGGTCACCTTGTTGACCTTGTCCGAGATCGGGATCGCCTCGAAGAAGCCGGGCTCGACCGGCTGGGTGAGGTCGGCCACGTCGCGCGGTTCGTTGGCGCGGCAATCGAGCCAGCGGCGATAATCCTGCGGCCGGATCACCACCGGCATGCGATCGTGCACATGCGCGACATCGCTGTTGGCCGCGGTGGTCAGGATGGCGCCGGTGTCGATCTCGGAGCCGCCCGGCTCGTGCCAGGTTTCCATCAGCCCGCCGAACGCCACCAGCCCGCCGCCGCGCGGCCTGACGAAGTAAGCCTGGCCCGTCTTCTTGCCGTCGCGCTTCCACTCGTAGAAGCCGGACGCCGGCACCAGCGTGCGGCGATGACGCATCGCTGCACGAAAGGTGTTCTTCTCGGCCGCGTCCTCGGAGCGCGCATTGATCAGCAGCGGCAGCTTCTTCGGCTCCTTCGCCCAGTAGGGAATGAAGCCCCAGCGCACCAGCAGCGAGCGCCGGTCCGGCAGGTTCGATCCGGGCGGCTGCGGATGGCCGGCGATCACCATCAGTATCGGCTGGGTCGGGGCGATGTTGTAGCGCGCCGGGAAATCCCCGAGGTCGAGGATGGCAAACAGCGCCGCGACCTCCTCCGGCGTCGCCGTCAACGTGAAACGTCCGCACATGCTCGACCAGGGTTCCCGATTGCAGCCCTTCACGATAGGAATGGCGACCGTCGCGGACAACCCCTGCCCGCCCGCTATACCGGATTACCCATGATCGCAACAATCGACGCGGTGTCCGTGGCGCTGCTCGTCGGAAACCGCATGCTGCTCGTCCGGCGCGGCCAGCCGCCCTCGCAGGGGCAGTACGCCTTCCCCGGCGGGCGCGTGGAGGAGGGCGAGACCGACGAGGCCGCGGCGCGGCGCGAACTCATGGAGGAAACCGGCATCGTCGCTGGCGCGCTGTCGCCCCTGCGCGAAGTCATGCTGCACAGCGAGCGCGCCGGCCAGCCGGTGCGCTACCGGCTGCGTGTGTTCTTCGGCCGCGCCGAAGCCGCGGCGCCCCGCGCCGCCAGCGATGCCGCCGAGGCCGCCTTGTTCGAACTCGAGCAGATCGAGCGTCTGCCCGTGACCGGCTCGACGCTGGAGATCGTGCGCGAACTGCTGGCGGGCACGCCTGCCTGAGGCGCCGCCTTGCGCCCGCCGGAATGCTTTGCGACAAGGCAAAAATGCCCGTCCAGCGCATCCTGATCGCCACGCTGCTTGCCGCGAGCCTCGCCGGCCCGGCGCGTGCAGTCGAGGCGCCCTACGAGGTCGGCTTGCTACGGCTTGCCGAGATCCTCGGGTCGCTGCATTTCCTGCGCGCGCTCTGCGGCGAGGCGGGGGAGCCCTGGCGGGCGCAGATGGAGGCGCTGCTGGCGACGGAAAATCCCGACCCGGCGCGCAAGGCCCGGTTCATCGCTTCGTTCAACCATGGCTACCGCACGTTCGCGGCAACCTATCCGACCTGCACCGCCTCGGCCGCGCAGGCGATCGCCCGCTACACGAAGGAAGGCGAAACGCTGGCGCGTGACATCGCCACCCGCTACGGCAACTGACCGACGGAATGTGGCATGCCTGTCACAGTTGCTAACGAAAGCTTAACGGGCGTTTTCGGTATTAACTCAAATTTGAGCTTTCCATATCGGGACCCCGGTTGATCCGTTAGACTTTCCGCGTGGGTCGCGCGAGTGGCCCGAGAGGCGTTGCCCGCCGACTCGCGGCAATGAAAACAAAAGTCCTTTCAATGGATTGCCGGGTGTCGTAACGATGGGTGGGGCGAGTTGCAGGCGAGCCGGTGCGTTTTCCGCCGGCCAGGGAACGGGTGGGTAGGCGTATGGAGCAACGCGGCGCAGACATCGACGCACTGGTCAGGGAAGAGAAGCGCCTGACCGCCGAGGAGAGCCACCACGAGGCCTGGGCCGAGGGACTTTCCGCCGGCATCGAGCCCGATATCATCGCCGAAGCGGCCCTGACGACGGCGTTCGCGGAGCTTCTGCGCACAAATGGCGAGCAGGCCGCACTTGGGCTGCTCGACCGCATCCGCGACCGCGTGATCCACGGAGAGTTCGAGCCCAGGCGCCTGCGACACTGAAGCCTCCCACGGATTTTGACTAAGCAGACACGTTTGGGCATCATGTCCGCGACAGCAATCGGAACCCTTCCGTTGAGCGGCGCGCTGGACGACATACTCGGCTTGGTGCGGACTCTCCTGCGGACCCGGCGCTTGGCCATGGCGGCCGCGGCTGCGGCCTTGCTGGCCCTTTCCACCGGCCCATCCCTGGCGCTGAGTGAAATCCAGCGCGAAACGGTCGCGCCGCCCGCCGCGACAGCCCCGCAAGCACCGGCCGACACCGAGGAAACACTGCCCATGCCGGACGCCGGCCAGCCGGCCGACGAGCCGGGCGACGTCATCGGACCGGACGAAGAACCGGATGAGCCGGACGATGCGGTGACGCCTGACGGACCATCGCGGCCGCATGTCGACGACGGCCCGCCGCCGCCAGTGCTCTACGACATCGGGGCCCTGCCGGAGCCGGTGCAGCGGATGCGCAATCTCATCCTCGAAGCCACCCAAAAGGGCGACATCGAGGGGCTGCGGCCGCTGATCGGCAGCGGTGATTCGCAGACGCAACTGTCCCTCGGCGGCCTGGACGGCGACCCGATCCAGTTCCTCAAGGATCTGTCCGGCGACGACCAGGGCCACGAGATCCTGGCGATCATGGAGGAAGTGCTCTCGGCAGGATATGTCCATCTCGACGTTGGCACGCCGAACGAACTCTACATATGGCCGTATTTCTTCGCGCTGCCGATCGACAATCTGACGCCACGCCAGCGGGTCGAGCTGTTCAAGATCGTGACCGCCGGCGACTACGAGGACATGAAGAGTTTCGGGGCCTACATCTTCTACCGCATCGGGATCACCCCCGACGGGCACTGGTCGTTCTTCGTCGCCGGGGACTGACAATGCTAGAGCGGTAGCGCCTCTGAAAACACGACGGGCTTGCCCTGCCCCGACGCGACGATCTCGGCCTCCCACATCACCCGCTTGCCGCGGACGATGGTGCCGACCGGCAAGCCGGTGACCTCGCGGCCGTGGTAGGGGGTCCAGCCGGCCTTCGAACCGGCCTGCTCGTTGCGGATCGTTGCGCGCCGCTTCATGTCGACGATGGTGAAGTCGGCGTCGTAGCCCGCCGCGATGCGGCCCTTGCGCGCGATGCCGAAAATGCGGTTCGGCCCGTGGCTGCTAAGGTCGACGAAACGCTGCAGCGTCAGCCGCCCGGAATTGACGTGGTCCAGCATGATCGGCACCAGGGTCTGCACGCCCGTCATGCCCGACGGCGACTTCGGATAGGGTGCGGCTTTCTCCTCCAGCGTGTGCGGCGCGTGGTCGGAGCCCAGCACGTCGACGATGCCTTGCGAAATCCCCCGCCAGATTCCGTCGCGATGCGCGGCGCCGCGCACGGGCGGGTTCATCTGCAGCAGCGTGCCGAGGCGCGCGTATTCGTCGGAGGACAGCGTCAGGTGGTGCGGCGTCGCTTCGCAGGTGGCAACGTCCTTGTGGTCCGCCAGGAAAGCGATTTCCTCCCTGGTCGAAATATGCAGCACGTGGATGCGTGCCCGCGCGCGCCGCGCGATCGACACCAGCCGGTGCGTGCTCATCATCGCGGTAAGCTCATCGCGCCACACCGGGTGCGAGGATGGGTCGCCGTCGACACGCTCGCCCAGGCGCTCGCGCAGGCGGAATTCGTCCTCGGAATGGAAGGCTGCACGGCGCCGCGTGTTCTTCAGGATGGAGAACACGCCCGCGTCGTCCTCAACCAGCAGGTCGCCGGTCGAGGAGCCCATGAACACCTTGATTCCGGCCGCACCGGGCAGGCTCTCCAGTTCGCCGACGTGAGGCGCGTTATCGCGGGTGCCGCCGACCCAGAAGGCGAAGTCGCAATGCATGCGACCGGTTGCGCGGCGCACCTTGTCCGCCAGGGTTTCCCCGCTGGTCGTCAGCGGCTTGGTGTTCGGCATCTCGAACACGGCGGTGACGCCGCCGAGTACTGCCGCGCGCGATCCGCTCTCCAGATCCTCCTTGTGCTCGAGGCCCGGCTCGCGGAAATGCACCTGGCTGTCGATGACGCCCGGCAGGATGTGCAGGCCGCGACAGTCGATGCGCTCGCCGGCATCGGCGCGCGAGAGGTCACCGATTTCGACGATCCGGCCGGCGCGAACGCCGATGTCGCGAACACCCTCGCCGTCATGGTTGACGACGGTGCCGCCTGTCAGGATGAGGTCGTAGGCGTTGGCCATCGTCGCGGGCTGCCCTTGCTCGTGCCTGTGGCCGGGCTTACGTAATGGCCTGTCCTTTTGCAACGCTGGAATTGCGTCTCATGCCGACCGTGCGCCTCGAAGATCGCGCGCTGATTGCCGTCGAAGGCCCGGACGCGGAGCATTTTCTGCAGAACATCCTGACGGTCGACCTCGACCGGCTGGGCCCCGGCGTCGCCATGCCCGGCGCGCTGCTGTCGCCGCAGGGCAAGATTCTTTTCGACTTCCTGGTTTCCTGCACTTCCGGTGGCTTCCGCCTCGATTGCCGCGCCGACATCGCCGATGATTTCCTGCGCCGGCTGATGCTCTACAGACTGCGGGCGAAGGTGCAGATTGCGAAGGTCGACCAACCATTTGTCGCCGCCGGCTGGGAAAGCGATTCCGCTTCCTCCGAAAGCGATTCAACCACTTCGCGTAATGATTCAGATTGGCTTCGCGACGGCCGCTTTCCCGAAACGGCGGACATGCGCCGCGGCTACGACCTGAGGGCCGCTCCGGACCCGCTCGAAAAATACACCCGGGCGCGGATCGAAAACGGCATTGCCGAGAGCGGCAGCGACTACCAGCCGGGCGACGCCTTCCCGCATGACGTGCTGCTCGACCAGGTCGGCGGCGTCGGCTTCCGCAAGGGCTGCTACATCGGCCAGGAGGTCGTCTCGCGCATGCAGCACCGCGGCACCGCACGTCGCCGTGTACTGATCGCCTCCGCCGCCGAGCCCCTGCCGCCCGCCGGCACGGAGATCATCGCCGATGGTCGCGCCATCGGCGTGCTGGGCTCGGTGTCCGGACAGGACGGCCTCGCCATCGCCCGCATCGACCGGGTCAAGGACGCGCTGGACGCCGGGAGGCCGCTGATCGCCGGCACGGTTGCGCTCGACCTTGCCATTCCTGCCTGGGCGAGCTTCACCTTCCCGGCTTCCACCGAAGGCGCAGAGGCCTAGTGCCGGACCGCGTCGGAGCGCCGCCGCGGGCCTGGCAGCGCATGCTGTCCGGGCGCCGGCTCGACCTGCTCGACCCTTCGCCGCTCGACATCGAAATCGCCGATATCGCGCACGGGCTTTCCCGTGTGGCGCGCTGGAACGGCCAGACCGTCGGGGAGCACGCCTTTTCGGTGGCACAGCATTCGCTTGTGGTCGAGGCGCTGTTCCGCGAGCTTGTGCCGGAGGCTTCGCCTGGCGCGCGGATGGCGGCCCTGCTCCACGATGGCCCCGAATATGTGATCGGCGACATGATCTCGCCGTTCAAGTCGGTGGTCGGCGGCGGCTACCGCGAATGCGAGGCGCGCCTGCAGCGCGCCATCCACCTGCGCTTCGCGCTGCCGCCGGAGTTGGCCGAAAGCCTGAGGAAGCCGATCAAGCGCGCCGACCAGATCGCCGCCTATTTCGAGGCGACGCTGCTCGCAGGCTTCTCGATCTCGGAGGCGACGCAGTATTTCGGCCGTCCGCGCGGGTTCAGCCCGGATCGCTTCGATTTTTCGCCGAAGCCGGTGGGCGCGGTGCAGCAGGCCTTTTTGCGATGTTTCGAGGAAATCGAGGCGGAGCGCTCAGTGCAGCGCTGAAGCAAGCGCCGGCATCGGCGTGATCGAGACGCAATTGCGGCCCGCCTGCTTCGCTCGATACAGTTCCTGGTCGGCGATGCGGTAGAGTTCCGAATAGGCAACGGTGTGATCGAAGATGACGCCACCGACGCTGACCGACAGCGCGCGCGGCTCGCCGTCGGCGGTGAAGCGTGCCGCGTTGATCGTCTCGCGGATACGCTCTGCCACCCTTTCCGCGTCGCGCGAATTCGAGCCGGGCAGGAACACGCCGAACTCCTCGCCGCCGATACGGCCGACGAGGTCGGCGTTGCGCACAAGGCCGCGGATCGAGCCGGCGATGATCTTCAGCGCCTCGTCGCCGGAATCGTGGCCGAAGCGGTCGTTGATCGACTTGAAGTGATCGGCATCGACGATGAGCAGCGCGCCGGACTTTTCCGCCTGCTGCTCCTGGACCGCCGTCAGGTAGGCGTCGACCAGCATGGTGAAAGCGCCACGGTTCAGCACCGCCGTGAGGCTGTCGGTCGAGGCGACAACCTGCAGTTCCGCCTGGGTGATCGCCAGCTGCCGCATCTTGTAGCTGAACGCGAACAGCAAGGGCACGGCGAGGATGATCGGCAGCAGCACGTCGTTGCGCAGAGACTTCGCAAGGTCTTCGGGGCCGAAATCCATGAACAGGAGATCGACCGCCACCGGCACCGCAATGCACAAGAGCGTTCCGAGCGCGGTAACCAGGATAACCCTGCCCCAGCCGCGCGCGGAAAAGTCGAAAAGCCTGGCGTTCACGAGGTCACGCTTCCACATCGCACGCAACGTAACCGCCGAGGCTCAACAATTCCGCAACGCGATTGGTAAATTTTGAGATGAGAAAAATTGCTTCGTGATCGACTCTTCGCGCAGACAGCCAAGAAATCGCCATGGTGGCGCCAAATGAGGTGAAAGGAACCTTTTCCAGTCACAATCGTTTCATATGCGGTTGCGACGAGATGGGGCAGGAGTACATCCATGAACAGGCTGTTCCGAAACCTTATCACCGACCTTTCGGCCAGGCTGCCGCGACGCGAAAACGACCGTCGGCTGCCCACGCCCAGGCCGGCATTGCCGGCCGAACCGACGAGCCGCGATGCCTACCGTCCGGCGCCGCGCCCGGCCTTCCGGCCGAAGCCGCCGAACCTGACTGATATCACCTCGCATCTCTGAGTTTATCGCGCATCAGCGGACGCGCATGCAGGCCTGACGAAAGGCGGCTAACGACCTGGCCGGTCGAGGCGCTCGAGGAACCACTGGGTGAGGCGTACCCAGACCTCGTCCTTCTCGCCGGAATCCTCCCAGCCGTGGTCTAGGTTGGGATTGTCGTTGACCTCGATGACGAAGACGCCGTCCTTGGTTTCCTTGAGGTCGACGCCGTAGAGGCCGTCGCCGATGCAGCGGGCGGCGCGCACCGCGGCATCCACCACCCCCTGCGGCGCTTCCTTGAGCGTAAAGGTCTTGATGCCACCTTGGTCCGGCTTGCCGGCGCGGTCGTGGTTGACGATCTGCCAGTGCTTCTTCGCCATAAGGTAGTGCACGGCAAACAGCGGCTGCCCGCCCAGCACGCCGACCCGCCAGTCATATTCGGTCGGAATGAATTTCTGAGCGAGCAGGAGATCGGAATCCTCCAGCCATTTTGTCGCCAGAGCTTTCAGCTCGGAGAGGTTGGAGGCCTTGCGCACGCCGCGCGAAAAGGCGCTGTCGGGGATCTTTAAGACCAGCGGAAAGCCGAGCGTGTCGGCGGCGATTTCGAGGTCGCCGGAACCCGCGATCATGACCGTCGGCGGCACCGGCACCTTGTTGTAGGCCATCAGCTCGTTGAGATACACCTTGTTGGTGCAGCGGATCATCGACAGCGGATCGTCGATGACCGGCATGCCTTCCTGCTGCGCTCGGCGGGCGAATCGGTAGGTGTGGTTGGAGATCGACGTCGTCTCGCGGATGAACAGTGCGTCGTAGTTGGCGAGCTTGGCCAGATCCCTTGCAGTGATCGGCTCCACCTCGACGCCCATCCGCTCGGCGATCTTCGCCCAATAGCGCAGCGAGGCGATTTCCGAGGGCGGCATCTCCTCGTTCGGGTTGATCAGCGTCGCGAAGGTATAGCGCGCAGGCGTGCGCGCCTTGGTGTCGCGCCACTCGCGACCGGTATAGGTTTCGAGGCTGGCCAGGAAGCGCCTGCGCTCGTCAGGCGTCATGCGGGCGAGCGGCTGGAAGGCGATCTTGCGGATCGACGCCCATTCGCCATCCAGGATCGACACTTCGAGCGCCGGGGCACGGAACCAGTCGAACAGCAGCTTGGCAAAGCGGTCCCAGGCTTTGCTGGGCCCGATGCCGAAGTAAATCTCCACCTTGGCGGGAAACGAGCCGCCCAACGCCTTGCGGCACTTGTTCAGCGCCACGTCGAGTTCGGGCAGCGCGTGCTCGTAGAGCTTGCGCTCGGAAAGGTCGATCATCGTCTCGACCGACGGGATGACCCGGTGGCCGCGCGAACTGGCGAGCAGCGAGGCGTAATAGCCGCGGCTCTGGTAGGCATAGCTATTCGACAGGTTGATCACCTTCGGGCGCTGGCCGCGGAACAGGGCCGGGTGCGCGAGGTAGTCACGACTGGTGATGATCTTGTGCGGCGTCGCGACCTGATCGAGGTCGTTCTGCCTGCCGGTGAGTATGACCCAGCTCATGGGGCCCCGCCGATATGGGTTGATCCGTGCATCAGGGCAAGCAATGCGAGAGACGGCGCAACGGTTGCGTGGGTGACGCCGCGCAAGCATGAATGGCGGCGCAGAGAGCTCATCGAGCGCTGCTCTCCGACGCCGGCAGCGCCGGACGCTGGCGTACATTCCTGCGAGGCACGCCGAGAACCTTCTGGAAACGAAGCGCTGCCATGCCATCGTCGTAATAGGCGCGGACTTCGCCGATCGGCGCGTAGCCGGCACGCCGGTAGAGGGCGATGGCGCGCGCGTTGTCCCGCCGCACCTCAAGGCGCAGGGCGTGCGCGGCGCGAGCGGCCGCCGCCGCTTCGGCGGCGTCCAGCAAGGCGCTGCCCTGGCCCTTGACTATCGAGGCGACCGAATAGAGCCGCGCCGTGTCGAGGCCGCGGCGAAAAAGCACGACCGCATAGCCGGCAATCGAGCCCGCAACCTCGGCGACCAGCACTGAAGCGCTCGGGGCGGAGATCAGGTGCGCGAAGGATCGCCGCGACAGCCGGTTGCCCGGGAACACCCGGCTTTCGATTGCGGTGAGCGCGTCGATATCCTTAGGGGTTGCCGTTCGAATTGCGGCGGGCATGCGGTGCCGGAAACCTCCTCGAAAGGCGAAGGAAATGCCCGGTTTCGGGCGCTCTTGGCGTCGCCTTCGATCGCGCAAGCCCAGTTTCGCTTTCGCTCCCCGATTGGGGCCGAATTGTGACGACAGATGCGGCTATCCTCAGGCGTGCGGGCCTTCCAGGAGCTGGCGATAGGCGGTCTCGGCAATCTCTCGCAAAGCCCCCTCCGGAAGGTCGCCGGCGACCACGCAGCCATAGCCCTCGTCGAGCCAGTAGAGCGCGTTGACAGAGCCCTCCGTCTGGTTGCGGAAACCGGTCTCGTCCTCGCCCGGCTCGCGGGTCACGTAGAGCGAAATTCGCCGACCGGCGTCGTCCTCGTACATGAACTGCGCGGCCATCCCGGTGGCGCCCGCGGGCAGCAGCCGGCCGCCGATCAGGCGAAACCCCTTCGCGGCGAGGTCCGGCGCCGTCAGCGTCACCCCAACGCGCTTCGACAGCCAGCCGATGAGGTGATCCTTCTGGTCGACGCCGACCTCGACCACGTGCAGCTTCTCGGCCGAATAGACGCGGTGGGCGGCCAGCGCGCCCTCGACGAACCCCAGCGTATCAGGATCGGCCGACGGCCGGCCCGCATGGCCGATGCCATAGCCGACCGCCCCGCCGACCAGGAAGATCACCGCGGCCGCCGCCACGTTGCGCAGCCACAGCATGCGGGCCGAGCGCCGCATCGGCGCGCGCACCAGCTTACGGAGTCGCTCCGGCACCGGCTCGCCCAAGATCGGATCGAGCGCAGCGCGCAGCTGGTCGCGGTCGGTGGCATAGCGTTCCGCGCGCGCCTTCATATCCGGATTGGCTTCCAGCCAGCGCTCGAAGCCGGAGCGGTCGTCGGCCGGCATCTCGCCGTCGAGCGCGAGGTGGATGTCGTTTTCGGTGAAAAGCCGCGGGCTCATTTTTCGACCATCCTGATCGATCGGCGGCGGGCCTGGTCGTCGAGAAGGCCGCGCAGTTCCTCGCGTCCGCGCGCCACCCGCGACATCAGCGTGCCGGCGGGTATCCCCAGCATGTTGGCCGCCTCGGAATAGGAAAAACCTTCGACCGAGACGAGAAGCAGCGCGACGCGGCGGTCGTCGCCGATGCGGTCCAGCGCGTCGGCGATGTCGCGCGCCGCCATCTGGTCTGCCTGCTCGGACGGCACCGCGAGCGCGGCTTCATGGTCGAGCGAAACGGCGTTCGCCGTGCCCTGCCGCTTCACCTTGCGGACCTTGTCGATGAAAAGATGATGCATGATGGTGAAGAGCCAGCGGCGCGGGCTCTCGCCGGTGCGCCAGTTGTCCAGCCTTTGCAGCGCGCGCTCGACGCTGTCCTGCACGAGATCGTCGGCGCTGTCGCTGTCGCGCACGAGGGCGCGCGCATAGCGGCGCATCCGCGGTAGCTCCGCGACGATCGCAGCCTTTCTTTCATCGTCGATGCCCAAGTCACGCCGTCTCCGATGGCGAGGCAATTGAAACCGGCCGCCCGCCTATGGCAAGCATCGAGAAGCGTCCAAGCCCGCGCCCCCATGTTCGCCCGATCGTGCAGGTCAACGCAGCCGGGGCAGCAATTATTCCCGACGCATCAACAATTCTGAATGATACCCTCGTATCAATTCGTTTCTCGGTTGATTGGTCTTCACGCTATGGAGGCGAGTTGGCGGAGAATTGTCCATGGCATCAATTGTTGTGCGCGACGCTGCGAAGAGCACCTTTCCCTGGCTGATCGTGGCCTGCGGTTGCATCATCGCGGCGCTGACCTTCGGCCCGCGTTCGGCCATGGGCTTCTTCCAGCTTCCCATGCTTGCCGACCGCGGCTGGGATCGCGCCACCTTCGGCCTGGCAATGGCGATCCAGAACCTGTTCTGGGGCCTCGGCCTGCCGTTCTTCGGCGCCATCGCCGACCGCTTCGGCACCTGGAAGGTGCTGGCAATGGGGGGCGTCATCTACGCGGCAGGGCTGACGCTAATGGCGACGGCGCAGACGCCGGCGATGCTCAATGTCGGTGGCGGCATCCTTGTCGGCCTCGGCGTTGCAGCCGGCTCGTTCAGCATCGTGCTTGCCGCTTTCGCGCGCCACACGGGGCCTGAGAACCGCTCGATCGTGTTCGGCATCGGCACCGCGGCCGGGTCGGCCGGCATGTTTTTGTTCGCGCCGATCAGCCAGGCGATGATCGACGCCTATGGCTGGTCGCAGTCGCTGATGATCATCGCCGTATCGATGCTTGCGCTGCCGCTGCTGGCCATTCCGCTGCGCGGCAATTCACGCGGCGAAAGCGGCCAGATAGCTGCGCTCGAACAAACCGCCAGGGCAGCACTGCGCGAGGCGCTGGCGCACCGCAGCTACATCCTGCTGGTGTCAGGCTTCTTCGTCTGCGGCTTCCAGGTCGCCTTCATCACCGCGCACTTCCCCGCTTATATCGGCGACATCGGGATTGCGCCGAAGTACGCGGTCATCGCGCTCGCCCTGATCGGCTTTTTCAACATAATCGGCTCGCTCGCCTCCGGCATCATCGGCCAGAGATATTCCAAGCCGCATTTCCTGTCCTGGATCTATATCGGCAGGTCGATCCTGGTGACCGCCTTCCTGCTCTTGCCGCAGACGCCGGCCAGCGTCATCATCTTCTCGATCCTGATGGGGCTGCTGTGGCTGTCGACCGTGCCGCCGACCAACGGGCTGGTGGCCATCATGTTCGGTACGCGTCACCTCGGCATGCTGGGCGGCGTGGTGTTCCTGTCGCACCAGATCGGCTCGTTCCTCGGCGTATGGCTGGGCGGCACCCTCTACGACCGCTTCGGCAGCTATGATCCGGTCTGGTGGCTGGGCGTTGCGCTCGGCATCTTCGCCGCGATCGTGCACTGGCCGATCGAGGAAAAGCAGATCGACCGGCTGGCGCCCGCACCTGCCGAATAGTCGCCTCAGCGCGGCGCCAGATTGGCGGCAGGAAAGATCGCGCAGGTCTCCGTGCCGAACGCCAAGAGCCGACCGCGCGCGTCCATCAGCCTCGCTTCCGATACGGCGAGCGTGCGGCCTTTCGAGATAACCCGCCCTTCGCAGATCACCTCGCCCGTGTTCGGGGTGATCGGCCGCGTCAGGTTCACCTTGAACTCGGCGGTGGTGTAGCCCTCGCCCTTCGCAAGCAGGGTGTGCACCGCACAGGCGAGCGCGGAGTCGAGAAGCGTCGCCGCCCAGCCGCCATGCACGCCGCCCAGCGGGTTGAGGTGTCGCTCGTTGGGCAGGCCGCGAAACACCGCCCTGCCCTCGCCGACTTCCGAGAGCGTGAAATTGAGCGTCGCCGCGATCGGAGGTGCCGGGTAATGACCGTCGATCACCCGCTGCAACAGCTCGATGCCCGGTATCGACATCAGGTCCTCGAGTGGGATGGTGCCGATGCCGCGCGGCGCGACGACACCCGGATAAAGTTCAACGGCAGTCATGCGGCGGTTTCTTTCCCGTGGGCAGGAAGGGCGTGGTACTTCCGCAGCGCGGCCATGAAGCCGGAGCGTGCGTCGGGCTCGATCATCCCGCGCGGCTCGTAGACATGCCGCTGCAGGAAATAGCCGGTCATCAGGAAGGCGGCCTCAAGTTCGGCCAAGTCCGCCTGGACGCGGCTGCCCGGTGCCAGGAATGCCGGCAGCGCCAGCATGCGGTCCCGCCACGGGTCGCCCGCCTGCCGCGACACCGCGCGGCCGGACTTCGGGGACACGAAGGCGAGGTCGTCGAGGCTTCCGGTCGCCGCACAGCGGGTTAGGTCGAGGCCGAAGCCTAGTTCTTCCAGCACCAGAAGCTCGAAACGAACCATCAGCTCGCCGGCATTTTCCGGCTGGTCGAGATGCTCCAGCACCACCGCCAGCGTGCGGTAGAGGATGTCGTGCGGGTCGCGCTCGGGCAGCAGGCGAAGATGCGCGGCCAGCACCTGCAGGCCGTGGACGGCGGCGCCACTTGCGAACAGGCGCGCCGCATTGTGCTCCAGCGGCTCGACCTGGAAGCTGCCGAGATGCTCGTCGAGGCGGGCGCGCCAGATCAGCTCGACGCGGTTTCCCGCCTGCAGCACCGGCTGCTGCTTTCGCGACCGGCCACCGCGCACAAGGCCGAGATGGCGGCCATGCGCGGCGGTCATTACCTCGAGGATGGCGCTGGTTTCGCCATGCCTGCGGGTGCCGAGGATGATTCCTTCGTCGCGCCATTCCATCGCCAAAGGCTCTCACAAAAGCCGGAGGCCCTGCAAGCAGAGCGTGTCAGGATTGCTTGCGCGATATTATCTGACTATAGTCAGGTAATGCAGAATTCTATCGATCAGGTCCGCAGTTTCAACCGCATCGTCACGCTTCGCGTCGGCGCGCTGGACGACAGCTATCTCGGCCGCGGCCGGCCGCTCGGGCAGGCGCGCCTGCTGTCGGAAATCGCGCGCCAAGGCGGCGACATGCGCAAGCTGCGCGAGCGGCTCGGCCTCGATTCCGGCTATTTCAGCCGGCTGGTGCAATCGCTGAAGACGCAAGGGCTAATCACGCTGGGCCGGCAGCAAGCCGACCGCCGGCGGCGCGAGATCGCGCTGACCGCCAAGGGCCTTGCCGAGCATGAGGGCTACGAGACGCTGTCCGACGGCCTCGCCCGTTCGATTCTCGACCCGCTGAACGCCGGCCAGCGCGACCGCCTGCTTGCGGCGATGGCGGAGGTCGAAGCGCTGCTGACTGCGGCATCGGTGGCGATCGACGCCGAGCCGATCGACGGCGAGGCCGCGCAATACTGCCTGGCCCAATATTTCCAGGAGTTGGCAGAGCGTTTCGAGGAGGGGTTCGACACTGCCAGGGCCAAGGCCGAAGCGGACAATTCAATGTCGCCGCCGGACGGCTGCTTTCTGGCGGTGCGCCTGTTCGGCCGCGCCATCGGCTGCGGCGGGCTGCGCACGATGGCGCCGGGCGTCGGCGAGATCAAGCGCATGTGGGTGGCGCCAGAGGCGCGCGGCCTCGGCGTGGCGCGACGTCTGCTCGGCGCGCTTGAGGCGCGCGCCGCGGGCCTCGGGCTGCACACGGTCAGGCTCGACACCAACCGGGCGCTGACGCAGGCGCAGTCGCTCTACGCCAAGGCCGGCTATCACGCGATCGAGCGCTTCAACGACAATCCCTACGCCGATTTCTGGTTCGAGAAGGAGCTTTCGGCGCAAGGTTCGAGTTAGCTGCCCGGAAACTCCAGGCCCATCTCGCGGTAGCGCTCTGGATCGTCGCCCCAGTTTTCGCGCACCTTCACGAACAGGAAGAGATGCACCGGCTGTTCCAGGATGGCCGCGATTTCGGTTCGCGAAGCCTGTCCGATCGCCCGGATGGTCGCGCCCTTGTGGCCGAGCACGATCGACTTCTGGCTGTCGCGCTCGACATAGATCACCTGCTCGATGCGCACCGAGCCGTTCTGCTTCTCCTCCCATTTTTCCGTCTCGACGTGGGAGGAATAGGGCAGTTCCTCGTGCAGGCGCAGATAGAGCTTTTCGCGCGTGATCTCGGCGGCGAGCTGGCGCATCGGCAGGTCGGAGATCTGATCCTCCGGATAGTACCAGGGGCCTTCCGGCAGCGTCTTCGCCAGCCAGCCCAAAAGATCGGTGCAGCCGGAGCCGGTCAGCGCCGAGACCATGAAAGTGCGGTCGAACGCCACCTTCTCGTTGGCATCGGCTGCGAGCTTCAGCAGTTTTTCGTGCGGCACGCGGTCGATCTTGTTGAGCACCAGCACCTTGGTCTGTCGCACGTCCACGAGTCCTTCGAGGATCGCCTCGGCGTCGCCGCGGATGCCGCGCTCGGCATCAAGAATCATCATCACGATGTCTGCGTCCTTGGCGCCGCCCCAGGCCGTCATGACCATGGCGCGGTCGAGCCGCCGGCGCGGGCGAAAAATGCCCGGCGTGTCGACCAGCACGATCTGCGCGTCGCCATGGGTGACGATGCCGCGCACCAGCGCGCGCGTCGTCTGCACCTTGTGGGTGACGATCGAGACCTTGTTGCCGACGAGCTGGTTGACCAACGTCGACTTGCCGGCATTGGGCGCGCCGAGCAGCGCCACGAAGCCCGAATGCGTCTGTTGAGGAACCGATTCGCTCATGCTTCGCCTCCCTGTCCGGACCAGACCCCCTCGCGCACCAGGAAGGCGGTGGCGGCGGCGCGCTCGGCCGCCTGCTTGGAACGGCCGCTGGCGCGGACCTGATCGAAGCCGGGGATGGTCAGTTCGACCGTGAAGACGGGTTCGTGGTCCGGGCCCACGCGTCCGGCGACCGCATAGAGCGGCCGCTCGCCATTGATGCGGACGACCCATTCCTGCAGTTCGGTTTTTGAATCGCGCGGCAGGCGGCCAACCGTCTCGGCGCGTGGCTCCCAGTAGCGCACGACGAAGGCGCGCGCCGTCTCCAGCCCGCCTTCAAGATAGATCGCGGCAATCAGCGCCTCCATCGCGTCGGCAAGCACGTTGCGGGCACGGCGCCCGCCTGCCGAACGCAGCGAGGAATCGGTGCGGACAAAGCGGTCTAACCCGATCTCCAGCGCGATGTCGGCGCAGGTGTCGGCGCTCACCAGCGCGGCGAGCCGCACCGCCAGATCTCCTTCCCGACCGTCGGGATAAAGCCGGTAGAGCAGTTCGGCCACGACGAGGCCGAGCACCCGGTCGCCCAGAAACTCCAGCCGCTCGTTGTTGTCGGTGGCGCGCAGCGCGCTCGAATGGGTGAGCGCCAGTTCCGCCAGCGAAAGGTCGCTGAAGGCGTGGCCGGTTATCCCGCGCAGGTCCTCCGCGAGCGTTGCCCCGACCGGCCGTTTCTTCGCCATCGCTACCTGACGACGTTGAACAGGCGGGAGCCGCGCAGATCGGTCGGCCACTTCCAGATTTCGAGCGGGCTGGCGCCGTCGGCAATCGAGAAGAAGATGATGTTGGCGCGCCCGACCAGGTTTTCGAACGGCACGAAGCCGACCGTGAAGCGGCTGTCGGTCGAATTGTCGCGGTTGTCGCCCATCATGAAGAAATGCCCCTCCGGCACCACGAACTCCCGTGTGTCGTCGCCGATCGAGTTGGGCGACAGGTCGAGCGTGTCGTAGCTGACGCCGTTTGGCAGCGTCTCGCGGTAGACGTCGACCGGGCGGTTGACCTCGGTGATGTCGGGATTGTTGATCTGGCCGACCTTCTCGCGCGGCACCGCCTCGCCGTTGATGAACAGCTGGCCGGCCTTCATCTGCACGCGGTCGCCCGGCAGGCCGATGACGCGCTTGATGTAGTCGAGCGAGGGGTTCGGCGGGAACTTGAACACGACGACGTCGCCGCGCTGCGGCTCCGAGCCCCAGATACGTCCCGAGAAAAGCGGCGGCGAGAACGGAAAGGAGTGGCGCGAATAGCCGTAGGCCCACTTGCTCACGAACAGGTAGTCGCCTTCGAGCAGAGTCGGCCGCATCGAGCCCGACGGGATCGAGAACGGCTGGAACAGGAAGGTGCGGATGACCAGCGCGAGCAGAAGGGCCTGCACGATGACGCTGATCGTCTCGCCCAGTCCACCTGACTTCTTCTGCGATTTTTCGGCCACGCTCATGTCGTCCTCGGTTCCCGGATCGGGGTTGATATACGGGGTCGCCTTGCTATCGGCAACGCCGTGCCGGTCATCATCCGTCCAATGGAAGGGCTTCGATGATCACGAACGCCTGAGCGAGCGGGAAATCATCGGTGATGGTAAGATGGATCACGCCGTGGTGGCGCGGCGGCAGAAGGCGCGCGAGCCTTTCGGCCGCCCCGCCGCTGAGATGCATCGTCGGCTTGCCGCCCGGCAGGTTGACGACGCCCATGTCGCGCCAGAACACGCCGTGAGACAGGCCGGTGCCCAACGCCTTCGAGCAGGCTTCCTTTGCGGCGAAACGCTTGGCGAAGGAAGCGGCTCGCTGGGCGCGGCGATTCGACCGCGCCTGCTCCACCTCTGTGAAGACGCGCTGGACGAAGCGGTCACCATAGCGTTCCAGGGTCTTCTCGACGCGTCGAATGTCGATCAGGTCGCTGCCGATGCCTACGATCATGAGGAGGGAGCAGGCTCGCTGTCCTCCACGCCGGCGCGCGCACGCTCGGCAAGCCGCCTGCGGCGGCGGTCGCGAAACGCGGTCGCGGCCCAGCGGGTCAGCACGTAGAAGATCGCCGCGAACAGCAGGCCGAGCGGTATCGCACCCACCGTAATCGGTTTCAGCAGCGGCTCCCACAGCGGCGCAAAATCGAGATGCGCCAATGCGTGGCCAAGATGTATCGGCTGGGCCGGCTCCGAGGCGCTGCCTTTGAGGATGAGTTCGCCGAGTTCGTAGCAGGCGCCCCAGATCACCGGGAAGGTGATCGGGTTTCCGAAGGCCGTGCCGATAGCGGACGCCACGATGTTGCCGGCAATCAGCCACGCAAACAGCGCCGCAATCGCAAAGTGAAAGCCAGGGATTGGCAGGAAGGAGACGAACACGCCGGCGGCGACCCCGGACGCGATCGCATGCGGCGTCGCGCTCAACCGCAACGCGCGCTTGGCGAAATACTTGGCCGAGCGCCAGAACGAGCGGCGCGGCCAAAGCGATGTGCGCACCCGCTCACCGAGGCCGGCGGGCACTTTGCGTCCGAATAGCATCCGTCAAATCTAGCGCTGAATGATTGCCGCAGACAATATCAGAGGCTGCGGCTACCGGGCTTTACCGGCGGAATTGCGGCAAGCTCCGGCGGCAGCCGATCGGCCGGATAGGCGGGGACCTCATATTCGGCCAGTGCCACCAGCGGCACCCCGACATCGGCCTTGCCGGCGGAACGGTCGATGATGCAGGCGGCCGCCACGACATCTGCGCCGAGCGCCCGCATGCAATCCACCGTTTCGCGGATCGACAGACCGGTCGTCACGATGTCCTCGACGATGACGACGCGCGCGCCCGGCTCGATCTCGAAGCGGCGCAGCCGGAACACGCCGCCCTCGCGCTCGACCCAGATTGCCGGAACGCCGAGGTGGCGCGAGGTTTCATAGGCAGGGATCAGGCCGCCCACCGCCGGCCCGACGACGTAATCGATTTGGCCCGGCATCGCGTCGCGGATGCGTGCGGCGAGCGCCCTGCACAGCTTCTCCGTCTTGTCCGCATGCATGAACACGCGCGCCTTCTGCAGGAAGATCGGGCTGCGCAGGCCGGACGTCAGGATGAAATGACCTTCGAGGACGGCGCCCGCCTCGCGGAAGATGTCGAGCACTTCACTCGTGTTCATGGCCTGCCTTTCGAGCTTCGCTCAGCCGTTGACGCGCTGGGCGCTGCTGACGGCACTGCTTTCCTTGAGCTGCGACAGCAGCCGGTTGAGGTGCTTCAGATCCCACACTTCGAGGTCGATCAGCATCTCGGTGAAATCCGGCGCCGTGCGCACCATCGACAGCATGTGGATGTTGGCGTCGTTCTCGGCGATGACGCGCGCGATCTCGGCCAGCGATCCGGGCTCGTTGAGCGCCGTCACCGAGATGCGCGCCGGAAAGCGCTCCTTCGTCGCCTCGTCGATGTCCCAGCGCACGTCGATCCAGCGCTCCGGCTGGTCGTCGAAGGCGGTCAGCGCCGGCGACTGGATCGGATAGATGGTGATGCCGGAGCCCGGCTGCATGATGCCGACGATGCGGTCCCCCGGCACCGCGCCTTCCGGCGCGAACTTCACCGGCAGGTCGCCGCCTACGCCGCGGATCGGCACCGCCGCGCCCTCGCGTTCGGCTTCCGGCTTCTCCCGCTGACCGCCGCGGCCCGGCAGCTGGAACAGCATGCCTGCGGCGTTGCGGATGTTGAACCAGCCTTCCTCGCGCTGGTGCTTCGGCTGCTGCGGACCGACGCGCTCGTCCTTGAAATCGGGGTAGACTGCGCGCAGCACGTCATTGGACGACAGTTCGCCGCGGCCGACGGCCGCCAGCACATCCTCGATGTCCTTGCGCGCAAGGCGGTGCAGCACCGGCTTCAGGCTTTCCTTGTTGAACGGCTTGCCGCTGCGGCCAAAGGCGCGCTCCAGGATGCGCATGCCGAGCCCGGAATACTGCTTGCGAACGGCGTTTTTCGTCGCGCGGCGGATGGCGGCGCGCGCCTTGCCGGTGACCACCACCGCTTCCCACGCTGCCGGCGGTACCTGCGCCTTAGAACGGATGATCTCGACCTCGTCGCCGTTCTTCAGCTCCGTCATCAGCGGCATGATGCGGCCGTTGACCTTTGCGCCGACGCAGGTGTCGCCAACGTCTGTGTGCACCGCATAGGCGAAGTCGATGGGCGTCGCGCCGCGCGGGAGCGCGATCAGCATGCCCTTCGGCGTGAAGCAGAACACCTGGTCCTGGAACAGCTCCAGCTTGGTGTTTTCCAGGAAATCCTCGGGATTGTCGCCCTCGGCAAGCTGCTCGATCGTGCGGCGCAGCCAGGCGTAGGCGCGCGTCTCGCTGGACAGTTTCTGCACGTCGCCGCCGTTGCGGCGATCCTTGTAGAGCGCGTGAGCGGCCACGCCGTATTCGGCAATGTCATTCATCTCCTGGGTACGGATCTGCAGTTCGATGCGCTGGCGCGACGGCCCCACGATCGTGGTGTGTATCGAGCGGTAGTCGTTCTGCTTCGGCGTCGAGATGTAGTCCTTGAAGCGACCGGGAACCATGGACCATGTCGTATGGACGGCGCCGAGCACCCGGTAGCAATCCTCGACCTGCTGCACGATCACGCGAAAGCCGAAGATGTCGGAAAGCTGCTCGAAAGAGAGCGCTTTGGCCTCCATCTTGCGGAAGACGGACCAGGGCTTCTTCTGCCTCCCCTTCACCTGGGCAGAGATATCGTGCTTGGCGAGCACGGCGGCGAGTGCCGCCTCAATGTCGCCGATGACGCCGCGGTTGCGCTCGAACATCTCCTGCAGTCGCCCGGTCACCGTGCGGTATGCCTCAGGGTTGATGTGGAGGAAGGCGAGGTCCTCGAGTTCCTCGCGCATCCCCTGCATGCCCATGCGGCCGGCGAGCGGCGCATAGATCTCCATTGTCTCCTCGGCGATGCGCAGGCGCTTGCCGGGCGGCACGTGGTCGAGCGTGCGCATGTTGTGCAGGCGGTCGGCCAGCTTGACCATCAGGACACGTACGTCCTCGGAGATGGCAAGCAACAGCTTGCGCAGGTTCTCGGCCTGCTCGGCCTTCTTCGAGACCAGGTCGAGCTTCTTCAGCTTGGTCAGTCCCTCGACCAGCCGGCCGAGTTCGGGACCGAACAGCTCGTCGATCTCCTGGCGCGTCGCCGTGGTGTCCTCGATCGTGTCGTGGAGAAGCGCCACAGCGATGGTGGCCTCATCCATGTGCATCTCGGTGAGGATCGCAGCGACCTCGAGCGGATGCGAAAAGTATGGATCGCCTGAGGCTCGCCGCTGGTGGCCATGCTTCTGCATGGCATAGACGTAAGCCTTGTTGAGCAGCGCCTCGTTCACGTCGGGCTTGTAGCGCTGAACACGCTCCACAAGCTCGTATTGGCGCATCATCGGCTGCTTCTCGCGTCGCAAAACGGAATATGCGCCGCCGTTGCCGGCAGCGCATATCAGAAATAGCGTCGATTGGTCACGCGCGGAAGGGCGCGCAAGCCAAGTGCTTCAATATTCGTCGCTTTTTTCCGGCGGGACGAGCCCTTCGATGCCGGCGAGAAGGTCTTCCTCGGTCATCCGGTCGAAGGCGATGTTGGAGTCGTCGTCGGCGTCCACATCGGCGGCAACGGCGCCCGTACCGGTCTGGTCGGCGATCGCCTGATCGGCCTGCTCGGGCTCGTCGACCTCGACGTGCTTCTGCAGCGAATGGATCAGGTCTTCCTTCAGGTCGCCCGGCGAGAGCGTCTCGTCTGCAATCTCGCGCAGTGCCACGACCGGGTTCTTGTCGTTGTCGCGGTCGATGGTGATGGGCGCACCCTGCGAGATCAGGCGGGCGCGGTGTCCGGCAAGCAGGACGAGCTCAAAACGGTTCTCGACCTTGTCGATGCAATCTTCGACGGTAACGCGGGCCATCGATGCCCCTTTCATATACGGTAGCGGGAAGGAAGCGGGTCATAACGCGAAGCATGCCGAAAAACAAGCTTCGCGTGGCCGCGTCCTTGTCGAGGTAGATAGGCATTGTTTCGCCGGCCCGCCAGGGGCGAGCCCGGCTCGCACCGCGTCTCAGCGTGGCGCTGCGAACTGCAGTTCGGCGTTGGCGAATTCCTGCATGATTGCGGACATGCGCCCCGCCGAGATGCGCGCACTCACCTCAATGTCGTAGCGCACCGGATTCATCGCACCGTAGATGTCGGTCCAGAACTGCCGCATCACGATGTCGCGCAGGGCGCGGGCGTCGAGATACTTCTTCTCGCCGAGCGTACCCTGAGGATCCCCGACGACGTTCTTGCGCGGATCGGAAATGATCTTTCGCAGCGCGTCGGCCCCACCTGCGGCGTGCTCCACGGCAAGCCACCACATCTTCTTTTCGAGCATGTCGTTCTGCGCGATGATCTCCTGCTTGGTCCGGCCCATGAATGGCCGGGCATTCGACTGGTCGATCTTCCAGCCCTGCAGCTTTTCCTGGAATTTCTGGCTGATCTCGTCCTTGAGGAAGACGAGGCCGAACTCGCCGACGAACATGCCGCGCACCTTCACATCCTTGCCGAAGACGCCGATGTTGTTCGCAATCGCGCCCGCGACCGGGTTGACGAGCACCATGCCGACCCCGGCCTGAATGCCCTTCACGGCCAACCAGTTCGACGCGCCGCTCCACCCTGCCCTGAGCACGACGCTCTGGTTGCCGACAGAACTCGCGCCGACGAAACGGGCAATCCACGCCAGCCGTCCCGCCTGCCCTGCCGCGGCGACAGGCTGCACCACCTGTACGCCTGTACGCGCTATGCCGGCCACCCTTGCCCATACTGCCGGCCACACGATCATGCTGGCAGCGATGCCCGCGACCGCGGATATGCAGGCGTTGCGGACTTCTTTGACGGCGCGATCCATGCGCTGGGCGAACTGCGCCTCCTCGTAGGAATCGACGCCGGACGCATAGTGCATCATGTATGTGTGGGACAGTTCGAGAATAGGCGCGAAGATGATCGCGGCGCGGTCGTAGCATTCAAGCTCCGCCGCGGTCTTCAGCATGTCTTCGATGATCTTGTCTAGCGGCCTTGCCATTGGATTCGCCCCCCTGCGGCCATGCGGCATTCGAAGATCGGCAGGCGTCGGAAATCACAATTCGAGCAGCGAAAGGCGCTGCAGCATCCGGCCGCCCCGTATCGGGTAATCCAGATTCCAATGCACTGGGTCCGTCATCCCCGAGCGCGGCCGCGGCCCGTTCTCAGCCCAGTCCCTGATGTTTCCCGGGGCCGGCTGGCCGATGGGCGACTATCGCTCAAATACGAGCCGGTTTCCAGCGAATTGGCCCCACCAAAGCGGTGCTGCGCATGCGTCGCGCGAGCGTGCTCGCGGAAGTTTGTATTGGCAAAGCCGACAGTCGGCTATAACCCGGCCTTGATTGCGCCTTATGATGCCGTTTCCATTCGATTTTCGCCTTATTTCATAAAACCAGGTTTCAAAAAGATGTTCGATCCCCGTGAAAAAATCGCTCTGTTCATCGACGGCGCCAACCTCTATGCGACGTCGCGATCCCTCGGCTTCGACATAGACTACCGCAAGCTGCTCTCGAGCTTCCAGAAGAAGGGCTACCTGCTACGGGCCTATTACTACACCGCGCTGATCGAGGACCAGGAATACTCCTCGATCCGGCCGCTGATCGACTGGCTCGACTACAACGGCTACAAGGTGGTGACCAAGCCGGCGAAGGAATTCACCGATTCGACCGGACGGCGGAAGATCAAGGGCAACATGGATATCGAACTCGCGATCGATGCCCTCGAACTCGCCGAGGTCGTCGACCACTACGTCATCTTTTCCGGCGACGGCGATTTCCGCACACTCGTGGAAGCGCTGCAGCGGCGCGGCCGCAAGGTTAGCGTCGTCTCTACCATGGCCTCGCAACCGCCGATGATCTCAGACGATCTGCGTCGCACCGCCGACCATTTCATCGACCTCGTCAGCCTGCGCGGCGAGATTGGGCGCGATCCTTCGGAGCGGCCCGCCCGCCGTCCCGAACCCGTCGATCACGACGAGGATTATTGAGCGCAATGCAGGCGGTCGGCGCCGAGCCGCCGCGCGGCTGTCCGCTGTGCCCGCGGCTGCACGGCTTCCTTGAGGAGTGGAGGGCGCGCGAGCCGTCCTGGCACAATGCGCCGGTGCCGACCTTCCTGCCGGCGGAGGGCGAGGCCCCGGTGCGCCTGCTGATCGTCGGGTTGGCGCCCGGGCTGCGCGGCGCCAACCGCACGGGGCGCCCCTTTACCGGCGACTATGCCGGCGACATGCTCTACGGCACCCTGCTCCGCTTCGGCCTGGCGCGCGGACGGTTTCTGGCGCGGCCGGACGACGGGCTGGAACTGGTCGGCACCGCGATCACCAACGCGGTGCGCTGCGTGCCGCCGCAAAACAAGCCGGAGACAAGGGAGATTGCGACCTGCCGGCAGTTCCTTTCGGCGACGATCGAGCGCTTCCCGAACCTCGCCGCGATCCTTTCGCTTGGGGCGATCGCGCATCAGTCGACGCTCCGCGCGCTCGGCCTGCCGGTGACGAAGAACCCGTTCCGCCATGGCGGCCGCATCGAGACCGGCCGCCTGACGCTATTTTCCAGCTACCACTGCTCCCGCTACAACACGAACACCGGCGTGCTGACCGAGGCGATGTTCGTCGATGTGTTTGATGGAATAACGAAGTTCCTGGATCGCTAGCGCGACTGCGCAAACCCCGCTCCTGTCGTGCTATGGCTCGGGCTGATTTTCAATCGACGAGGACAGAATGCTTCGCAAACGATCTGCGCTGAAGGCCGACGTCAGGCACGTCATGAAAAACCTGTCGGCCGTTTCGGCGAGCGAACTCAGGACCGCGCGCGCGTCCGTCGAGAACACTTCCAGATCGATGGCCACGCTGCTCAAGACGCACGGCGGCGTTGCGATACTGGACCGAGCCGAGCCCATCGCCATCCTGATCTTTCAGCCGACCCGGGATCCCAAGCTGATGAGCACTGCCTTCATGGCGACCGAAAAGTTCTTCGGCGCGGCGTGGAAGCCGACGCGATTCCTGCGCCGCTTTCTCGACCAGAAGATGGAGGCGATGCCGGGCGTGTCTTTGCGTTCGACCACCTTTTCGACCCACCCGGAACTGGCCAGATGGTTCCGGTTGATGGGGTACGGGGAACCGCAGGTCGAGGGCAGTTCCTACACGTTCTTTCGCAGGCCGGCCGACTTGGTCGCGAGACAGCCGTCCGTGCCGTCCTGAGCCGCGGGCGCCGCCCTACCCGCGCTCCTTCAGCAACCGACCCTTTTCCCGCGACCAGTCGCGCTGCTTTTCGGTCTCGCGCTTGTCGTGCAGCTTCTTGCCGCGTGCCAGCGCCAGCAAAAGCTTGGCGCGCCCCTTGTCGTTGAAGTATATTTTCAGCGGCACCATGGTCATGCCGTCGCGCTCGACGCCCTGCGCCAGCCTGGCCATCTCCCGCTTCTTCAAAAGCAACTTGCGCCGGCGGCGCGGCTCGTGGTTGAAGCGGTTGGCCTGCAAATATTCCGGCAGATAGGCGTTGATCAGCCAGATGCCGCCGTCTTCCGCCGAGGCGTAGGCATCCTGGATGTTGGCCCTGCCCTCGCGCAGCGACTTCACCTCGGTGCCGGTGAGCACGAGCCCGGCCTCGACCGTGTCGAGCACCTCGTAGGAAAAGCGCGCCTTGCGGTTTTCCGCGGCGGTCCGGTTGTTGGGATCGGCTTTTCTGACCTGGTTCATCGGGTTCGTGGTGGCCTATGCGTCGTGACGACGGCAGATGGCGTATCGCGGCCCTTTCTTCAAGGACCGCCTGCCCCGCAGCGCCGCGGAAGCCGCGTCAGTTCAGCAATCCGGCGTGCTTCATCGCTGCGTCGATCTTTTCCGCCGTTGCATCCTCGACTTCAACCAGCGGCAGGCGCATGACGTTGTTGACCCGGCCCAGCCGCGACAGCGCATATTTCGAGCCCGTCACGCCGGCCTCGATGAACAGCGCCTTGTGTAGCGGCATCAGCCTGTCCTGAAGCTGAAGCGCGCGGTCCTTGTCGCCGGAAAGCGAGGCTTCCTGGAACTCGGCGCAGAGCCGCGGCGCGACGTTCGACGTCACCGAGATGGCACCCACCCCGCCGTGCGCGTTGAAGCCCAGTGCAGACGCATCCTCGCCCGAAAGCTGGATGAAATCCGGGCCGCAGGTGATGCGCTGCTCCGAGACGCGCTCGACCTTGCCGGTGGCATCCTTGACACCGACGATGTTCTTGAAGTCGCGCGCCAGGCGGCCCATCGTCTCGGGCGACATGTCGATCACCGAGCGCGGCGGGATGTTGTAGATGATGATCGGCAGCTTCGTCGCCCGCGCGACGGCGGCGAAATGGGCATACAGTCCGCGCTGGTTGGGCTTGTTGTAGTAGGGCGTCACCACCAGCACGGCATCGGCGCCGACGCTTTCGGCATACGCGGCCAGCCCGACCGCTTCTTCGGTGTTGTTGGAGCCGGCGCCGGCCACGACCGGCACCCGCCCGGCCGCGACCTCGACGCAGGTCTTGACCACCGAGCGATGCTCGTCGTGCGACAGCGTCGGCGACTCGCCGGTGGTGCCCACCGGAACCAGGCCCTTGGTGCCCTCCGCGATCTGCCACTCGACGAAATCCTGGAAGGCTTTCGCGTCGAATCCGCCGCTGCTGGTAAACGGTGTAACAAGCGCGGTGAGCGAGCCTCTCAGCATCTCGAAAATATCTCCCTGCGGCCGGTATCGCGCCGGCCTGTTCGTTGTTTGGCGCCTTCTATCGGAAAGCGGGGCCGCGCACCATAGTCTCGCCGCCGTTGGCCAGCAAGATTGGCCTGGAAGCGTCCAATCGGGGGCGCGGCGATAACACTTCGTTTACCGCCCCTTCACGCGACAGGTCTAGGCTCCGCGTCGACCCCGACAGACCGATCGTGTATTTGGGATCAATGACCGTGCCCACAATGCGGCGCCACTGCCTGTCGGTTCTGCTTGCGGCCGCGCTGGTTGCAGGGTCCGCCGCGACGCAGCGCAGGCCTACCGTGACCCAGCCGCAGGCGCCGCCGACAGCGGCAGTCGACCCGCAACTCACCAGCTCCGTCGCGTTTCCGGAGCACCGGTTCGTGGCTGTCCGCGAGGCGCCGACGGCGAGCATCGCAGAGTTGAAGGCCGGGCTCGATGCCCTGGCGGCCGGCGACGTAATGGCAGCCGGTATTGTCCGCGACGGATTGGCGCCGACCGCGCTCGACCGCCACATCCTGCAATGGGCGATCGCCATGTTCGGCGGCTCGCAGGTCTCGAGTTCCGACATCGAAGCCGCCGCCCAGACGCTGATCGACTGGCCCGGCACCGAAACGCTTCGCCGCAACGCCGAGCGCGCGCTGGCACGCGAAAAACCGGACCCCGCGACGGTCGTCGCTGCCTTTTCCGGCAGCATGCCGCAGACGCTTGCCGGCACCGTCCTGCTGGCGCGCGCCGAGCTTTCGCTCGGCAATCCCGACGCGGCGCGCGCGGTTCTTTCTCCTTTCTGGCGCAAGCAGAAGCTTGAGCCCGGCGACGAGGCCGCCGTCATCCGCGAGTTCGGCAAAATCATTCCTGCCGCCGACCACCGCTTCCGCATGGAGCGCATGCTCTATGCGGAGCGGGCGCGATCGGCCGACCGCGTTGCCGCGCTCGCCGGCGCGAGCGAACTGGCCGCCGCCTGGTCCGCCGTGCTGCGCGGCGACAGCAACGCCGGCAAGCTGCTTGACGCCGTGCCGGCCGATCAGCGCTCGGCCGGCTTTTACTTCGCCGAGGCCAAGTATTTGCGGCGCAATCACCGTTTTGCCGAGGCCGCGGCGGCGATGCTGAAGGCGCCCGGCGATGCTGCGGCGCTCGTCGACCCGGACGCATGGTGGATCGAACGGCGCGTGCTCTCACGCGAACTGGTCGACGCCGGCGACATGCCAACCGCCTACAAGATCGTTGCCGCCCATGCGGGCGAAAGCCCGGCCAATGCCGTGGATGCCGAATTCCACGCCGGCTGGTACGCGTTTCGCGGGCTCAACGACCCTCAGACCGGCGCTCGCCATTTCGCCCGTATCGCCGCGATTGCCGACGGCCCGATTTCGCGCGCGCGCGGCTACTATTGGCTCGGCCGCGCGGCGGAAGCCGGGGGGCCTGGCGATGCCGAGGCCTATTACAAACTGGCCGCCGGCTATCCGACGGCCTTCTACGGCCAGCTTGCGGCCCAGAAGATCGGGCGCACGCATATCGCACTCGGCTCGCCCGAGGCGACGCAGGCCGAAAAACTCTCTTTCGCCGGCCACGAATCGGTCCACGCCATCCGTCGCCTCGAACAGGCCGGGTACGACCGCTACGCCGACATGCTCTACCGCGATCTTGCCACACAGCTCGGCAGCGCCGGGCAGCTCGCGCTGCTCACCGGCATGGCCGAGCAGCGCGGCGACCATTACCTCGCGCTGCGCATCGCCAAGCTCGCCGCGTCGCGCGGCATCGACATTGGCGCGCTGGCGCACCCGGTCGGCGCCATCCCGACCACCGCCGATATGTCCAGCGCCGGCGAGGCACTCGCCTATGCGATCGCAAGGCAGGAAAGCGAGTTCAACGTCGGCGCGGTCTCGGGCGCAGGTGCGCGCGGCCTGCTGCAACTTCTCCCGGGAACCGCGCGCGATGTCGCCAAGCGCGCCGGCCTGCCCTATTCGCAGGAGCGACTGACGACGGACGCGGGCTACAATGCGACACTCGGCGCGGCCTTCCTGGGGGAGCAGCTCGGCCGTTTCGACGGATCCTACGTGCTCACTTTCGCCGGCTACAACGCCGGGCCGCGGCGGGCGCGCGAATGGGTGAACCGCTACGGCGATCCGCGCGGTAAGGACATCGATACGGTCGTCGACTGGATCGAGCGCATCCCCTACAGCGAGACGCGCAGCTACGTGCAGCGGGTGATGGAGAACTATCAGGTCTACAAGATGCGACTCGCAGGTTCCTTCGACATCGTAGCCGACCTTTGCAACGGTCGTTGAACGCACTTCCTAAGTCGCGGGCGGCGGGAACATGCCGTCCGAGACAGGGATTTAACGAACGCCTGAGACCCGTTGCCTCGAAAGGGTTTGTCCTTGATCGAATTCAGCGATTTTTTCTACGAATCGGCGGACGGCCTGAGGCTGCACGCCAGGGTCTATGAGGCGGAGGGGTCTCTCGCACTGCCGGCGGTCTGCCTGCCGGGACTGACCCGCAATGCGCGCGACTTCCATGACCTGGCGCTCTATCTCTCGCGCGAGGCGGGGAGCCGCCGCAAGGTGGTGGTGTTCGACTACCGCGGTCGCGGCGAATCGGCACGCGATCCCGACTGGACCCACTACAACATCGGCACCGAGGCCGGCGATGTCGTGCTGGGACTGGAGAGATTGGGAATTGGCCGCGCCGCTTTCATCGGCACATCGCGCGGCGGTCTGATCGTCCACGTCCTCGCAGCGCTCAGGCCCGAAATTCTCGGGCCGATCGTCTTCAACGACATCGGCCCAGTGATCGACCCGGCGGGCCTCGCGCTTATCCGCGCCTATGTCGGCAATACCCCGACGCCGCGCGATTTCGCCGATGCAGAGGCACTGCAGCGGCAGATCCACGGCGCGGCCTTCCCGGCGCTAAAACCGGAAGATTGGCGGCGCTTCGTTCGCGCCATCTACCGCGACGACAACGGCCGCCCGGTGGCGGACTACGATCCGGCTCTTGCCAACGTGCTCGCGTCCAGCGACCCGGAAAAGCCCCTGCCGGACATGTGGGCGCAGTTTGAACTGCTGCGCGGGCGGCCCATTCTCGTGATTCGGGGCGAGAACTCGTTGCTGCTCTCGACTGAGACGGTGGCGCAGATGCAGCGGCGCCATCCCGGTTTGCAGACAGAAACCGTGGCTGGCCAAGGCCATGCGCCGTTTCTGGAGACCGAAGCCTTGCCGCAGCGTATCGCCGATTTCCTCGCCTCGGCCGAGCGCACCACGCCGCAAGCCGACTAAGGCGCATCGCGATCTTTCAGGTTCAGGTTCGCTTCCTGCGCTTTAGAATGTCTGTTGCCACGCATGTCTATGTCCCGAAACAGGTTCCCACTCTCGGGAGGCATGCTTTAGGACGCCGCCGGGGCGTACGCATTTGCGTTCGTTGGCCCGCACGCTCTACGCAATTGCAGAAAGTGATGGCGCCCGAGCGCGCTGGGTTGGCAGCCGCGTGCGATGATTCCGCCGCGTCCTTTTGCTGTCCGGGCGCGCTGCGAGCCCGTCCGCCGCGCGTAAAGCCCTCGACCGGCTCGAATCCCACCTCCCTTCGATCCGTTCAACCGGTCCCACGAGAACGCCTGGCACGTCACGAAGGCGCACGCCGCGAAGGACCAGAAACGAAAAAGGCCCGGCGGATACGCCGGGCCTCTCCGAACCGATCGCTGATGCGATCAGAAGTTCCGCTGGAAGCGGACGAACGCGCCGAAAGCGTCGTCGTCGCTGTACTTGCCGTAATCGAAGTACCCAATTTCAGGGGTGATCTTGAAGCCCGGCACCAGCTCATAAGCGACGTTGGCGACAGCAGCGAACTGCTCCCAATCGTCGTAAGACAGCTGAACGTTGATCGTGGCCTTGTCGGTCACACCGGCGCTCACGCCACCCCAGATGGCCCAAGAGCCAAGCCACGGAGCGTAGTAGTTCGGGGTGTCGTCGTCGCCGTTGAAACCAGCCATCACGAAGGCCGAGATCGTGTCGGTGAAGTTGACATCCAAACGGACCTTACCAGCCCAGTTCTCCCAGACCGCGTCGTAACCGACGACCGCCGACACGCCGCCCCAGCCCTGGGTGAAGCCGACGCCGGCCACCACGTGCGGGACATAGTCGTCGAGGGTATACAGGTAGCCGTCGCCTTCTTCGAGCGAAACCGCGGCGGTGAAGCCGTTGCCGCCGGTGAAGGTGTAGCGGATGGTATGGGTGCCGAACGGACCGTAGCCGATGATGTCGTCGTGGATGACGCCGCCGGCGTAGTTGGTGAAGGTCGAGAACAGCGAGTCGGTCTTACCGATCAGCAGGCCGCCCAGTTCGAGGTAGGCGTGCTCGATGCCGAACTCGTCCGAGGTGTTGTCGTAGCGGCCGACTCTGTCGACCTCTTCGTTGGTGTCGTACTGGGCATTGAAGGCCAAGTAGGCGCGCAGGGTGCCGAGTTCGGTCTCCGAGCGGGCGTCGATACGAACCTGGAAGCGGGCGCGCTTGTAGTAGGTGTCGTTCTCGTCGACGATGCCGGTGTCGTAGTACTCCTTCTTGTCGTAGGACTTCAGGCCGAACAGGTCGCCGACGCCGATGTCGTAGCGGAAGTAGCCGCTGAGCTTGAGGCAGGTCTCGGTGCCGGGGATGTAGTAGAAACCGGCGCCGTAGGTGTCGCAGATGCGAACATAATCCATGGGTTCCGGCTCGGCCACGACCACCGCGTCGGCGGCGCGCGCACCCGAGACTGCGACCAGGGCCGCAGCTGAGCCGAGAAGCAGGCTCTTGATGTTCATAGTCTGACCTCCAGTCAAAAGTTAATAAGCGGGTCTGGGTATTTTGCTGAAGGCAGCGTTCCCTGCCCCATCCCCAATTCTCGAAAAAGATGCGCGCAGCGCCCCTCTCTCGGATTCGACTTTTACCAATGCGGGGCCGGCGTTCAACTCCAAACCATCCTCCGGCGCGCAGGTCCCGCCGCTATGCCACAGGGCTGTTGCACAAATGACACGTTTTCGCCGCCCTTGTTCAGATCCCGGTAACCATGATGCCGCGGTGTGCTGCCAAAAAGGCCGGATTGCGGCCCGGCATGGCGTACACCCCGAGTACGAATCATGCCTCGCGGCACGCCGGCCTCGCAACAGGCGCCGGCCGCTCCCAGCCAGCGTACCGTTAATTTCGGGCGGCCGAGGCGCATCGCGGCCGGGTGCGCCCTGGGAGCGGCGAGAACCATCCGGTCTGCCGTTGGCGTCCGCTTCGGGCGGCAAAGTGGCGGAAACTGCCCCGCAATTTGCAGGGATGTCACGGGCGGTTGATTATGGAGACGGTTTTCTTTATCCAGCGCCTCACCGGAGAGGTGGCCGAGTGGTCGAAGGCGCTCCCCTGCTAAGGGAGTAGAGGTCAAAAGCTTCTCGTGGGTTCGAATCCCATCCTCTCCGCCATTGTCATCATTGCCAATCCCAGGGTCGGCGAAACAAGGTCAGCGTCAGGCGCGTGGCTTTATGAGTAGGCCCCTCGCGGGCGGGTCGCGCGCCGCCAGGTTGGCGCCGGGCCACGCTGCAGGCTATGCTGGCGCGATGACCTCAGCCGGCGCCCGTTGCCGCCATTGCGGCCAGCCGATCGACCCGGTGCAGCAGCATGGCAAAGGCATCTGCGGCGCGTCTGCCTGCCGTGCGACGGAAGATCGGCTTCGGACCGAGAGGCTGCAGGCCACAACCGGCGCCGCCGCAATGTCGGCAGCATCCTCCGAACTCGGCGGCCGGCCGGCAGCGCTTGTGTGGCTGCAGCCCGCGCAGACTGAACTCGTGCCGGTGCCCGAGGCGCGCCGGCGGGCTCATCGCGACCATCTCGACTTTCTGATAGCCGCGGAGGCATCGGGCGACGCCTGCGAGCCACTTGCGGAAGCACCGGCCGCGTCGGGGCTGGGAGCGCAGGAACATCTACTCTGCACCCAATGCGGCGGGCGCTGCTGTCATCTCGGCGCGGGTTCCAATGCATTCATGACTCTGCCGCAACTGCTGCGCTGGCAAACGACGCGACCCGGCAGGTCGGTCGCCGAGGCGGCGGAATGGTTCATGCACAGAATACCGGACAGGCATGTGCGAAGCTCGTGCATCTACCACGGCGCCGAAGGCTGCACCTTGCCCCGCGAACAGCGTCCCGACATCTGCAATGCCTATGCATGCGCCACGCTGCACGAAGTCCAGGCCGGCCTTCGACAGGACGTGCAAACAGCCTTCGTGGCGGTGACTTATGACGGCGGCCGCGTGCTGCGGCGGGCCGTCATCGACGTCAACGGCCTGGTGCCGTTGCCCGACGAGTAGGGCCGGAGCGGCGTTGCGCATCTGGCTTCCTGCCGGCGCGGCGCTTCGATAAAAAGGGCGCGCCTGATCCTGAGAGGGGAATCCTTCATGCCGAAGCTCACCGCGCTCGCCGCGACCCTGCCTGACACGGTGCCGTTCGTCGGGCCGGAGGCGCAGGAGCGCAACCGCGGCCGCGCCTTTCGCGCCCGCCTCGGCGCCAACGAGAGTGGCTTCGGCCCCTCCCCGCTGGTGGTGCGCGCCATGGCCGAGGCGGCGTCCGTGGCGTGGAAATATTGCGACCCCGAGAACCACGACCTCAAGAAAGCGCTGGCCGCGCATGTCGGCGTCGGCTTCGAAAACATCGTGGTCGGCGAAGGCATCGACGGGCTGCTCGGGCTGACCGTGCGCCTGTTCGCCGAGCCCGGCGCGGTGGTGGTCAGCTCGCTCGGAGCCTACCCGACCTTCAATTTCCACGTCGCCGGGTTTGGCGCGCGGCTCGTCACCGTGCCTTACCGCGACGACCACGAGGATCTCGACGCGCTGCTCGCCGCGGTCCGCAAGGAAGCCGCATCGATCGTCTACATCTCCAACCCTGACAACCCGATGGGGAGCTGGATCGATGCCGCCGCGGTCGAGCGCTTCGCCGACGGCCTGCCCGCCGACACGCTGCTGGTGCTGGACGAAGCCTATGGCGAGACCGCGCCCGCCGGCACGCTGCCGCCGATCCTGCCGATCCGGCCGAACGTGCTGCGCTACCGCACCTTCTCAAAAGCCTACGGGCTTGCCGGCATGCGCTGCGGCTACGCCATCGGAGAAGCCTCGCTCATCAAGACGTTCGAGAAGGTGCGCAACCACTTCGGCGTCAACCGGATGGCACAGATCGCCGGCCTCGCCGCGCTTTCCGACAGCGCCCACCTCGCGCATGTGGTCGGCAAGGTCGAGCACGCGCGCAAGCGCATCGCCGCGGTCGGCGAGGCCAACGGCCTGAAGCCACTGCCGTCGGCCACCAACTTCGTCACCATCGATTGCGGCGGCGACGGCGCCTTCGCCATGAAGGTGCTGCAGCAGCTGGTGGCGCGCGACGTGTTCGTGCGCAAGCCGATGGCGCCCGGCCTCGACCGCTGCATCCGCGTCAGCGCCGGCCCCGACGACGAGCTCGCGATCTTCGAGGCCGAACTGCCGGCAGCGCTCGCCGCTGCGCGGGGGTGATGCTTTTGGCCGGGTGCGGCTGGGGCTTTCCGAAGACAGCAAAGGTTGCTCTAGACTAGCTATTCTCGATACCGCCTCGATTCTTCGCACCCCCCCTCTGTCCTGCCGGACATCTCCCCCGCAAGGGGGGAGATTGGCTGTGACATTGGCCTTCGCAAATCCTCGACGTTGAAGAAGGGGCAAGGCCCACGAAGCTGCCAATCTCCCCCCTTGCGGGGGAGATGTCCGGCAGGACAGAGGGGGGTGTGACGGAACGGGACGCGGATGGTGGCTCCGTATGCCTCCCCTGCCGCTATGTCCACCTGAATGCCCTGCCTCGCCAACGCTTTTGCTGGCGACCTAAACATCTGTCCTCCTCGGTCCTGTTTTTCCGCGTTGGACAAGCTTCCCTTGTTATGTTTGACTGGATATATCGATCGCGCATTCGCGGCCGAATAACGCGGCCGGCGTCCGAAACAGGGAGATATGCCATGCAGCGCAACGGGTGGGGTTTGAAGGCGGTGATTGCCGCGGCGGGCGTCGCGGCGCTGATGTCGTTCGCGCCGGCGGCATATGCCGAGGAGACGGTGACCGTGTTCGCGGCGGCGAGCCTGAAGAACGCGCTCGACGCCATCAACGAGGCCTGTGCCGCCGACGTCGGCGAGAAGGCGACCATCTCCTACGCCGCGAGTTCGGCGCTCGCCAAGCAGATCGAGGAAGGCGCCCCGGCCGACGTGTTCATCTCGGCCGACCTCGACTGGATGGCCTATCTGTCCGACAAGAACCTGACCAGGAAGGACACCGAGACCCGCCTGCTGGGCAACAGCATCGTGCTGATTGCGCCGGCCGATTCCGCCGCCGCTATCGAGATCGCACCAAACTTCGACCTCGCCGGCCTGCTCGGCGGCGGCAAGCTCGCCATGGCCAATGTGGATTCCGTGCCGGCCGGCAAGTACGGAAAGGCCTCGCTGGAGAAGCTCGGCGTCTGGGATAAGGTGTCGGCCAGTGTCGCGCAGGCCGAGAACGTGCGCGCCGCGCTCGCTCTGGTTTCCACCGGCGAGGCGCCGCTCGGGATCGTCTACAAGACCGACGCCGCCGCCGACAGGAAGGTCAAGATCATCGGCACCTTCCCGGAAGATTCGCACAAGCCGATCATCTATCCGGTCGCCCAGACCGCCGGCTCCAAAGACGAGGACACGGCGGCATTTCTGAAGTGTCTGCAGACCGCGAAGGCGAAGGCGCTTTTCGAGGCCCAGGGCTTCACGGTATTGGTGCCGCCGGTCTCCAACTGATCGCCGGAACGACACATGGAGTGGATGGACCTCAGCCCCGAAGAGTGGAACGCGGTCCACCTCTCGATCAAGGTTTCGACCTGGGCGACGATCGTCAGCCTGCCGTTCGGCATCTTCGTCGCCCATTTGCTTGCCCGCGGCAATTTCCCGGGCAAGGGCCTGCTCAACGGCATCGTCCATCTGCCGCTGATCCTGCCGCCGGTGGTCACGGGCTATCTGCTGCTCCTCACCTTCGGTCGGCGCGGGCCAGTGGGCGCCTTCCTCGACCAGTATTTCGGAATCGTCTTCGCCTTCCGCTGGACCGGAGCGGCGCTCGCCTGCGGCGTCATGGCCTTCCCGCTGATGGTGCGCGCGATCCGGCTCTCGATCGAGGCCGTCGACCGGCGGCTGGAAGCGGCGGCGGGGACGCTCGGCGCCAGCCCGGCCTGGGTTTTCGTCACGATCACGCTGCCGCTGATCCTGCCCGGGGTGATCGCCGGCATGATCCTCGCCTTCGCCAAGGCGATGGGGGAATTCGGCGCCACCATCACCTTCGTCTCCAACATCCCGGGCGAGACGCAAACCCTGCCGTCGGCGATCTACACCTTTACCCAGGTGCCGGGCGGCGAGACGGGTGCGTTGCGCCTCACGATCGTCTCAATCGCGATCGCCATGATGGCGCTGGTTGCGTCCGAATATTTCGCGCGCCGGATCAGCCGGCGGATGGAACTCGAGTGACGCTGTCGGTCGACGTCCACCACCGCCTCGGCGATTTCCGGCTGGAGGCGGCGTTCGAGAGCAGCGGCCGGCTCACGGCGCTGTTCGGTGCGTCCGGGTCGGGCAAATCCTCGCTGGTCAACCTGATCGGCGGGTTGCTCAGGCCTGACCAAGGCCGCATCGCCGTCGACGGACGGGTGCTGGTCGACACCGCCCGACGCATCTGGGTGCCAAGCCACCGGCGTCGCATCGGCTATGTCTTCCAGGACGCGAGGCTGTTTCCGCATCTCAGTGTCGGCCAGAACCTGCGCTACGGCCGCTTCTTCACCCCGGCGGCCGAGCGCTATGCCGAGTTCGACCGCGTGACCGATCTGCTCGGCCTCGCCCACCTGCTCGACCGCCGGCCGAACCTGCTTTCCGGGGGCGAGAAGCAGCGTGTGGCGATCGGCCGCGCGCTGATCGCCAGCCCGCGCCTTATCTTGATGGACGAGCCGCTCGCCTCGCTCGACGATGCACGCAAGGCCGAAATACTGCCCTATGTCGAGCGGCTGCGCGACGACATCAGGATCCCGATCGTCTATGTTAGCCATTCGATCGCCGAGGTGGGTAGGCTCGCGACCGATGTGGTGGCACTCTCCGCCGGACACGTGCTCGCCGCCGGACCCGCGACCAGCGTTTTGTCGCGGCTCGACCTGTTGCCGGACGAGGATCGCGACGAGGCCGGCGCCCTGCTGGAATTCCAAGTCGCCGGTCATGAAGATGCCGACGGGCTGACCGTGCTGCGCTCGCGCGGCGGCGAATGGCGGGTGCCCCGGCTCGACCTGCCGGCCGCAACGCGGGTGCGGGCGCGGGTGCGGGCGCGCGACGTGATGGTCGCGACCGAGGAGCCGAGGGGCATCAGCGCGCTAAACGTGCTGCCCGGGGTGGTGGCCGAGATCGCCGCCGGGGAGCGCAGCGACGCGCTGGTCGCGATCGACTGCGGCGGCGACCGCATCCTGGCGCGCATCACGCGCCGCTCGTTGGCCACACTTGGGCTGCAGCCGGGCCGGCCCGTCTTCGCGCTGGTGAAGGCCGTCACCTTCGACCGCTCCGGTATCGGGGCAGGCATGCCGGCAAGAATGCCGCCGGGGGACTAGCGGCGGCGCGATCGACGGGCTTGGCCACAGTGCGCGCGGTGCTATAGTCTCCATGCCATAACGCTTCGAGGCCGAACCCGGAGGTGCGGGAAAACGATGCCGTCGCTCAGCCTCAGGATCAATCTCGACCCCGACGGCCGCATCGGTCCCGGCAAGATCGAACTCTTGGAACAGATCGCCGCCTTCGGGTCGATCTCGGCCGGCGCCCGGCAGATGAACATGTCCTACAAGCACGCCTGGGATCTCGTCGAGGAGATGAACCGGCTGTTCGGCAAGCCGGTGGTCGCGGCGCAGACGGGAGGCAAGCGCGGTGGCGGGGCACAGCTCACAGCCGTGGGACTTGCCGTCGTCGGCCGCTTCCGGGCGATCGAGCGCGCCGCCACGGCCGCGGCGGCCCAGCACATGGCGGCCCTCCAGGCCGAGATCGCGGCGGGTTGAGCGATCCGTCACCGCCCTGGTTCTGCGTATTCCACGGCTTGGAGCCGGCCGGAGGAGTGTACCAAAACATGGGCTGGCTGGAAGAAGTTTTTCCTGACCCAATGATCGCGAGCCAAAAGGCGCTGCCGTAGGCACCTGAGCGTTCACGGAGGAGCATGATGTTTCTGGATAGCCTCGATTTCGGTCTCGGCGACGAAATCGGCGTTTTGCGCGACACGGTGCGGCGCTTCGCCCAGGAGCGCATCGCACCCCGCGCGGCCGAAATCGACCGCAGCGACGCCTTCCCGGCCGATCTTTGGCCCGAACTGGGCGCGCTCGGCCTGCTCGGCATGACCGCCGATCCGGACTTCGGCGGCACCGGCATGAGCTACCTGGCGCATGTGGTTGCGATGGAGGAGATTTCGCGCGCCTCGGCCGCGGTCGGTCTTTCCTACGGCGCGCACTCGAACCTGTGCGTGAACCAGATCAACCGTTGGGGCACGCCCGAGCAGAAGGCAAAGTACCTGCCGGGGCTGTGCACGGGCAAAAACATCGGCGCGCTGGCCATGTCGGAAACGGGCGCAGGGTCCGACGTCGTCTCCATGAAGCTGCGGGCCGAAAAGAAGAATGATCGCTACACGCTTAACGGCACCAAGATGTGGATCACCAACGGGCCGAATGCAGACACCCTGGTGGTCTATGCCAAGACCGCGCCGACGATGGGCTCTCGCGGCATCACCGCATTCCTGATCGAGAAGAGCATGCCCGGATTCTCAGTGGCCCAAAAGCTCGACAAGCTCGGCATGCGCGGCTCCAGCACCGGCGAACTGGTGTTCGAGGACGTGGACGTGCCGTTCGAGAACGTGCTGCACGAGGAGGGCAAGGGCGTCGAGGTCTTGATGTCCGGCCTCGACTACGAGCGGGTCGTGCTGGCCGGCGGGCCGCTCGGCATCATGGCCGCGGCGCTCAACGTAGTGATGCCCTATGTCCAGCAGCGACGTCAGTTCGGCCAGGCGATCGGCGATTTCCAGCTCGTCCAGGGCAAGCTTGCCGACATGTACACCACGGCCAATGCCTGCCGCGCCTATGTCTACACGGTAGCGGCAGCCTGCGACCGCGGCGGGCCGACACGCAAGGACGCCGCCGGCTGCATTCTCTATGCCGCGGAGCGCGCCACGCAGGTGGCACTCGACGCCATCCAGCTTCTCGGCGGCAATGGCTACATCAACGACAACCCGACCGGCCGCCTGCTGCGCGATGCCAAGCTCTACGAAATCGGCGCCGGCACCAGCGAAATCCGCCGCTGGCTGATCGGCCGCGAACTGGTGGGCGGAGGATCGTAACGGCCCTGCCATCGACGGCTCGATCTGGCAGATTGAACGGAATTTGCCAATTTGTGAGTGTTGTGACAATCTCGTTGGTTATCACAGGAGGCGACCATGACCAGCGCGAGAGGTTTTGCCGAAGAATCGCAGCCGTTCGAAGGCGCCGAACTGCGTTCAGTGCGCCATACGCGGCTGAAGATCGACAATGCGGGCCGCATCCTCATCCCCGCCGACATGCGTGCGGCAATGATGGTGACGCCGGGCGACACGGTGACGGCTGAAGTCATCGACGGCGAGTTCCGCATCCTTTCGCCGGACGTGGCGTTGAAGCGCGTGCAGGCGTTTGCGAAGGAATTCAAGGCGAAGAATCCGGGCGCCGATGTGGTCGAGGAACTGATCGCCGAGCGTCGCGCCGAGGCACGAAAGGAAGCGGAAGAAGCGGATGCATGGCGGAAGGCCCATGGCTTGCCTCCGTTGAAATGACGATGCGGATCGTCGATACATCCGCGATAATGGCCGTGGTTCTTGGCGAGAGAGGTCACGAGACTGCGGCACTGCTTGCCAGAAATGGCTTCGTGAGCAGCGTCAACCTCGCCGAAGTCGTAGCCAAGTGCATCGACCAGGCTGTGCCGCAGGAGGTTGCCTTGGCCTACCTCAAAGGCAGCAACATCGAGATCCTCGATTTCGATCATGACCTCGCCATTCTGGCCGGCCAACTGCGTTCGGCCGCGCCGAAAGGCGTGCTCTCCCTCGGCGACCGCGCCTGCATCGCCACCGCGATCCGCGCCGGCGGCATCGCGGTGACCGCCGACCGGGCGTGGGCAGCACTGGAACTGCCCTGCCCTGTCGAACTGATCCGCTGACCACCGACCTGCCGCGCCTTCAGAAGGCGCGCGGCAGGTCCAACGCCGGCCGCGAAACGATCTGAAAATCGTCCCGCCAGATGATTTCGCGCTGCCGGCGACTGGTGCTCGTGCGCACCGGCAGGCCGCCTTCCTCGATCAGCCATGCGCAGTAGCGCGCGCGGCTGATCGCCTCGGCGGCGTCCGGCCGGAACCAGCAGATGCCCCAGACCGACCGGCGGCGCCTGAAATGACGGCCGAGACAGTCGGGAACCGGAAGGTTGGCGTTGAACCAGTCGAACTGGTTATCCAGTTCGCCCAGGATCCAGTCCGGACAGCCATTGCCGCCGAGGTACCAGGAAGCCTGAAAGAACCCCGCCTCCACCCGGCTCGCCGGGTGGATGAGCGGTGTGACGAAACGCAGATACATGATGATCGCGGCGACGTCGCAACGTCGCGCTCCTGCTGAAAGATTTTCAGAAATGCGAAGGCCGCCCCTCGGCGGCGTCAGCCTGTTGCCGAAGGGAGACGTCTCGCAAACAGCGAAGCGATGCGGGGCATCGTCGTCTCCAGCAGTTCAGTCATGTCCATGGACGAAGCTCTTTGGCCGAGCATCGTCGGGCGGCTCAACTACAACGAGTGCCGCAAGAGTTCAAGCCCGTCACCGCAGTTCACTTGAGTTCGACGCCGGACGGGTCCGGCGAACAAGGGTCGGGGTCGACGCCGAATGTCATCATCAGGAACTGACCGCGCGAACTGGCGATCAGTTGGAGCCCGGCCCCGCCGAAATTCTGGGCCGTGTCCTTGTTGCTCACGATGTAGATCCTGGCCAGGCCGATGCCGGATATCTCGTTGAAATATTTGAGATGATCGAGCTTTTTTACTTCCGGCTCGTTCCAGAGCGAGCAGGTGGCGCTTCGAATGAAGTAGGACAGGGCCACCGGGTGCATGCCCAGGAACTTCCTGGCGTGCGCCTCGACCTCGTCGCGGGCGGCCGTCAGCGCTTCTATCGACGGTTGCGGCTGGACCGTTATGTTGACCTGATTGATCTTGTCGATCAGCGTGACGCCGTCCGGTCCGACCCTGTTGATCCGGCCGATCGCATCCGAAACATCCGTCCTGAAGATCACCATTCCCGCAAGGGCGACTGCGCCCAAAGACGGCCAGAACAGGTTCATCGGATTCCCCCGTTATCCAATCTCTCAAGACTATCCCGATCTCTGGCATTTTTCAACTTATCATTGCAATATCTAGCTACCATGGATTGCACTCCCTTTTCGCGCAGACTGCCTGTTGCCCTTGCCTGCCGGCCATGCCAGCATCCCGGCGCTTCGGCTGGAACCGCAAGAAAATGCCCGTCATCCGCTCGCAGATCGATCCCGCCTCCGCTGGCTTCCGCGCCAATGCGGAGAGGATGCGCGGGCTGGTCGCCGACATCGCCGAAAAGGCGGAGATCGTCGAGCGCGGCGGGCCGGAGGAAGCGCGCCAGCGCCACGTGGCCCGAAAGAAGCTTCTGCCGCGCCAGCGGGTCGCGCAGCTGCTCGATGCCGGCTCGCCCTTCCTGGAGATCGGGCAGTTCGCCGCCTGGGATCTCTATGGCGGCGATATTGCGTCGGCCGGCATGATCGCCGGCGTCGGCCGCGTCGAGGGACGCGAGGTGATGGTGGTCGCCAACGATGCCACCGTGAAGGGCGGCACCTACTATCCGGTGACCGTGAAGAAGCATCTGCGCGCGCAGGAGATCGCCGCGCAGAACAATCTGCCCTGCGTCTATCTCGTCGATTCCGGCGGCGCCAATTTGCCGAACCAGGACGAGGTCTTTCCCGACCGCGAGCATTTCGGCCGCATTTTTTACAACCAGGCCAACATGAGCGCAGAGGGCATCCCGCAGATCGCCTGCGTCATGGGTTCGTGCACCGCGGGCGGCGCCTATGTGCCGGCGATGGCCGAAGAGTCGATCATGGTACGCAACCAAGCGACCATTTTTCTCGGCGGCCCGCCGCTGGTGAGGGCGGCGACGGGCGAGGATGTGACCGCCGAGGAACTCGGCGGCGCCGACGTGCACACGCGCCTGTCCGGTGTGGCCGACCATCTCGCGGTCGACGACGCGCACGCACTGGCGATCGTGCGGCGCATCGTCAAGAACCTCAACCGTACCAAGCCGGTAAGTCTTGACTTACGCGATCCGGTTTCGCCCCAGCACGCCCCCGAGGAGATTTACGGCATCGTTCCGGCCGACCTGCGCCAGCCTTACGACGCCCGCGAGATCATCGCTCGCATTGTCGACGGGTCCGAACTGGACGAATTCAAGCAGAACTACGGGACTACGCTGGTCACCGGATTCGCCCGCATCTTCGGCATGCCGGTCGGCATCCTGGCCAACAATGGCGTGCTGTTTTCGGAGAGCGCGCTGAAAGGCGCGCATTTCATCGAGCTGTGCTGCCAGCGCAAGATCCCTCTGGTTTTCCTGCAGAACATCACCGGCTTCATGGTCGGGAAAAAATACGAGGCGGGCGGCATTGCCCGCGACGGCGCCAAGCTGGTGACGGCGGTGGCGACGGCGCAGGTGCCGAAGGTGACCATGATCGTCGGTGGCTCGTTCGGCGCCGGCAACTACGGCATGTGCGGCCGCGCCTACTCGCCGCGTTTTTTGTGGATGTGGCCGAACGCGCGCATCTCCGTGATGGGCGGCGAGCAGGCGGCCACTGTGCTGGCGATGGTCCGGCGCGAAGGTATCGAGCGCAAGGGCGGCTCCTGGAGCGCGGCGGAAGAGGAAAAATTCCGCACGCCGATCCTGGAAAAATACGAGCGGGAGGGGCATCCGCTCTATTCTTCCGCGCGGCTGTGGGACGACGGCATCATCGACCCGGCGCGCTCGCGCGATGTGCTGGCGCTCAGCCTATCGGCCGCCCTCAACGCACCCGTGCCGGAAACGCGCTTCGGCGTCTTCCGGATGTAGTTGGGAACGATGGCACAGGGGACAGTTTACTTTTTTCCGCCCGCGCCGATCTGCCCACCGCGAAGCCATTCTGCGGAAAGAAAGTAAACTGTCCCCGGCACGCCCGCGCCCCTTGCCTTCGGCTGGGGGCGCACCCAAGTGCAAGCGGCAATCACCATCCGGGGAGCCATCATGCCGCTTTCGCTCTACGACGTCACCGTGCCCGCCTTCCTGCGCGCCTTCGCCAACCTCTCGGACCATCTCGATAAGGCGCGTGCCTTCGCCGACGCGCAGTCGATTGATCATGACGCGCTGATCTCGGCACGGCTCTATCCCGACATGCTGCCGCTCTCCGGCCAGGTGCAGCGCGCCTCGGATACCGCCAAGTTCGTGCCGGTGCGGCTCGGCGGGCCGCAGGCGCCCGCCATGCCCGACACCGAAAGGACGTTTGACGAACTGCAGGCACGCATCGCCGCCACGGTCGACTATCTGAAGTCGGTGCCGAAAAATGCGTTCGACGCCGAGGAGGAGCGGGAAGTGGTGCTGAAATTCCGTGATCGCTCGGTGGCCTTCACGGGGCGCAGCTATGTGCTGACCTTCGCGCTGCCGAATTTCTACTTCCACGCCACCACGGCCTACGACATCCTGCGCCACAAGGGCGTGACGCTCGGCAAGGTCGATTTCATCGGCGCCCGCTAGCCCGCGGGCGGCCGCGGTGCGGTCTCGCGCGCCATGCCGGCGACGTGCGTGTCGACGAAGCGCGCGAGCTGCGCCTCCAGCACCTTTGGCGCCAGGCCGACCAGCCGCTCCTCGAGGCTGATCGCCACGATGCCGTGCACAGCCGCAAATAGCGTGCGGCTGGCAAGCGCAAGCTCCTCCACGGAGAGCTCCGGCCGCAGCGTGGCGATCGGCTCGGCGATCCAGTCGAACAGCGCCCCGAGTTCGGCGCGGTGCCAGTCCGGCACGGCAGTTCCCTCCGGCTGGCGATGCTCGAACAGCGCCGACCACAGGGTGCGATTGCTGCTCGCAAAGCCGAGATAGGCCAGCGCCAGTGCCTTCAGCCGCGCCGCCGGGTCCGGGCCGGCCGCGGCGACCGCCTGCCTGATCGCAGCATCGAGCCGGGCCAGCGTGCGCGAATTGACGTGCAGCACAAGATCGTCGAGATCGGCGAAGGCATTGTAGAGGCCGCCGAGCGCGATGCCGGCGTCGCCGGTCACGTCGCGCGCGCGGAGCGTCTTGAGCCCGCCGGCCTCAATGCGGGCCTGCGCGACGTCGATAAGCCGCGTGCGCAGTTCATTTCGTTTCGACACCCGGATCGTCTCCATTAACCCTGCCTCCGCCGTCGCTTTGAACAGCGTTCATTTTTCTCTTGAACAATGTTCATTCTATGTTAGCCTGCAATTCGTGAACAATGTTCATAGATGGAGACAGGCCAATGCTCAAACAGTTTTTAGCGCTGGTGCGGGGAACGGCTTACGAGTCGGCGGAAGCGGCGGTCGACCGGCATGCCGTGACGATACTGCGCCAGCAGATCCGCGATTGCGCCGAGGCGATCGGCGCTGCGCGCCGGGCGGTCGCAATCGCGATCGCCCAGAATGGCCAGGAGGTCGAGCGGCATCGGCGCCTCGTGGCCCGCATCGACGACCTCGAGGCTCGCACCGTCGCCGCGCTCGAACAGCAGAAGGCCGAGCTTGCCCGCGAGGCGGCCGAGACGATCGCGCTGCTGGAGGCCGAGCGCGAGGCCTCCGAACAGGCGCAAAAGACCTTTGCGGTCGAGATCGAGCGACTGAAGCGAGTCGTCCGGCAGTCGGAAATGCGGCTGCGCGAACTGCAGCGGGGGGAACGCATCGCCGCCGCCACTGACAAGACCCAGCGGCTTCGCGAGGCTGCTCCCACCTCGGGCCTTTCGGCGCTGCGCGACGCCGAAGCCACGCTGGCCCGCCTGCGCCTCCGGCAGAAGGAGATCGACGCCACCGCGGCCGCGATGGACGCGATGGAGGAGAGCATCGACCCCGCGGCGCTATCCGGGCGGCTGGCGGAAGCCGGCTGCGGCGCGCCGCTGCGCAGCAGCGCCGACGACGTGCTTGCGCGGCTGAAGGCGCGGGTCCGCTCGGCGACCGAGGCGTGAAATCGCGGAAATCCTCAACATAACCGAGACCTTGAACAGAAGGAGCAGTACCGTGCAGACCACCACCTACGTCCCCAAGGACACCAATGCCTGGCGGCTCTTCACAATCGTGAGCTTCTCCGTCGCGGCCGCGATGATGGCGGGCGGCATCTACTTCCTGGAGGCGAGCTTCGCCGCCAAGGGCTTTTACGCGATGGCCGCCATCATGCTGGTGCACACCGCCGTCAGCATCACCAAGACGCTGCGCGACGCGGAGGAGCAAAGCCGCTTCATCAACAAACTCGAGGACGCCAAGACCGAGAAGCTGCTGATGGACATCCATCGCAACGACAGCATGTAGGCTGTCGCCCCAACCACACCCGAAAGGCCGGCGAGTTCTTCGCCGGCTTTTCGTCGGTCGACGTTTCTCGTCGCCATGCAACGAGCGGCTCATGACAACGTTTCCGGCGTGCTATGAATGCCGCTTTCCGCCCCGGAGACGCCCTGCCCGATGGACATCCGCAACACTCCGCTCGTTCAGGAAGCCACCGTGGCCAGGCGCAGCACGCCGCTGGTGGTTGCCTGGCTGGTCGCGTTCGGGCTCGGCGTCATCGTGGTAGCGCAGATGCTGGTCGATCCGTTTGCCTGGTCCATGCTCGGCTATCCGGATTACGGCACCCCGCTGTCGGAACTGGTCCTGTTGTTCACAAACCTCGCCACCTTGCTCGTTTTGGCGGCGTGGCTGTGGCTGTGGGAGGGCCGGCCGTTCCGCACCATCGGCTTGTCGCGCGGCGACGCCCTGCACGGGCTGGTGATCGGGTTTCTGGCGGGCTGCGCGCTGTTTGCCCTCCCAACTCTCGGCCTGATCGCCGCCGGCCAGATCGGCCCAGGCAATCCCCTCGCCATGGAAAGCACCGGCTGGGCGGCGCTGCCGATCGCGTTGGCCTTTCTGCCGGTGTGGCTGATCGAAAGCGGCGCCGAGGAAGCTGTCATGCGCGGCTACCTGTTGCAGCGCCACGCGCTCAAGCTGCCCGCATGGCCGGCGATCCTCGTCGTCTCGGTGGGATTCGCCCTCGCGCACCTCGACCCGGAGCCGGTGGTGCTGGTCAACACGGCGCTGTTCAGCATGGGCCTCTGCTTCGTCGCGCTGGCGCAGGGGTCGCTGTGGTCGTGCATCGGCATCCACGCGGGCTGGAACATGACGCAGGGCCAGATTTTCGGGCTGCCGGTCAGCGGCACCGCGCTTACCAACTCGTTGTTTTCCTTTGCCCCTACCCAGGGCTCCCGCCCGCTGCTCACCGGCGGCAATTACGGCGTGGAAGGCAGCATCCCGGTCACGGTCGCGCTCGCCCTCGCCTGCGTCGCCGCATACTATTACTTTCGCCGGGTGAGTGAGCCCGCTTCGAACTCGGGGGGCGACCCGGCGTCTTGACCGTGGCGCTTTGGCGGTATTCGCTACGCCGCCCGCCATGTCGCTAGGCGAAAGAGGTGCCGTCGATGTCCTTCGAATTCCTGCTGACCTCGCTGATCGTGGTCGCCTCGCCCGGCACCGGCGCGCTCTACACCATCGCCGCCGGCCTCTCTCGTGGGGCGCGCGGCAGCATCGTGGCGGCGTTCGGCTGCACACTTGGCGTCCTGCCCCACATGGCGGCGGCGATAACCGGCCTGGCCGCACTCCTGCATGCCTCCGCCGTGGCGTTCGAGGTGATAAAATATCTCGGCGTCGCGTACCTGCTCTACATGGCCATCATGACACTGCGAGAGCATGGCGCGCTCACCGTCGAGCCGGACCGGACGCCGCGTTCCAGCGGCCAGGTGATCGTGCACGCGATCCTGGTCAACATCCTCAACCCGAAGCTGTCGATCTTCTTTTTCGCCTTCCTGCCGCAGTTCATCAGCGCGGGCGAGCCCAACGTGCTCGGCCGCATGCTGGAGTTTTCCGGCGTGTTCATCGCGATGACTTTCATTATCTTTGCGATATACGGGCTGTTCGCGGCCTCGGTGCGCAGCCACGTCACCTCTCGGCCGCGCGTGCTTGCCTGGCTGCGGCGCAGTTTCGCCGCGGCCTTCGTGATGCTGGGCGCCAAGCTTGCGCTGACGGAGCGCTAGCTTACGCTTCCTGGATCGCCGACAGCTTCCACTCGCCTCCGGTCGGGCGGGTGAAGGTCCACAGCTCTACCGTCTCGGTCGGGTTATCGGCGTCGCCATCCACCACCTCGCCGGTGGCGCGGTCGACGGCCACGTCGCGAGACTCGTAGCGGAAAGCCGCGGTGGCATAGTCGCGATCACCCTCGCTCCAGGCTTCCGCAACGTCGGCCTGCAGCAGCCGAACATCCGAAACCTCGTTGTGCACGCCGCGCTTGGCGTTGTCGGCCAGTTCCTCGGACAGGTAGGAGACTATCTCGGGGGTGGCGACACGGCGCAGCGCCGAATGGTCTTCCTGCCCGAAAGCTTCCTGCACCTCGCTCAACGGGCGCTCGAACGTGTCGAGATCACGCTGGGTGAGTTCGATGTCCTTCGAGGCCGGCGAACCGTGCGGTTGTGAGCCAAAGCCGGGGATCGTGAAGCCGCCGGCGCGACTTGTACCGCGCGGGCCGTCATCCTCCTGGCGGGCCATTCCCGGCTTGCCGAAGCCGCGGCCGGCGCCGGCCATCGCGGGCGCCTGGCTGCCGCGGAAGAAGCGCAGCGCCAGCATGATCGCACCGCCGATCAGCAGTATCTGCAGCAGCATGCCGAACATGCCGGCAAGGCCGCCAAAGCCGGTGCCCATCAGCAAGCCGATGAGGCCGCCGAGCATCAGGCCGCCCAGCAGGCCACCAGCAAGGCCGCCGAAAAGGCCCGGACGCTGCTGTGCGGCCGGGGTCGGGCGCGTGACGCTGTTGGTCGTGGTTCCCGGGCTCATCGAGCGCTCGACGGGGGCGACCTGCTTCGGAGCGGTTTGGGTCGGCGCGGGAGCCTGGAAGGTGCGCATGCCGCGGCTGCCGAAGCTGCCGCCCCGGCGTGCATCCGCCTGGTCGACGGCAACCATCGAGAAGGCCAGAAACACGGCCGCGAACACCGAGGTCCACCGCCAGGCACGTGACAATTGCATCGAGGCTTCCTCTGAAGTTGATCTTCGCGGCTGCATATGGGGTCGCCTGAAGGCGATTTCACCCTCTGCGCAACACATGTTTATGACATTTGCATACGACGCCACGGAGACGCATGCGGAGGTCTGCGATCCGCCGACCGGGCCACCGCCGCTGCTCACCCTCCTGCCAGAATGTTGGCAGGAGCCGCCCCGGGTTAGGCGCGTCCTGTGTTTGCGCTGTCATGTGCCGCGGGCTAGCGTGAAGCCGCACCCCGAAAAACAGGAGGAAAGCATGGCCTCGAAATTCATCTGGCACGAACTGATGACCAGCGACGTCGATGCCGCTGAGACGTTCTACAAGGCGGTGGTCGGATGGAGCACGGAGCCGTTTCCCGGCTCGGACTTCCGCTACATTGTCGCCAAGGCCGGGGACACCGGCGTCGCCGGGCTGATGACGCTGCCTTCCGAAGCGGCGGCCATGGGCACGCCGCCGATGTGGCTGGGCTACATCTACGCCGCCGACGTCGACGCCGCGACGGCGAGCGTCAAGGCCGCGGGCGGCCGCGTCTATCGCGAGCCCGAGGACATTCCGGATGTCGGGCGCTTCTCGGTGGTCACCGATCCTCAGGGCGCCACCTTCATGCTGATGGCGCCGAAGGGACCGGGAGCCGCGGCCGACCCGGCGCCGATGACGCCCGGTTTCGTCGGGTGGAACGAGCTCTACGCCAATGACTGGCAGAGTGCGCTCGACTTCTATTCCGCGCAGTTCGGCTGGACCAAGGACCAGGCGGTCGACATGGGACCGATGGGCACCTACCAGCTGTTCAAGGCGGGCGGCGAGAACGCCGCGGGCGGCATGATGAACCGGCCGCCGCAAGTGCCGGTGCCGGTATGGCTGTTCTATTTCAACGTCGGCAATATTGACGATGCCGCCGGCCGCGTCGCTTCCAACGGCGGCAAGGTCGTCAACGGGCCGATGGAAGTGCCGGGCGGAAGCTGGGTGCTTCAGGCCGTCGACCCGCAGGGCGCGATGTTCGCGCTGGTCGGCCCCAAGGGCTGATTCTACGCGCGCCGTTCGCCATGCGGCGGGCGGCGCGCTGCCTGGAAAAGCCGGCCGCGGCCTTTTGCTTCCTGCCGGGGCGCTTTCACGGGGACGGTTTACTTTCTTGCCCGGGCAAGGCATCGCAGCTTGACAGTTCGCGAAAGGGGCAAAAAGTAAACTGACCCCTGCCCGCCCGGCGCAACGAGGCAAGATGTTCCGCAAGATTCTGATCGCCAATCGCGGCGAGATCGCCTGCCGAATCATCCGCACGGCGCGCCGCATGGGCGTTCGCACCGTAGCGGTCTATTCGGATGTCGACGCCGGCGCCCTGCATGTCGCGCAGGCTGACGAGGCGGTGCGCATCGGCTCGGCGCGGGCGGCCGAAAGCTATCTGCGCGGCGATGCCATCATCGAGGCCGCGCTGGCCACGGGGGCCGAGGCGATCCATCCCGGCTACGGCTTCCTCTCCGAAAATCCGGTCTTCGTTGATTCGGTCGTGGCAGCCGGCCTCGTCTTCATCGGGCCGTCGGCGGCTTCGATCCGCGCAATGGGCCTCAAGGATGCCGCCAAGCGGCTGATGGAGAAGGCTGGCGTGCCCGTGGTGCCCGGCTATCACGGCGACAGCCAGGCTTTCGTACTGCTTGCCGGCAAGGCCAACGACATCGGCTACCCGGTGCTGATCAAGGCGCGCGCCGGCGGCGGCGGCAAGGGCATGCGCCGCGTCGACCATCATGACGATTTCGCCGAGGCGCTTGCCTCGGCACGGCGGGAGGCGAAGGCCGCGTTCGGCGACGACGCCGTGCTGATCGAGAAATATGTCGATACGCCGCGCCACATCGAGGTGCAGATCTTCGGCGACAACTACGGCAATGCCGTGCACCTTTTCGAGCGCGACTGTTCTGCCCAGCGCCGCCACCAGAAGGTGATCGAGGAGGCGCCGGCCCCCGGCATGACGGCGGCGATGCGCGAGGCGATGACCGGCGCCGCCGTCAGGGCCGCCAGGACGATCGGCTATTCGGGCGCCGGCACGATCGAGTTCATCGTCGACGCCTCCGACGGCCTGCGGCCCGACCGCTTCTGGTTCATGGAGATGAACACGCGCCTGCAGGTCGAGCACCCGGTGACCGAGGCGATCACCGGCCTCGATCTCGTCGAATGGCAGTTCAGGGTGGCAGCGGGCGAGCCACTGCCGCTGGCGCAGGAGCAGATCCGGCTCACCGGGCACGCCTTTGAGGCGCGCGTCTACGCCGAAGATCCAGGCCGCGGCTTCCTGCCGGCGATCGGCACGCTGCACCGTCTGCGTTTTCCGGCCGCCGCCCGTGTCGACAGCGGCGTGCGCGAGGGCGATGCCGTCTCACCCTGGTACGACCCGATGATCGCCAAGCTCATCGTACGCGGCGCGGACCGGCCGGCCGCCCTCGCCGGCCTCGTCGGCGCTCTGGAAGCGACCCATATCGCCGGCCTCACCACCAACACGGCGTTCTTGCGTGCGCTGGCGCTCGACGCCGACTTTTCCGCCGGCCGCGTCGACACCGGCATGATTTCGCGCGAACAGGATGCGCTGACGCTGGCCGCGCCGCCCTCGCCGGCCGCGCTCGGCACCGCGGTGCTCGCCGCCGAAGGCGTGCGGAGCCCGTCGGCCGACCGCGATCCGTGGTCCACACTGGTTGGCTATGCGCATTTCAATCCGATGGTGCGTGAGGCCAGGCTGATCGACGGCGAACATGAGATGGTGGCGACGCTGTCGGCCGGCCGCGACGGCCGCTACCGGGTCGCGGTCGACAGTGCCGAAATCACGCTCGGCGCGTCCGACATGTTGGCCAACGCGCTGTGGCCCGGCCACGTCACGGTGTTCGAACGCGGTGTGGCCTACAGCTTCGGCCTGCGCGATCCGCTCGACGCTGCCGAGGCGGAGCTCGGCCAATCCGGCGACCTGAGGGCGCCGATGCCGGGTCTGGTCAAGCTGGTGCGCGCCACAGCCGGCGACGAGGTGGTGCGCGGCCAGCCCCTGCTGGTGCTGGAAGCCATGAAGATGGAGCACGCGATCGCCGCGCCGCGCGACGGCAAGGTCGCCGAAATCGTTGCCGAGGGCGCGCAGGTCAGCGACGGCACTGTGCTGGTGCGCTTCGAGGCCGACGGGCCGGAATAGGCGCCGGCGACCCGGTGCAACGAAAAAGGCCGCGCCGGCTGTTCCCGCCGGTCGCGGCCTTTTTTCCGAGCCCGTCCCTGGGCGTCCCCACGCCCGATGAATTCGTGCTCGCCACCCGTCGTCCCTTGCGCGGCTGGCCCGCCTCCCGGCTGCCGCGTTCTCGTTCTTGATGGACCTGCCGTCTTGGTGCGACTTCGGTCCGTCCAGCGACCCCCGCCGCCGGAATTCGGTGTCAGTGCGTGGTCATCCACTCGCGGGCGTCGCGCAGCGCCTGGGCGATCTGGCCCTTGGTCATGCCGGCCGACAGTTCCGCCCGCAGTTCGGCGGCGCGGGCCGCGCCCTTGATCGCGGCAATGTTGAACCACTTGTGGGCCGCCACCACGTCCGGCTCGCAGTCGCGGCCGGTCGCATACATCAGCCCCAGCTCGAAGAGCACGTCCGCCTGGGCGCTGGCGCCCATCGAACCGATCCCTGCCTCGAACATCTCAAAACGTGCCATTTTTCGTCCCCTGTCGCTGTCCCGAGAGCCGGCTTTTTCTGTCTTCCGTGGCCGCCCTTTCGATGCTTTCGAGGATGCCGTGGACGCTTGAATTCGTCGTTAAATGACGTGCTTAATTCGCCACAAATAAAGTTCGAATTTTCGGTAAACCCATGAAATCATTAAGCATGCGGATGCCGGAATTGCGGGCTTTTCAGTCGAATTGGACGAAAAATCCGCAAGGCCGCCGAAACGCTTCGCTAACCTTGAAAACACGAGCGAATAGGGAGGAGCGAATAGGGGAATGAGGCGGCGGCCCGATCCGGGCTTTCCCTGTCCCTACTCGCTATTCGCTACTCCCTATTCGCTCCTCATCCTCATGAACCGCATATGAATGCCGGTCTCAGCACGGGTTCAGGGCCGTTGGGGCATTCTCCCCGCCATGTACGGAGAAACCCATGCTTGCCCGCCGGTTCACCATCGTCTGCCTGCTTCTCACTCTGTTCGGGATGACGCTGTCCATCCTAGTCGCCAAGGCCAGCCGGCCGGCGCGATCCTGGGAGATCGGATCGGTGGTGCCCTGCGTGTTCGCGAAACCGACCGTCTGCGCCCCGCCGCTTCGCAAGTGAAGACTGAAGCCGACCGCCGGACGACGAAGGAAAAGACCATGAACGCCCTTGCCAAGATTGCTTCCCAGACCCTGCGCATGTTGCTCCGCGCTGCGCTGCTGGCCATGCTGGTGAGCGCTCCCATGCTGGTCGCCAACCAGCTCGAGGCCGGTCAGCAGAACGTCATCGAGGCTCCCGCGCTGAAGAAGATGGGCGCCGGCCTGGTGATCCTGGTCAGCCTGCAGCGGGCCTGACGCATTTCGCATACCGCCCCTCTCCCAACCGTCATGTGAAGTGAATATAAGGACGCATGACGAACCAGATTTACCCGGAACCCATCGCCACAATTCGCTGCCCAGAGCCGTTCGAGCCGTGCGAGTTCACGGATGCCGAGGAGGCGGTGTCGGCCCTGCAGCGGCTCTACGACCGCAACACGGCCTTTTTGCGCGAAGCTTTCGAATCGCTCGGCCACGACCAGGTCACCGACACGCGCTTCCGCTCCTTCTATCCGGAGGTCAGCGTCGTCACCAATTCCTACACGCAGGTGGATTCGCGCCTCGCCTACGGCCACCTGCCTTCGCCCGGACACTACGCCACCACCATCACTCAGCCGGCGCTGTTTCGCAGCTACCTCATCGACCAGTTGCGGCTGATCATGCGCAACCACGGCGTCGCGGTGCGGGTGAGTGAGTCGACCACGCCGATACCCGTGCATTTCGCCTTTCCCGAAGGCACCCATGTCGACCGCTCGATTGCCGACCGCATCCGCCGGCCTATCCGCGACCTGTTCGACGTGCCGGACCTCGACGGCACCGACGACCACATCGCCAACGGCACCTTCGAGGCGCTGCCCGGGCGGGCGCGGCCGCTGGCGCCGTTCACCGCCCAGCGCATCGACTATTCGCTGCACCGGCTGCCCCACTACACATCGACCAGCGCCAACCATTTCCAGAACTTCGTGCTGTTCACCAACTACCAGTTCTACATCGACGAGTTCTGCACGTTGGCGCGCGAGCTGATGGCCGACGGCGGCTCCGGCTACACGGCCTTCGTCGAGCCCGGTAACGTCATCACGCACGCCGGCGAGACCAAGCCGACGGAAGGCGCGACGCCGACGCGCACGCCGCAGATGCCGGCCTACCACCTCGTCAAGCCCGGCCACGGCGGCATCACCATGGTCAACATCGGCGTCGGTCCGTCCAATGCCAAGACCATCACCGACCATATCGCGGTGCTGAGGCCGCATGCCTGGCTGATGCTCGGCCACTGCGCCGGGCTGCGCAACACGCAGGCGCTTGGCGACTACGTGCTGGCGCATGCCTATGTGCGCGAGGACCACGTGCTCGACGACGACCTGCCGGTATGGGTGCCGATCCCGCCGCTGGCCGAGATTCAGGTGGCGCTGCAGGACGCCGTTGCCGAGGTGACAGGGCTCACCGGCTACGACCTCAAGCGCATCATGCGCACAGGCACGGTCGCCACGATCGACAACCGCAACTGGGAACTGCGCGACCAGCGCGGGCCGGTGCAGCGGCTGTCGCAGAGCCGCGCCATCGCTCTCGACATGGAATCGGCCACCATCGCCGCCAACGGCTTTCGCTTCCGTGTGCCCTACGGCACGCTGCTCTGCGTCTCCGACAAGCCGCTGCACGGCGAACTGAAGCTGCCCGGTATGGCGACCGAGTTCTACAAGCGGCAGGTCGCGCAGCATCTCAGCATCGGCATCAAGGCGCTGCAGGCGCTGGCCAAGATGCCGGTCGAGCGGCTGCATTCGCGCAAGCTCAGAAGCTTTTCCGAAACCGCGTTCCAGTAGACTCCGCCGCGATCATCAATGAGCCGCAATCGCGCGGCTTACGGACGGCATGGACCTGGCGGATTTCAGGATATCGTGGCGGGCGGTGCTGCTGTTCGCGGCCGTGGCCGTGTCGCTGCCGCTCGTCGCCGGCTTTTTCGGCCGGCTGCACCCCGCGTTCGATTCGCTCGCGCATTTTCGCGCCCATCTCGCGGTCGTGCTCGCCGTGCTGGCGCTGGCGCTGCTTGGCCTGCGCGGCTGGAGCGAGGGATTTCTGGCGCTGGCGCTCACTATGGGCGCGTTCGCCACCACCACGCCTGCGCTGACGAACCTGCTTGCGCCGCAGGCGCATGCGGCGATCAAGCCGCTACCGGGCGACCGCGCGGTATACCGCCTGCTGCAGCTCAACCTCTACTATGAGAACTGGGATCCCGGCAGCGTGCTCTCGATGATCGGCCGCATCAGGCCGGACGTCGTCACGCTCAACGAAGTGTCGCCCGAATGGAAGGCGCGCCTCGACCTTTTGCAGAACGCCTATCCCTACCGCATCGTCTGCCCCGTGCGAAAGGCGATCGGCGGTGTCGCCATCCTGTCGCGCCGGCCGTTCGCGGCGGGCACGGAGCCGGGCTGTTTCGACCGTGGCTCGATGGCCGTCGCCATAATCGATCTCGGCGGGCAGGCCGTGCATGTGACGGCGCTGCATCTCGGCTGGCCATGGCCGTTCGGCCAGCACTGGCAGGTCGGCAACGTCTCGCCGGTTCTCGCCGCCACCCCCGGACCGGCGCTGCTTGCCGGCGACTTCAACGCGGCGCCGTGGAGCGCGACATCGCAGGCAATCGCCGCCGCGGGCGGTTTGACTCCCGTCTCCGTGCCGGGCGCCACCTGGCTGCACCATCGCCTGCCGCTCTGGCTGCATTTTGCCGGCCTGCCGATCGACCAGGTGATGACGAAAGGCGATATCGATATCCATTAGGTCAAAACGCTGGAGCCGGTCGGTTCCGACCATCTGCCGGTGCTGGTCGAGTTTTCACTGCCGCCGGTCGATCATGACAAGGAACCGCAGACCGCTACGGCGATGCTGCGATAGGATGTCGGAACATCGCTGGGCGTGCGTCAGGGCCGCGCCAGCGCCTCGACCAGCCTTTCGACCGGGCCGCCGTCGCGATGCTCGCGCTGGTCGAAGGCAACTTGTTTTGCCTCGTAGCGCGCGTAGATCGCATTGACGCGGCGCTTCACCTCCGCACTTGCGGTGCGGCAGCCGGCATCGGCCGGCATCGACAGGCCGGTCGCGGCCTTCTGCGCCTCGTTGACCATGCGTACCGCGTTGCGGCCGTGCGTCTCCTCATGCTTGCGCACCCCGGCCATGAACGTCGCCCAGCGCCGCTTCAGCTTGGGGTCAACTTGACTCGCCAGCGCGGGATATGTGTAGTCGATGGAGAGCACCGCGTCGGCCCGCGCGACCCGGCATTCCCTGTCGGTCTTCTTCCAGACGATGTCCCACGACACGGTGTATTTTGTCTGGGCGATCGCACGGGCAACGAAGCCGTGGCGCGGACCGTGGCGGTTCATTTGGTCGATCAGATTCTCGCCGGTCGACCCGCGCACCGGATAGGTTTTCGTCTGGTTCTGTACAGTTACGTCGGCAGCCGCCTCCGCGGCGAAGACGCCGCAGAGGCCAAGGCACCCGAAAAAAACCGACAACGCCCTGCGCATCCGACGCGACCTCGACCACACCCAATGCAAACACACAGGATGCGGCGATTCAATGGTGGCTTCGCGCCGCGCCTCACATGTTCTGGTAGACCGGCCCCTCGCCGCCCTGCGGCGGCACCCAGTTGATGTTCTGGTTGGGATCCTTGATGTCGCATGTCTTGCAGTGCACGCAGTTCTGCGCGTTGATCACGAAGCGCACGTCCTTCTTTGACGGATCCGCGGCGGCGTTGCCGTCGGCATCCACCCATTCATAGACGCCGGCCGGGCAGTAGCGCGTCGAGGGGCCGGCAAAGACATCGTGCTCGGAGCGCACCTGCAGGCTCATGTCGCGCACCTGCAGATGGACCGGCTGGTCTTCCTCGTGATTGGTGTTGGACAGGAACACCGAGGAGAGCCGGTCGAAGGTCAGCACGCCGTCCGCCTTCGGGTAGTCGATCTTCTTGTGTTGCGCGGCCGGCTCCAGTGAGGCGGCGTCGCTCTTGCCGTGCCGCAGCGTGCCGAATGGCGAGATGCCGAAGAGCGAGTTCAGCCACATGTCGAGCCCGCCGAGGCCGATGCCGAGCACGGTGCCGAAACGGCTCCACAGCGGCTTGACGTTACGGACCTTCTTCAGATCGTTGCCGATGGCGCTTTCGCGCCAGGCATTCTCGTATTCGACGATCTCGTCACTGGCGCGCCCGACCGCGATCGCCGCTTGCACGTGCTCGGCCGCCAGCATGCCGGACAGGACCGCATTGTGTGAACCCTTGATGCGCGGCACGTTGACGAAACCCGCCGCGCAGCCGATCAGCGCGCCGCCCGGGAAGGTGAGCTTCGGCACCGACTGCCAGCCGCCCTCGGTGATGGCGCGGGCGCCGTAGCCCAGCCGCTTGCCGCCCTCCAAGGTGCCGCGGATCGAAGGGTGCGTCTTGAAGCGCTGGAACTCCTCGAACGGCGAGAGATAGGGGTTCTTGTAGTTGAGGTGGATGACGAAGCCGACCGCCACCAGATTGTCGTCGAGGTGGTAGAGGAACGAGCCGCCGCCGGTCTTCATGTCGAGCGGCCAGCCGAAGGAGTGCTGGACGAGCCCGCGCCGGTGGTTCTCCGGCTTGACCTGCCACAGTTCCTTGAGGCCGATGCCGTATTTTCCGGGCTCGCGACCGGCATCTAGACCGAACTTCTGGATCAGCTGCTTGGCAAGCGAGCCGCGCGCGCCCTCGCCGATCAGCACGTATTTGCCGAGCAGCGCCATGCCCGGCGCAAAATTCGGGCCCGGTTCGCCATTGCGCTCGACGCCCATGTCGCCAGTGATCACGCCCTTTACCGCGCCGTCCTCGCCGTAGATCAAGTCGGCGGCGGCGAAGCCGGGGTAGATTTCCACGCCCAGCGCCTCGGCCTTCGTCGCCAGCCAGCGGCAGACATTGCCGAGCGAGACGATGTAGTTGCCGTGGTTGTTCATCAGCGGCGGCATCATGATGTTGGGCAGCCGCACCGAGCCGGCCGGGCCGAGGACGAGGAAATGATCGTCGGTCACCGGTGTCCTGAACGGATGGTCATCTTCGTCCCGCCAGCCGGGCAGGAGCTTGTCGATACCGATCGGGTCGACGACCGCGCCCGAAAGAATGTGCGCGCCGACTTCGCCGCCCTTTTCAAGCACGACGACGGAGAGGTCGGGATCGAGCTGCTTCAGCCGTATCGCGGCGGCCAGGCCGGCGGGACCGGCGCCGACCACGACCACGTCGAATTCCATGCTCTCGCGTTCGATCTCGCTCATCTTCGTCTCCGGACTGGCGGCGTTTCACGGACGGCTGACTTCCGGCTGCTTAAACTATCCCGTGCCGGGATGAAACCGGTCAAGGCGACGCGCTCGTTGCGGGCTGCGACGCAGGCGTCGATCCCAGCGCTCGGTGCAAATCCGCCCGCCCTCACGCCGATTTCAGGTGTGCGCCGGCTCAATGTCGGCCATAGTCGGCCCATGCGTCACGATACCGCCGACGCGGGACGTTTCCTGGTCCACGCCGCCCTTGGCCCGTGGCTGGCGCTGGCCCTGCTGTTGGCCCCTGCCGGAGGCGCGTCCGCCGGCGACGACGGCAACCGGGCGTTTCCCAACGTGCTGAGTGCCGGCTCGTACTCATTTTCGGACGAGTTGGGCGGGTTTCGGCTGCTGTCGGCGAATGGCAGCGGCACAGCCGACGATCCGTTCGTGCTGATTCCAGAGCTGGAATCGGCTAGTCCGGTCACGATGGTGATCCGCGCGACCAAGCCGATCCGGCCCTTCGCCGACCCAAGGCAGTTTGCAACCGGTTTCCTGCCGATCCACCTTGAGGTGGTGAACAACAGCGCATTGCCCTGGGTCGAGTTCGGTTTCGAGCTGCAGGAGCACTTGGGCATGGCCAGCCTGTTCGGCGACGGCCTGTCCTTCGACCAGCGCATCACCGATTCGAAATCGATTTCCTCCGACCATTTCCGCAGCTTCAGCCGCAATTTCGAGCCCTACGACCGGCTGCTGTTCCGCGAAGGCGACGTGAACCACCTCGACACCGCGACCTTCCGCTTCCTCATCACCGATTTCACGCCCCGCTGGGAATTCTTCCTGGTCATGGACCCCCGCATCCCCGCCTCGTGAAGCTTGCCAAGCCGAACCGTGCCGCGCAAAGGTGCCGCTATGCCATCCGACCACGAAGAAGCGCCGCCCGGACTGCGTGAACTGCTGGAGTTTTATGCCGAGGCCGGCGTCGAGGAGGCGCTCACCGAGGAGCCGGTCGACCGGTTCGCGCAGCCGGCCGCCAGCACGGCGGTGCCACGGCCAGCAGCCTCGGGGCAGCCTGCGTCCGGCGCGCAGCCGTCGCGCCACCTGGAACCTGTCACGCGCTTGGCCGGGCCGCTGCCGGCGCCTCCCACAGCCGTGGTGCCCGACGAGCAGCAGGCGATCCGCGCGCGCGAACTCGCAGCGTCGGCCACGAGCCTCGAGGCGCTGCGCGAAATCCTCGCCGGGTTCGACGGCTGCAACCTGAAGCTCACGGCGAAGAACCTCGTCTTTGCGGACGGCAATCCGGCCGGGCCGCTGATGCTGGTCGGCGAGGCGCCGGGGCGCGATGAGGACATTGAGGGCCTGCCCTTCGTCGGGCGGTCCGGCCAGTTGCTCGACCGCATGCTTGCCGCCATCGGCTTCGACCGCAGCCAGGCCTATATCGCCAACGTCGTGCCGTGGCGGCCGCCGGGAAACCGCACGCCGACACCGCTGGAGACCGAAATCTGCCGGCCGTTCATTGAACGCCAGATCGAACTCGCAAACCCGCGCGTGCTGGTGGCGCTCGGCGGACCGTCGGCCAAGCTGCTGCTCAGCACCGGCGAGGGCATACTACGCCTGCGCGGCAACTGGCGCACGCATGCGACGCGCTCGGGCATGCAGATTCCCGCGATGCCGACGCTGCACCCGGCCTACCTGCTGCGCAATCCAGCGCACAAGAAGCTCGCGTGGCGGGATTTCCTGGAGATCAAGGCGCGGCTCAAGGCCTCTGCCTGAGCAAAGACCGGCTATTGCGGCGGCGTTACCTTGCGGGCCGCGGCGCGGCGGATGCCGAGCTGGCGCTCGCGCCATACGATGAAGATGCCGGCGGCGATGACGATCGCGCCGCCAATCAGCGTGTGCGGCGTCGGCACCTCCGAAAAGACGAAGTAGCCGACGAGTATCGCCAGCACCATCGAGGTGTATTCGAACGGCGCCACCGTCGAGGCTTCGGCGTGGCGATAGGCTTGGGTCATCAGGATCTGGCCGAGCCCGCCGCAGACACCGGACCCGACCAGGAATGCCGCCTGCATGGGCGTCAGCCACGCCCATCCGAACGGTATGGTGAACAGCGCGACGACGCTTGCAGTCATGGAAAACCACAGCACGATCGTCGCCGTCCGCTCGACCTGGACCAACCGGCGCACGAGCAGGATCGCGATGGCGGCGGTCGCGGCCGCCGTCAGCGCGGCGAGGACCCCGAGCAGTTCGTCGTTGTCCAGCCCGCCGGGCGATTGCAGCAGCGACAACTTCGGCCACGAGACGATGACGACCCCGATCAGCCCGACAACGACCGCGCTCCAGCGGTGGATACGGATCGTCTCGCCGAGAAAGATCACGCTGAATATCAGCACGAACAGCGGCTGGCCGTAGCCGAGCGCCACCGCCTCGGGCAGCGGCAGCCGCGTCAGGGCGAAAAAGCCGAGGCCCATCCCGATCACCCCGACCAACCCGCGGGCGACATGGCTCCATGGATGACGCGTAGCAAACCCGGCAAGCGCCGAGCCGCCGAACGACAGGAAGACCATGATGGTCAGCCCGGCGAAAAACGAGCGGAAGAAGGCGATTTCGCCGACCGGGACCCGACCGGCGGCCTTGATCAGCGAAGACATCCCGACGAAGGCGACGACCGACAGCACCTTCAGGGCGATGCCGCGAAGCGTGCTCCCGCTTTGACTTTCGATCCTATCCTTCACGCCTCCCCGGCCGCCGCCTGGATGGCGGCCCATATCCGCGCAGGCGTCGTCGGCATTTCGATGTGCCCGATGCCGTATGCGCGGTGCAGGGCGTCGGTGACGGCGTTGAGGAATGCCGGCGCCGCGCCGATCGTGCCTGCCTCGCCGGCGCCCTTGATGCCGAGCGCGTTGGTGGTCGACGGCACGTTGCGCGTCTCGAAGTGGAAGGAGGGGAAATCGTCCGCGCGCGGCATGGCATAGTCCATGAAGCTCGCCGTGATGAGCTGGCCGTCTTCGCCGTAGACGGTGTTTTCGGTGAAGGCCTGGCCGATGCCCTGGACCACGCCGCCATGCACCTGTCCTGCAAGCAGGATCGGGTTCACGGTGACGCCGAAGTCGTCGACGATGGTGTAGCGAAGGATATCCGTCGCGCCGGTCTGCGGATCGATTTCTACCTCGCAGATGTGGCTGCCGTTCGGATAGGTCGCCTCGTCCTGTACGAACTCGCCAAAACCCTTCAGGTCTTCGGGATCCTTGGCGGCCTTCGCAACCGCGGCGAAGGTGATCGAGCGGTCGGTGCCGACGATGCGGGCGATGCCGTCGTCGAACTCGATGTCGGTCGCCGAGGCTTCCAGTTCATCGGCCGCGATTTTGCGGATCTTTTCCGCCAGCGCTTCGCCGGCGCGGGCGGCAGAAACGCCGCCGAGCGGGATCGAGCGCGAGCCGCCGGTGCCGCCACCCTTCTTCAGCCTATCGGTATCGCCCTGGTGCATGATGATCTTGTCGATGCCGATGTTCAGCTTTTCGGCGACGAACTGGGCGTATGCGGTGGCATGACCCTGGCCGTTGGACTGGGTGCCGATCAGCAGCGTCACTGTGCCGTCCTGGTTTAGCTCCACAAAAGCGGGCTCCGAGCCGGGGAAGGCGCAGGCCTCGATGTAGGTGGCAAGCCCGATGCCACGGATTCTCCCCTTCGCCTTGGATGCTTCGAGCCGCTCGTCGAAGCCGGCCCAGTCCGACCGCTCCAGAGCCGTCGTCATGTGGCCGTCGAACTCGCCGACGTCGTATTTGCGGCCGAGCGCAGTGGTGTAGGGGAACTGCTCCGGCTTGATGAAGTTGCGGCGGCGGATTTCCTCTCGCGTCAGGCCGAGGTCGCGCGCACAGACATCCACCAGTTTCTCGAGCAGGAAAGCCGCCTCGGGCCGGCCCGCGCCGCGATAGGCATCGACGGGGACGGTGTTGGTGTAGACACCGTCGATGCCGACGCTGACCGCCGGAATGTCGTAGACACCGGTGGACATGGTCGCGCCGATCCATGGCACGAAGGCGCCGTATTGCGAGACGTAGGCGCCGAGGTTCGCCGTCAGTTCGACCTTCAGCGCCAGGAAGCGGCCATTCGCGTCCGTAGCCATTTCGGCAACCACGTAATTATCACGGCCCTGCGCGTCGGCCAAAAAATGCTCGGTGCGGTCGCAGGTCCATTTGACAGGCTTCCTGAGTCGACGGGCTGCCTCGAGCACCAGGGCATACTCACGGTAGACGAAGGATTTCGGGCCGAAGCCGCCGCCGACATCCGGCGTGATGACGCGGATGTCGTCCGGCTTGACGCCAAACACCTTCGCTAGAACGCCCTGCTGGCCGTGGACGCCCTGCGTGCCCGTCGTCAGCACCATGCGCTGGTTCTCGGCATCCCAGTCGCCTATGGCCGAGCGAGCCTCCATGTAGTTGCAGACGAGCCGGTTGTTGGTGAACACCGTGCGGCTGACGTGGCTGGCCTTGGCGAAGGCCGCATCCGTGGCGGCCGCATCGCCAAGTTCATAGCGAAACGCCAGATTCGTGCCGCGGGCCGGCCAGACCAGCGGTACGCCCTCGTCGAGCGCCGTCGCGGTGTTGGCTGACGCCGGCTCCGGATCGTACTCGATCTCGATGCGTTCGGCGGCGTCCTGCGCCTGCGCACGCGTATCGGCCACGACGAAGGCCACGGCATCGCCGACATGGGCAACGCGGTCGCGGCAGAGCAGCGGGATGCCTTCGAGGTCGGGCGTCGAGCCGTCCGGTTGCTTCGACGCGTAGGGCGTCTTCAGATCTTTCAGATGCGCGAGGTCGGCGCCGGTCAGCACCAGCACCACGCCCGGCGCGCTGCGAGCGGCCTGCGTCGAAACGATGTGGAAGGAGGCCTTGGCGTTCGGCGACCGCAGCACGTAGCCGTGCAGCGTGCCGGCGGGCTGAATATCGTCGGTGTAGCGCCCACGGCCGGTGATGAAGGCGCGGTCCTCCAGACGCAACACGGAAGCGCCCATCCCGAATTTCGGCGTCGCGATGTTCATAAAGGCCTCGTCATGTGATGGGTCGGTTGCCGGGATATAGGCAACGGGTGCAGTTTTGCCGAGTGCGGTAATCGTGTAAAGAGCGCAACCCGCCAACTTGTCGCGTGAGAGGCGACGGGTGCGCGGGCCTGAAATGGGAAGACTCGCAATGCGCACCGATACCGGCCAGGTGTTCCGGCTAGAGGACTATCGCCCCAGCGATTACCTCATCCCCGAGATCGGCCTCACCTTCCACCTGTCGCCGGATGCGACCCGGGTCGTCTCGGAACTGTTGGTGGAGCGGCGCGGGTCGCTGCGCAACGTGCCGCCGCTGGTGCTCGACGGCGATGGCCTGAAGCTGATCGCGCTGGAGATCGACGGCGTGCCGGCCGACCCCGAAGCCTTTGCGGCAAACCCGGGTTCGCTCACGATCGCGCATCCCCCCGCCACGCGCCGCTTCCGGCTGCGTATCGAGACCGAGATCGCGCCGGGCGGCAACCATGCCCTAATGGGGCTCTACCTGTCGAACGGCGTCTATTGCACGCAGTGCGAGGCGGAAGGCTTTCGCCGCATCACCTATTTCCTCGACCGGCCCGACATTCTCTCCGTGTACACGGTGCGCATCGAGGCGCAAGTGGCCGGTACCCCGCTGCTGCTATCCAACGGCAATCCGGTCGAATCCGGCAGCCTCGGCAACGGCCGCCACTATGCCGTCTGGCACGACCCATTCCGAAAGCCGTCCTACCTGTTCGCCATGGTCGCCGGCGATCTTGGTAAGGTCGCAGACCGCTTCATAACGCGGAGCGGCCGCGCCGTCGATCTGGCGATCTATGTCGAGCACGGCAAGGAGGCGCTCGCCGGCTACGCCATGGACGCGCTCAGGCGCTCGATGCGCTGGGACGAGGAGATGTTCGGACGCGAATACGACCTTGACGTGTTCAACATCGTCGCCGTGTCCGACTTCAACATGGGCGCGATGGAGAACAAAGGCCTGAACATCTTCAACGACAAGTACGTGCTGGCGGACGAGGAGACCGCCACGGATGCCGACTTCGCCAACATCGAGGCGATTATCGCGCACGAGTATTTCCACAATTGGACAGGCAACAGAATCACTTGCCGCGACTGGTTCCAGCTCTGCCTGAAGGAAGGGCTGACGGTTTTCCGCGACCACGAGTTTTCGGCCGACCAGCGCTCGCGGCCGGTGAAGCGTATCGCGGAAGTGCGCACGCTGCGAGCGCACCAGTTCCCGGAGGACCAGGGCCCGCTCGCCCACCCGGTACGGCCGCGCCGCTTCCGCGAGATCAACAACTTCTACACGGCAACCGTCTACGAAAAGGGCTCCGAGGTCGTGCGCATGATCCGCACGCTGCTGGGGCGCGACCTTTTCCGGCAGGGCATGGACCTCTATTTCGAGCGCCATGACGGCCAGGCCTGCACCATCGAGGATTTCCTCAAGGTGTTCGAGGACGTCTCGGACCGCGACCTCTCGCAGTTCGCGCTCTGGTACCATCAGGCCGGCACCCCCAACGTGGCGGTTGCCTGCGCCTACGATCCGGCCAAGGCCGAGCTTGTTCTCGAGATCGAGCAATCCGTGCCGCCAACGCCGTCGGAAAGCCGCAAGCGCCTGATGCACATTCCGCTGACATTCGGGCTGGTCGGCTCCGATGGCCGCGACATCGCCTTTTCCGGGGTCGACGGCGCGCTGGTCGAGAACGGCGTCATCCATTTGCGCAAGCGCCGGCAGGTCGTTCGTTTCCAGGGCATTGCCGAACGCCCCGTGGTCTCGCTCAACCGCGGCTACTCGGCCCCGGTGACAATGTCGATCGAGCAAAAGCCGGGCGACCAGGCCTTCCTCGCCCGCCACGACAGCGACCTGTTCGGCCGCTGGCAGGCGTTCAACACGCTGCTCACCGAGACGCTGATCGCTGCCTTCCGCCGGCGCGTCGGCGGCAAGGAACCGGAGTTCGACCCGGCCATCGCCGAGCTTGCGGCCGCAATCGCCGGCGACGCCGACCTGGAGCACGCCTACCGTGCGCTGGCGCTGGCGCTGCCGGCCGAGGCCGATGTCGCGCGCGAGATCGCCAAGAACATCGACCCCGACGCCATCTTCGTCTCGCGCGAGGCGCTGCTGCGCGACATCGCGCTGCGCAACGAGTACGCGTTCCGGGCGCTCTACGCCGGGCTGCGCATGAACGAGCCGTTCAGTCCGGATGCGGCGAGCGCCGGACGGCGTGCACTCCGCAATGGGCTGCTGGACTATCTGGCCACTCGCGACGGCGGCGCCGCTCTGGCTTACGAACATTTCGCCGCCGCCACCAACATGACCGACCGTGCAGCGGCGCTTACGGTACTCGCCCACCGCCATGACGGCTCATCGGAAGCCACCCAGGCCCTCTCACAGTTCGAGGCGCGCTTCGGCGGGCACCCGCTGGTGATGGACAAGTGGTTCCAGATCCGCGCCACCGTGCCGGGCGGCAAGACGCTCGACTCGGTGAAGGCGCTCATGCGCCATCCTGCCTTCTCGATCTCCAACCCGAACCGCGTGCGGGCGCTGGTCGGCACGTTCGCCAACGCCAACCAGACCGGCTTTCACCGGCCGGACGGCGCCGGCTATTCCTTCTTCGTCGAGACGGTGCTTGACGTGGAGAAACGCAATCCCCAACTCGCCGCCCGGCTGGCGACGGCGCTGCGCTCCTGGCGTTCGCTTGAGCCGATGCGCCAAGGCAACGCGCGCGAGGCGCTGGTGGCAATCGCGGCGGAGAAGAACCTTTCTGCCGATCTTCGCGACATCATCCAGCGCACGCTCGCCTAACCCTGAAAAGCGCCTTGATTCGGGCGGTTGGCTGGCATTCCTGACGTTCTCTGCCTTGGCAGCAGGAATCGGTGCACCGGGTCACTCGCCGCCTTTTCGCCGCAATATTTGATCGCCGGCATCTGGACAGCACGAATCACGTCTGATTCCTTATGGACGATTCGGCAGTGCGGCGTTCGCCGGATCAAATCCGAGGGAAACGGTTGGGGAGCCGGTTCATGGCAAATGCGGTCGCGCCAGGCGCGCCCGAACGGCTGCGTGCGTCCGGGCGCGGCGAGAAGTTCGGGGGCGGACTCGCTGGAAACGCACGGCTGCTCGCCGAACCCGCCTACCGCCGCCTGCTGGCCGCCGAGCCCGTGCTTCGACGCTCCATACCGGCGCTGATCGTCATCTTCCTGATCGTCGTGGCGCTGGCGCGCACGCTCTCGCTGCTCACCTGGCGCGACGATATCGAGCGCAACGCCAAGGCGCTGCTCGGCATGGCATCGCTGCATCTCGCCAATGCCATGACGCTGACCTCAGCCGACGGTTCGCTCACCCTCGATGCCGGCCACGACATGCTGGAGAAGGTGCGCCAGGTCGGTACGCTCAGCCGCAGCCACGTGCTCGCCCTCACCGACCGCGACTTCAAGGTGACGAGCGCAAGCCCTGAAGGCATCGACTGGGTCGGCAGGCCGCTCGACGCAATCCTTTCCGGCGGCCAGCCGCTGTTCATCTTCGGCGACCGCGCCGGGGTGATGGAGGTCGACATCGACGGCCGCGCCTGGTTCGCCACCGTCAGCATCATGGACAATGGCAGCGGCGCGGCCGCCACCATGGTGCCAATCGACGCGGTGTTCGCCGAATGGCGCCGCACGGTCTCGCTCAACGTCACGCTGTTCGTGCTCACCGCCGGCGTGCTTTTGATCATTCTCTACGCCTATTTCAGCCAGGTGACCCGCGCGCAGACCGCCGACCGCATCTATCTGCAGGCGCACCAGCGCATCGACCTTGCGCTCGTTCGCGGCCGCTGCGGCCTGTGGGACTGGGACATGGTGCGGGGGCAGATGTACTGGTCGCGCTCGATGTACGACATGCTGGGCTACAAGCCCTGCGAGCAGATGCTGTCCTTCGGCGAGGTCGACCAGATCATCCATCCCGAGGACGGCAATCTGTTCAAGCTCGCGAACAAGATCGTGTCGCGCGAGGTCGACCACATCGACCAGGTTTTCCGCATGCGCCACGCCGACGGCCGCTGGGTGTGGATGCGCGCGCGGGCCCAGGTCGTCGATCTGGACGCGCCAGAACTGCACCTGATCGGCATCGCGGTCGACGTGACCGAGCAGCGCCACCTCGCCATGCGCTCCGAGACCGCGGATCTGCGCCTGCGCACCGCGATCGAGAACATAACGGAATCCTTCGTGCTGTGGGATGCCGCGCAGCGCCTGGTGATGTGCAACAGCAAGTACCAACAGGACTGCGGTCTCGCCGACGGCGACGTCATGCCCGGCACGTCGCGCACCCATATCGAGGCGCAGATGGCGCCGTCGGTCTCGGAGCGGCGGCTGGCCTCCTCCAACGGGCCGCGCGGCGGCGCTACCTACGAGCGGCAACTTTCCGACGGCCGCTGGCTGCAGGTGAACGAGTTGCAGACGCGCGACGGCGGCGTGGTCTCGGTCGGCACCGACATCACGCTGATCAAGCAGCACCAGGCCAAGCTGCTCGAAAGCGAGCGGCGGCAAATGGCGATCATCACCGACCTAAGCGCCGCCAAGCGCGCCGAGCAGGAGCGCGCGCGCGAGCTCTCCGAGCTCAACCAAGAATACATGAAGGCGACCGAGCGCGCCGAAGCCGCGAACCGCGCGAAATCGGAATTCCTCGCCAACATGTCGCACGAGTTGCGCACGCCGCTGAACGCAGTGCTGGGCTTCTCCGAGCTGATGAAGACCGGCGTCTATGGCCCGCTGGGCTCGCCGCGCTACGCTGAGTATATCGACGACATCTACAACAGCGGCACCTATCTGCTCGGGCTGATCAATGACATCCTCGACATGTCGAAGATCGAGGCCGGCCAGTTCGTGGTCGAGCGCGAGGACATCGACCTCGCTCCGCTGATCAACGAGACCGTGCGGGTGATCTCCCTGCAGGCGGCCGAAAAGGAGATCACGGTGGAGACAAAGATCGCCGACGCGCTGCAGCTCCACGCCGACCGCCGCGCCATCAAGCAGATCGTCATGAACCTTCTATCCAATGCAGTGAAGTTCACCGGCAAAGGCGGAAAAATCTCGGTGCGTGCCCGCAACGTGTCCGGCGCGCTGATGCTGTCCATCGAGGACACCGGCTGCGGCATACCGAAACACGCGCTGAGCAAGCTCGGTCGGCCGTTCGAGCAGGTACAAAACCAGTTCACCAAGACCCACAACGGCTCTGGCCTCGGGCTCGCCATCTCGCGCTCGCTTGCCGAACTGCAGGGCGGCGCGTTGAAGATCCGGTCGACCGAGGGCGTCGGCACCATCGTGTCGGTGCGCATCCCGACCCGCGCCGACAAGGGTTACAAACGCGCCGCCTGATCGCCGGTCCCGTCGCGGTCAGGTTCCGGGCGCCAACGGCGCATGTCACCCTCGGCAAGTACGGAGAATCATTTAACGACGCCAATCTGCCGCGGCTCCTCCTTCGTATACCGGCGAAACTCGGAGGAGCAGCGATGCATTCATTCGTTCAGAAACCATGGATTAGAATTGTCTCGATCGCGATCGGGATTGGCTTGCTTGCAAGCGAAGCCTCGGCGCTGTCGCGCTACACATCCACCAGCCTGTCGTGCGGCGAGGTCCAGTCGAAGATCAAGGCCGAAGGCCGTGTGATGCTCGGATGGCGCGCCGACGGCAACGATATTTACCGCGTTTTCATCCTGCACCGGCGGCTTTGCAGGCCGGATGAGGGCACGGAACTGGCGTACGTGCCGACCACCGACAAGAAGTCCTGTCCCGTCCGCAGGTGCGTCGACCTCGACCTCGGTGCTCAGTAAGGCAAACCCGGGGAGCGGCAGCCCCCCGGGCCAGCAGATCGGCCTTACTGCTGGAAGCGGTGCCAGCCCCGATTGCCGCGGTTGGGCATCTCCTCGAGCGTGATCCTGCCGTCGTCATTGCGGTCCAGCAGCGCGAACATCTTGCGCTGGCGGTTCTGGATTTCGACCACGGTCAGCATGCCGTCGCCATCGGTGTCGAAGCGCTGGACGATACGCTCGGCCATGCGCTGCGAGCGCATGCGCTGAATCTCGTCAGCGATCTCGGCCACCGTCATCTTGCCGTCGTTGTCGGCATCGGCTGTGCCGATGCGGTTCATGATTACGGCGGCGAACTCCTCGAAGCTGATGTCGCCGCTGGAGTCGGTATCGACGCGTTCAAAGCGCATGGCTGAACCGTGACCGCGCTTGTCGGCCCGAGGCTGGTCCTCGGCCGACGCGATGCCGGTGGAGGCGCCGGCGACCGCAAGGAAGGCGAGTGCGAGACGTGTCGATTTCTTCATGGTCTACTCCTGTTACAAGATACCCCCGTGCAGACTGAACGAAGAATGCGGCATCCCATCGCCATCATTCCCGCTCACGAAGCAGCCGGTCGAAATGTCTTCGCACCCGCCGCGCCGTTTCCTTGAGATGCGCGCCGAGGACGGCGAGGTCCGGCAGGTCGGTGACCCGAAGCAACAGGTCTGCCAGGCCGGGCGGCACGTCCTTCCGGTCGAAGTGACCGGTCAGGCAAAGGCGCAACATCTGCGTCAGTGATAGGTAGAGCTGGTAGGCATCCAGCAGTTCGCCGCGCGTCTGCGCGTCGGCGAAGGTCGGATCGAGGCTTGCCAGAGTGTCGGCAGTGGACGGGCTGCGCGGGCCGGAGATCGAGCCGGTCAGCACCGCGCACTGCGCGACGAATTCGAGGTCGATAAGCCCACCCGGCACCAGCTTCAGGTCCCAGAAATCGCGCGGCGGCTTTTCCTTTTCGATCAGCGCCCGCATTTCGACGGCATCGGCGAAAACCTTCGCCCGCACGCGCGGCAGGGCGATCACGGCATCGATCTCGGCCTCCACCTGGGCGCGAAGCGTGACATCGCCGGCCACGGGCCGTGCCCGCGTCAGCGCCATGTGCTCCCAGGTCCAGGCTTCCGCGCGCTGGTACTTGCTGAACGATTCGATGTGGGTCGCGACCGGCCCCTTGTTGCCGGACGGCCGCAGCCTGAGGTCGAGCTCGTAGAGCACCCCCTCGGCTGTCGGAGCCGAGACGGCCGCGATCAGCCGCTGCGTCATGCGGGTGAAGTAATATGACGGCGCCAGCGGCTTCTCGCCGCCCGACTCGTCGGCGTCGGGGTGGTGGTCATAGAGCAGGATGAGGTCGACGTCGGAACCGGCGGTGAGTTCGCGGCTGCCGAGCTTGCCCATGCCGAGCACGCAGACGCGCCCGCCCTCGACGCGCCCGTGCTTGGTGGCGAACTCGGCCGCCACCGCGTCGAGTGCGGCACCGATCGTCAGGTCGGCAAGGTCGGAAAACGCCTTGCCCGCTCGCTTCCCGTGAATTGCGCCGGCAAGCAGACGCATGCCGATCAGGAATTTCTGCTCGGAGGCGAAGATGCGCAGCCGGTCGAGAATCTCCTCGTGCTGGTCCACGCCTTCAAGGAAGGCGGCGAGGCGCGCGGACAGATAGGCACGGTCGGGAAGTTCGGACAGCAGCGAGGGGTCCAGCAGCCCGTCGAAGACATGCGGACGCCGCGTGATGATGTCGGCGAGGCGCGGCGCGGCACCCATGATCGTGGCGAGCAGCTTGAGCAGCGGCGGGTTTTTCTGTAGCAGCGAAAACAGCTGGATGCCGGCGGGCAGGCCGGCAAGAAATGCATCGAAACGCACCAGCGCCTCGTCGGCGCGGCGGGTCGCGCCGAACGCCTGCAGCAGCGCCGGCGTCAATTCGGTCAGCCGCTCGCGCGCCTCTGCCGACTGCGTGGCGCGATAGCGGCCGAAGTGCCACGTGCGGATAACACGGCAGATGTCGCTCGGCCGCTCGAAGCCCATGCCGGAGAGCGTCTTGAGCGTGTCCGGGTCGTCGACGTCGCCGGTGAAGACCAGGTTGCCGACGCCCGACGAAAGCTGCGGGGCGGTCTCGAACAGCGCCGCGTAGTGCTTCTCCACCGCCTGCAGCGAGGAGCGAAAGTCGACGGAAAACGCCTCGGCCCCGGCATAGCCGAGCAGCCGGGCGATGCGCTCCAGTCCGGCATCGTCCTCGGGCAGCGTGTGCGTCTGCTCGTCCGCCACCATCTGGATAGCGTGCTCGACGCGGCGCAGGAACCAGTACTGTCGGGTCAATACGTCGCGCGCATCGGCCGTTATCCAGCCGCGTGTTGCCAGTTCGGCCAGCATCGGCACGGTCTGGCGCCCGCGCAGTTCGGGAAAGCGGCCGCCGGCGATCAATTGCTGGGTCTGGACGAAGAACTCGATCTCGCGGATGCCGCCGCGCCCGAGTTTCACGTTGTGGCCCTTCACGGCGACGTCGCCATGCCCCTTGTGCGCATGGATCTGGCGCTTGATGGAATGCACGTCGGCGATCGCTGCGAAATCCATGTATTTTCGCCAGACATAGGGCCTGAGCTCTTCGAGGAAGGCCTCGCCGACCGCGATGTCGCCGGCCACCGGCCGCGCCTTGATCATGGCCGCGCGCTCCCAGTTCTGTCCCCTGCCCTCGTAGTAGGTGAGCGCCGCCTCGACCGGGATGGCCAGCGGCGTCGAGCCCGGGTCCGGGCGCAGCCTCAGGTCGGTGCGGAAGACATAGCCGCCATCGGTGCGGTCCTGCAGGATGCGCACCAGCCGCCGCGTCAGGCGCGAGAACATCTCCGTCGCTTCCAGCGGATCGATGATCGCCGGCGCGTCGGGGTCGTAGAAGACCACCAGGTCGATGTCGGAAGAGAAGTTGAGCTCGTGCGCGCCGAGCTTGCCCATGCCGAGAAGGATCCAGCCGGAGCCTTTTCCCGGTGCGGCCCGGTCGACAAGCTTCAATTTGCCCTGCCGGTCGGCGTCGCGCAGCAGGAAATCGACGGCGGCGGCCACGCATGCGTCGGCGAGGTCGCTGAGGCGCTGCACCGTTACCGCACAGTCGGCGCGGCCGGCCAGGTCGTCGAGCGCGATCAGGCAATGCGCCTCGAATTTCAGCGAGCGCAACGCCGACATCAGGCCGGCTTCGGTGACATCGGCCATATTCGATGCGCTACGAATGGCCGCATCAAGCTCACCTAGCCGGGCCTCCAGCGAGCGGTCGAAGAGCCGTTCAAGGACTTCCGGGCGGCGGCGCAGGGCATCGCGCAGGAAGTCGGAGAGGTCGATGACCGCCGTCAGGAAATCGCGCGCATGACCCTTGTTCGCAAGCAGGGCGGCCAGGCGTGGGGTGTCGCCTTCGGCGGCCACTTCCTTCAGGTCGGCCAGTGCGTGCTTCGCGCGGCGAGCGTCCAGCGGCAGCAGCGCGGCGAACTTGCCGTCGAACCACGATGCCGGTTTCTGCGCCTTCGCCGAGGTCATGCTTTTATGGCCCCGCCTTTTCCGGAAAGATCAGCCGGACCGACAGTCCGGGGTCGGCCGGCACGAGTTCCAGCCGCCCCGAATGGAAGGTCATCACCGCCTTGGCAAGGCTCAGTCCGAGGCCGGAGCCGGGCCGGGTGCGGCTCTGCTCCAGCCGAACGAAGCGCTCTGTAGCGCGCTCGCGGTCGGCGCTGTCCGGAATTCCCCTGCCGTTGTCCGTCACCGACAGGACGATGCCCTCGGCGGTGCGTTCCAGTCTGACCTTCACGGCCGGCGCGGCGACCGCGTCCGCTGAATATTTGATCGCGTTGTCGACGACGTTGGAGACTGCCTGGGCGAGCAGTTCGCGGTTGCCGTCGGCGACAAAGCCGTCGCCTGCCTCGACCGACAGCGCGACGCCGCTTTCCTCCGCCACCGGCTCGTAGAGTTCAGCGACATCGCGGACGACGACGCCGAGATCGACCTTGCTCACCGACTCCGACGAATAACCCGCCTCCAGCCGCGAGATCATCAGTATGGCGTTGAAGGTGCGGATGAGCTGGTCGGATTCGGCAATGGTCGATTCCAGCGCGGTGCGATAGCCGGTCTCGCCGGGCGAGCCGGCGAGCGCCGTCTCGGCGCGGTTGCGTAGCCGCGTCAGTGGCGTCTTGAGGTCGTGCGCGATGTTGTCGGAGACCTGCTTCAGGCCTTCGTTCAGCCCGGCGATGCGGGTCAGCATCGCGTTGAGGTTTTCCGAGAGACGATCGAACTCGTCGCCGGCGCCGGACACCGGCAGGCGCCGCGCCAGGTCGCCGGCCATGATGCGGCGGCTCGCCTCCGACACGTCGTCGATGCGCTTCAGCGCCCGGCGGCCGACGAAGAACCAGATCGCCAGGCCGCCGATGCCCATCATGCCGAGCGCCACCATCAGCGCGCGGCGCACAAGCGCGCGGAACCGCTCCGGCTCGCCGAGGTCGCGGCCGACAAGCAGGATCATCTCGTTGGGCAGGCGCAGCACCAGCGCCATCGCCGCGTGCCGTATCGGTGGCTGGTCGTCGGAGGTGGCGAGCGGAATTTCGGTCGGCCGACCTTCCGCGCTCTCGCCGAAACGCTGGTAGGTGAAGGGCTGCGTGGTCCAGCCCTCGGTCTGCAGCACGCCCGGCTCGAGGTTCTGCACGTTTCCGGCCAGAATCTGGCCGTCCGGGTCGGTGATCAGATAGAGGTTGGCCCCGGGCTGGCGCGAACGCTGGCCGATGACCCGAACGAGGATCGGCAGGCCGCCGCGCTCGTAGGCGCGGCCGAGCGAGATCATCTCCTCATTGATGGTCTCCTGGGTTTGCGCGGCGAGCATGCGGGCCGAAAGCCCGGTCATGTAGAGCACCAGCAGGACCGCGCAGACCGCGAACAGGAGGAAATAGAGCGCCGAAAGCCGCGCCGCCGTGGTCCTGAAGATCGCGGGCAGCGCCACTGCCATTCGCTAGCCGGCCTTCAGCATGTAGCCGGCGCCGCGCACGGTGTGGAGCACAGGCGCCTCGAAGCCGCGTTCGATTTTGCCGCGCAGGCGGGAGATGTGTACGTCGATGACGTTCGTCTGCGGGTCGAAATGATAGTCCCAGACGTTTTCGAGCAGCATGGTGCGGGTCACCACCTGGCCGGCATAGCGCATCAGGAATTCGAGCAGGCGGAACTCGCGCGGCTGCAGCGTGATGTCTTTGCCCGCGCGGCGGACCGTGTGCGAAAGCCGGTCGAGCTCGAGATCGCCGACGCGGTACATCGTCTCGGCATCCCTGGCGCCGGCGCGCCGGTTCAGCACTTCCACGCGCGCAAGAAGCTCCGAAAAGGCATAGGGCTTGGTAAGATAGTCGTCGCCGCCGGCGCGCAGGCCGGTCACCCGGTCGTCGACCTCGCCGAGCGCGGAAAGGATGAGCACCGGCGTGGTATTGCCGCGCGAACGGAGCGCCGCGATGACGGAGAGCCCGTCGCGGCGGGGCAGCATGCGGTCGACCACCAGCACGTCGTAGTCGCCGGCATCCGCCAGCACGAAACCGGTCTCGCCGTCGCCGGCGACGTCGGCCGTATGGCCGGCCTCCTGCAGCGCTCTGATCAGGTAGGCTGCAGCCTCGCGGTCGTCTTCGATCACCAGAATCTTCATGGCCGTACTATAGGGCGATTCGGGTTCGTATATCGGGAAACGCGGCAGCGGGCGATGGGCGCCCGCCGCCGCCGGAACCGGAACACCGAGACGAGGACCCGATCCGGCTCCGAAGGTCGTCGGCGGGGTGGCCCGGGGGCTCATGCAACCCGCCAACGACGATCTCAAGGCCTCAGCCCTGGGCTACCGGAAGGGCGACGAAGCGGCTGTTGTCGTCGCGCGACACCTGCATGAGCACAGCCTTGCGGCCTGCCTTGGTCGCGTCCGCAATCGCCGCGTTCATGTCGGCAACCGAGTTCACCTCGCGCGAGTTGACCTGGGTGATCACGTCGCCAGCCTGGATGCCGCGCTCGGCGGCGTCGCCATTCGGGTCGACGTCGGTCACGACCAGACCCTTGCCGCCATCGGCGGTGGTCACGGTCAGGCCGAGATCGTCGAGCGTGCTCGGGGTCGCATCGTTCGAGGTGTCGGCTTTGGCCTGCTTCTCGCTGTTCGGCAGTTCGCCGAGCTTGACGGACATGGTGTCGGACTTGCCGTCGCGCATGACGGTGATCTCGACATTCTTGCCTGGCATGACGTTGCCGATGACGCGGGCCAGTTCACGCGGCGAGGCGATGTCCTTGCCGTCGACCTGGGTGATGATGTCGCCGGCGCGGATGCCGGCTTCCTTGGCCGGGCTGCCGTCCTGCGGCTCGGAAACCAGGGCGCCCTTGGTGCCCTTGAGGCCGAGCGACTCGGCGATGTCGTCCGTGATCGGCTGGATCTGCACGCCCAGCCAGCCGCGCTCGACATTGCCGTCCTTCATCAGGTCCTGCACCACCTGCTTGGCTGTCGAGGCAGGGATGGCGAAGGCGATGCCGACATTACCGCCCGACGGCGTGAAGATGGCGGTGTTGATGCCGACGACCTGGCCGCCGAGATTGAAGGCGGGGCCACCGGAGTTGCCGCGGTTCACCGCCGCGTCGATCTGCAGGAAGTCGTCGTACGGGCCCGCGCCGATATCGCGGCCGCGCGCCGAAACGATGCCGGCAGTAACGGTGCCGCCGAGGCCGAACGGATTGCCGACGGCCACGACCCAGTCGCCGACGCGGACGTTGGCGTCGTCGGCGAAGTCGACATAGGTGAACTTCTTGTCGGCATCGACCTTCAGCACGGCGAGGTCGGTGCGCGGATCGGTACCGATCAGCTTGGCATCGAGTTCGGCGCCGTCATCCATCACGACGGTAAAGGCAGCTCCGCCGTCGACGACGTGGTTGTTGGTCACCAGGTAGCCGTCCTCGCTGATGAAGAAGCCGGAGCCCTGGGCCGACGGACGGATGCGGTCGCCGTGGCGATTGAAGTGGTGCTGCTTCATGCCGCCCTGGCCATCGCCACGGAAATCCTTGAAGAAGCGCTTCAGCGGATCGGGAAGCTGGTCGAAGCCATTGTCGCCGCCGCCATTGTCGTCGCCGAACATTTCGGTGCCGTCATCGGAAGCGGGCTCGATCTTGGCCTTCACGCGGACGCTGACGACGGCTGGCGATACCTTCTCGACGACGTCGGCAAAGCCGGGGGCCTGCGGGGCCTGGACGCGGACGGCGTCGGCGAGCACCGGCGCCGTGCCGGTGGTGACGGCGCTGAAGCCGATGGCGCCGGCGATTGCGACCGACGCAGCTGCAGCGAGCAGGCGATTGCGGGTACGGGAAGTAGTGGGAGAGGTGCTCATCTTTGAGGTCCTTTGACGGTCTCTGCTCGGGGATGCCCACCGCGGCATCCTTCGGAATCAAGAGATAGTCGGCGTCACATTACAGACCCATGGCCGCAGGATGAATCTTTGGTAATGTTCGGCAAGCCGCTGAAATACAAAAGGCTTATTTTCGAACCTTCGGAGCGGACGTATCCTCGCTGCCTCCCGCGCGGGCAGACAGGATGCGGTCGAGCGCCTCGGCCTCCTGCACGCTCAGCGGCACGGGTGCTGCGACACGGCGCCGGCCGGCGGCGCGAAACACCGCCGCTACCCCGAAAAGCAGCGCCAGCAGCGGCGCGGCCCACAGCAGCGCGTTGCGCAGGTTCAAGCGCGGCTTGAGCAGGACGAACTCGCCGTAGCGCGCAACGACGTAGTCCAGAACCTGCTCGTCGCTGTCGCCCGCGGTCAGCCTTTCGCGGACCAGCACCCGCAGGTCGCGCGCGAGATCGGCATCCGAATCGTCGATCGACTGGTTCTGGCAGACCATGCAGCGCAACTCGGCCGACAGCGTCCTCGCCCGCGCTTCGAGCGCCGGGTCGGAAAGCACCTCGTCCGGCTGCACGGCAAGGGCTGGCAGCGCCGCAACGAACAGCAGCAGGCCGAGGAGCGGCGCCAGCAGCGACCGTCTCATGTCGCAGCCGGTTGCGGGCGCGCCGGAAGCTTGCGGCTGCGCGCCGGGGCGCCGACCCGCAGGCGCCGGTCGAGAAGCGACAGCGTTCCGCCAGCCATCATCACCAGCGCGCCGAGCCAGATCAGCGTCACCATCGGCTTCCACCAGACGCGCACGACGATGCCGCCGCCATCCTGGATGTCGCCCGGCGATACGTAAAGCTGGCTGGCGCCCAGCGTGCGGATGCCGGCCTCGGTTGTCGGCATGCTGCGCGCAGGATAGAAGCGCTTCGACGCATCGATCGAGCCCAACGAGGCACCGCCGCGCGACAGCGCAAAGGTCGCGCGCTGCTCTGTGAAGTTCGGCCCCTTCATCGGGTGCATGCCCTCGAAACGCAGGGCGTAACCGGCGATCTCAAGTGTTTCGCCCGGTTTCATGACGGTGATCCGCTCGGCCTGCAGGCTGACCACTGAAACGATGCCAAGCGTGGTCAAGCCAAGGCCGAGATGGGCAAGCGTGGTGCCGAACACCGATCGCGGCAGCCCGGCGAGCCGCCTCAGCGCGATGCCCGGTGCGACATTGCCGATGCCGGATTTCATCGCAAGGTCGGTGAGCGCGCCGAGGATCAGCCATGTCGCAAGCCCGATGCCGGCGGCGGCGAAGGCCGAGACGCCGTCGATGAAGACCAGCCCCACCAGCGCGGCAAGCAGCGCCAGGCCGAACGCCGTCATCAGCCTCTGCGCGACCGCAAGAAGGTCGCCGCGCTTCCAGGCAAGCAGCGGGCCGAACGGCACAATTGCCAGCAACGGCAGCATGATGAGGCCGAAGGTGAGATTGAAGAACGGCGCCCCGACCGAAATCTTCTCGCCGGTCAGCGCCTCGAGCGCCAGAGGGTAGAGCGTGCCAACAAGTACGGTCGCCGCCGCGGTGGTCAGGAAAAGGTTGTTGAGGACCAGCGCGCCCTCGCGCGAGACCGGCTGGAACAGGCCGCCCGCCGTCAGCGTCGGCGCGCGCCAGGCAAACAGCGCCAGCGAGCCGCCGACGAACAGCACCAGGATGCACAGGATGAAGATGCCGCGAGCCGGATCGGTGGCGAAGGCATGCACCGACGTAAGCACGCCCGAGCGGACGAGAAAGGTGCCGAGCAGCGACAGCGAGAAGGTGAGGATGGCGAGCAGGATCGTCCAGATCTTCAGTGCCGCCCGCTTCTCCATCACGATGGCCGAGTGGAGCAGCGCCGTGCCGGCAAGCCAAGGCATGAAGGATGCGTTCTCGACGGGGTCCCAGAACCAGAAGCCGCCCCAGCCGAGTTCGTAGTAGGCCCAGTAGGACCCCATCGCGATGCCGCCGGTGAGGAACACCCAGGCGCCGAGCGTCCACGGCCGTACCCAGCGCGCCCAGGCGGCGTCGACGCGGCCATCGATCAGCGCGGCGACGGCGAAGGCAAACGACACCGAAAAGCCGACATAGCCAAGGTAGAGCAGCGGCGGGTGGATGGCGAGCCCGATGTCCTGCAGCACCGGGTTGAGGTCCTGGCCCTGCAGCGGCGGATTAGCCAGCCGCACGAACGGGTTGGACGTGGTCAGGATGAACAGCAGGAAGACCGCGCCGATGAACCCCTGCACGGCGATCACATTGGCCTTCAGCGTCGCCGGAAGGTTGCGGCCGAAGGCGGCTACCAATGCTCCGAAAAAGGTCAGGATCAGCACCCAGAGCAGCATGGAGCCCTCATGGTTGCCCCAGGTGCCGGTGAGCTTGTAGAGCATCGGCTTCATCGAGTGGGAGTTTTCCCACACGTTGGCCACGGAAAAGTCCGAGCGGGCGTAGGAGATGGTCAGCGCCGCGAACGCGACTGCCACCATGGCGAAGGCCGTGGCCGCGACCGGCCCGCCGACCGCCATCAGCCGGGCGTCGCCGCGGCGGGCGCCGGCAAGCGGCACCAACGACTGCACCAGGGAAAGTGCAAACGCCAGCACCAGCGCAAAATGACCCGTCTCAACCATGCTTTCGCGGTCCGTCAGTTGGGCTGCCAGACACCCTTTTCCTTGAGGCTCTCGGCAACCTCCTTGGGCATGTAGTTCTCGTCGTGCTTGGCCAGCACGCTGTCCGCCTGGAACACGCCGTCCGGCGCAAAGCTGCCCTCCGTGATCACGCCCTGCTCCTCACGGAACAGGTCCGGCAGGATACCCGAGTAGCGAACCTTCACCGAATCCTGCGTATCGGTCACGGCAAAGCTCACCTCGGTCCCCTGCCCGCGCACGATCGTGCCTTTCTCGACCAGCCCGCCCAGCCGGATACGCTGGCCGGGCTCGAGCGTCGCCGCCTTGAGATCGCCCGGCATGAAGAAATACGAGGCCTGCTGGCCCAGCGCATAGAACACCAGCGCGACGGCGAGCGCGATGAAGCCGACCCCCGCGCCGATCACCGACAATCGCTTCTGCTTGCGCGTCATCGCCTAATCCGTCGTCGAAACGCCGAGCGAAGCCGCCAAACGCGTCACCTTCATGGCGTCCTCGCTGTCCTTGCCTAGTGCGGCCACCGCACGCGCTGTCGCGTCGCGCGCGGCGTCCTGGCGGCCGAGCACCACATACGAACGAACGAGCCGCATCCAGCCTTCCGGGTCCTGCGGATTCTGCCGCAGCCGCTCGTCCAGCGACGCGACCATGGTCTCGATCATCGCGGCCTGGTCGGCCGGCGCCATGTCCTTCGCCGCTTCGATATCGGCTGCCGCCGGCCCCGGCGGCGGGGTGTCGGCCGTCGCGCGGCGCCCAGCCTCCGCTGCTGCCTGCGTAGCGGCTTCGCGCCAGGGCGAATCCGGCGGCGCCGCCTCGGCCAGCGCCCGCCATGCCGCGATGGCCTCCTCGGCCTTGCCCTGCTGGAATTTTGCGAATGCGAGATAGTAGACGGCTTTCGGATTGCCGGGGTCGAGCGCCAGCGCGCGGGCAAAGGCCGCTTCTGCCTCGGTCGTCACGGTGCCCTGCGCTACACTCGCAAGGGCCTCGCCCAGGCCGGCTTCGCGGCCGGCAGAGGCACCTTCAAGGCGGATGGCGTTGGAGAATGCGTTCACCGCATCGCCGGGGCGACCCATGCGAAGATAGATCGGCGCGAGCACGTCCCAGCCCTTGCCGTCGTCGGGATTGGCAGCGAGGTGCAATTCCGCGCAGCCGACCAGCTGTTCGACGCTGGCGTCGGCCTGGCATTTCGACAGCCGCGCTGACAACGGCTGTGACGGCAGGTCGGGCGAGCCGGTGAAAGAATAGACGCCCCAGCTCACCAGCGGCACCGCGATGACCGCCGTGGCGCCGATCAGCCGGCCCCAGTCGCGGCCGCCGGAGGCCTCCGCGGGCATTGCGCCATCGGCGCGGATGATGCGGCGCGCGATTTCGGCACGCGCTTCCTCGGCTTCCGTCGCTCCGATCACGCCGCGCGCGGCGTCGCGCTCAAGTTCTGCGAGCTGATCGCGGTAGACGGCAAGGTCATGCCCCCCGGCCCGCACGCCAACGGGCCGCGACAGCGGCAGCAGCACTGCGAGGCTCGCCATGAGCGTAAGGGCTGCAGCTGCCAACCAGAAAAGCATGGCCGTTATCTATCCATGCCGGCCATTGCTGCCAAGCGTACCGGACTGCGACGCTTTGGCGACGCAGGGCGACTCAGGTCAGCGGCGTCCAGCTTCCATCCGGGTTGCGGCATGCAGTGCCGCGCGCCGAGCGCGTACCCATGGGCGACGTCACGACATGGGTGTACTGCCGGCAGTCCTGGGAGCCGACACGATAGGGTGCCGCCGCCGTCACCTCGCCCGTGGTGGTGCCGCTCGCGGACTTCCAGGCCACGACCTGCCCGGTCTGCGTGTATTCGAGAGCCCGATACTCGGCCTCGAGGGCCTTGCCGCGGTCGGCGGGGCTGAGATCGGCGCCGATCTGGCCGCCGACGAGCCCGCCATTCATGGCTTGCACGATTGCCGCACTCGCGGTCTTGGGGCCGTTATTCAGTGTCGAGCCGCCGCCGAGCCCCCCGGGCGCGCATCCGGACAAGAGGAGGATCGCGGCCAACGGCGCCAGTCGCAAGGTCATGCTGTGTTCCGGACGATCAAGGTTGCGGCGGGAGGCCGTGGAACCCGCATTATCGACGTTCGGCCGAGATTTTGCCAGCCGTCCCAAGGCTCACGCCACCGCCCGCAGTTCGACCCGCGCGTCGAGCCCGCCGAGGTCGGCGCGCTCCAGCGACAGCCGGCCGCCATATTCGTGGACGAGGTCGGCCACGATCGCCAGTCCGAGCCCGGTCCCGGGCTTGCTCTCGTCCAGGCGCCGCCCGCGTTTCATCGCCTCGCGCGCCTTGTCCTCAGGGATGCCGGGGCCATCGTCGGCGATCGAGATCACGAAGCGCGGCGTCGCCTCGCCCACCGTGCTGGCCGGCGCTAGGCTCACCCTCACCCTGCCGCCCGACCATTTCATCGCGTTTTCCAGGAGGTTGCCGACGATCTCCTCCAGATCCTCACGCTCGCCGGCGAAGACAATATCGACCGCCGGCCGCTCCAATGTGATCGAAATGCCGGGATTGAGCTTGGCCATTACCCGCACCATCCGCTGCAGCAGTTCCGAGACCGGCGTGCGGTAGACCACGCTGTCGCGCTGCGCGGCGACGCGGGCGCGTTGCAGATAGTGCTCGATCTGCTGCTTCATGCCAGCCGTCTGCTCCTCGATCAGCCGGCCGCGGTCGCCGCCAATCGCGCGGCCCTCGTTGATCAGCACGGCCAGTGGCGTCTTCAGCGAATGCGCCAGGTTGCCGACTTGGGTGCGCGCCCGTTCGACAATACGGCGGTTGTTCTCGATCAGCGCGTTGGTCTCGTCGGCAAGCGGCTGGATTTCGGTGGGAAATCGCCCATCCAGACGTTTCGCTGTCCCCTGGCGCACCGAGGCAAGCGCATTGCTCACCTCGTTGAGCGGGCGCAGGCCGAGAAGGATGGCGATTGCGTTGATGGCGATCATGCCGCCGCCGAAGGCCGCAAGCCAGGTGTAGAGTTGCCGCTCGAAGGCGTCGATTTCGCCCTCCATCTCGCTGCGGTTGCCCATCACCCGGAAGCGCGCAATGCTGTTGTCGCCGCCGAGCACGAACTCGCTTTCGATCACCTCGAGCTGCTCGCCGGCGATGCCCTGGGTCAGGTAATGGCGACGGAAATCGCTGTCGAACGGCACCTTGGCGATAGGCGGCGATGCGATCGGTTGCGTCATCGAGGCCGAGCGCAAGGCGCCCGAAAGATTGGCCGACACCGGCTCAACCGACCAGTACCAGCCCGAATCGGGCTGCGAGAACCGCAGGTCGCCGAGATCGGGGGACCCCGACAGCGCGCCGGTCTCCGACACCCCGACCGAACCGATCAGGTTGAACAGGTGGGCCGAAAGCAGGCTGTCGAAGCCGCGCTCCGTCGCCTGCCGGTAGAGCGTGGAGATAATGGTGGAAATCACCACCAGCGCCAGGATTGCCCAGACCGTGGAAAAGGCAATGGCGCGGACGGTCAGCGAACGCGGGCTGAGCCGCGACAGCGAGGCCCGCAGTCGCTTCACGCCTCGGGCTCGCGGATGCGGTAGCCCATGCCGCGCACGGTCTCGATCATGTCGATGCCCATCTTCTTGCGCAGGCGGCCGACAAACACCTCGATCGTGTTGGAATCGCGGTCGAAATCCTGGTCGTAGAGATGTTCGACCAGTTCGGTGCGCGACACCACCTCGCCCATGTGATGCATCAGATAGGCGAGCAGCCGGAACTCGTGCGAGGTGAGTTTCAGCGGCACGCCGTTGACGTAGGCTTTTGAGGCGCGGGTATCCAGATTGAGGGGGCCGCAGGTGAGTTCGGACGACGCGTGGCCGGCGGCGCGGCGGATCAGCGCGCGCACCCGAGCCAGCACCTCCTCTATGTGGAAGGGCTTTGCCACGTAGTCGTCGGCGCCGGCATCGATGCCGGCCACCTTGTCGCTCCAGCGGTCGCGGGCGGTGAGGATCAGCACCGGCATCTTGCGGCCGGCGCGGCGCCAGCGCTCCAGCACGCTGATGCCGTCCATCTGTGGCAGGCCGATGTCGAGCACGACGGCGTCGTAGGGCTCGGTGTCGCCGAGAAAATGGCCTTCCTCGCCGTCGAAAGCCTTGTCGACGACGTAGCCGGCATCGACCAGCGCATCGCCGAGCTGCCGGGAGAGGTCCTTGTCGTCCTCGACGATCAGAATGCGCATGCGGTTTGGTCCTGTCGCGAAGCGTCGCCCGGCTGGATGGAGGGTCTGGGCACCGGCTCAGCCCTGCGGCACGACGATCTCGGTGCGGCGAGGGCGCTCGCCGTCCTTGCCCTTCACCAGCACGACGATGCGGCAGACCGGCTGGCCGCCTTGCACGTCCTCGCTCGCCTTGGCGAGCGTGCCGCCGTTGTCGGCCGCAACCTGCTGGCCGATGGCGTAGCAGCTGCCGGCCACGAAGGTCACGGCCGGCACAAAGTCGGGCACGGCTTGCGGCATGGCGAGCGCCGGCGTGGCCGCAAGGATCACGGCTGAGACCGGGGCAACGATCCATGCAAGGTTGTGAGGACGTCTCGTCATGCCACTGCTTCTAGCCCATCGGCGCTGAATGCGAAATGAACGAGCCGCTCATCTGATCATGGTCGTGGCGCGCAGCCGGCCGTAGATCCCGACCAGGCCGGCAATCGCGGTCACGATCTGCAGGATGCTGTCGGTCAGCAGGCTCTGGTCGGTGGTTTCGATCGCGAGCCCGCCCATGCCGGCGACGGCCGCGAGGATGGTCACCAGCGAGGCCCAGATGGTGCGGGAAAGGTACCACGGCTTTTCGTCGGTCAAGTTTGTCACCTTTCGGGTTCATGGCAGGTCGAATGTGCGGCGGGCAGGCGGGCCCCAGCCGACGCCCGTGCCGAGCTGGCGGATCGTCACGTCGATCGCAGCCGGCGGCAGCGGAAAATCCGCAGCGATCGCGGCGGCGGAATAGGTCCAGGCCGGCGAAGCCACCGTCGCGGTGCGCACCACAGCCCCGCCCTCCGGCGCGACCTCGACCCGGTAGCTCTCGGTCTCCTCACCGAGCGGGATGTCGCCCTCGCCCCAGCCGTCGGCGTCGATGCGGCCGCGCCGCAACCAGTCGATCGCCAGGTCGCCGCCGGCCGTCGGCTGCGCCTTCAGATGCACCGGGCTCAGCGGCAAGCGCGCTCGAACCAGGCCGGTCTCGACGGAGGCGGTATAGTTCATTGCGGAAATGTCGAAGCCGGACGGCCCGACCCGCCAGTTCAGCGGCAAACCTGCCTCGCCGCCGCGCAGGCCGGCGGGCTCAACCGCATCGTCGATCAGCACCAGCGGCGCGCCGGCATCGGCGCCCGCTTCCATCGCATCGTCCGTGCCGAGCTGTCCGCGCAGCAGTCGCGACAGCCGCCACAGGCCGGGTGAAACCTCTTCGGCCTCGGCGAATTGCAGCAGTTCCCATTGGCCAGACGTCGAGCGGACGGCGGCGAGATTGCCACCGTTCAGCAGCTGCAGATCGCTGATGCTGGCGGCCTCACTGTCCTGCAGCGCCACCAGGACCGACTGCGACCGGTCGATGCGGCCTGTGACCCCGCCTTCCAGCGCCTCGGCGAGCAGGCCGAGCCGCGCCGGCTGGCCGATCGTGGTGCGCAGTTCGAAGCCGGTCTTCTCCGGCGACGCGAAGGCAAGCTGCGTGCGCCAGGGGTTCTGCCAGGCGGCGATGCGGAAATGCTCTTCCGCCGGTCCCGCCGCCACGCCCATCGGCAGGTCGAGAAAAAGCGCCAGCGGCGGCCCGGCCGGCGGCATCGGTCGCAGGCTCGACGACAACGGCCCGGGCATCCAGGCGGCCGGCGCGGTGCGCCGGATGCGGCGCGCCTTCACCTGGCGCACCAGCCCGTCCTCGATCTCGGTGACCAGAAATTCCGCGTCGACGTCGATACCGGGCAGCCTCACCACGACCCCGGGCACCACGTCGTCGCGCGGCGCGGCAATCGCGAAACGCACGGTCTCGCGCTCGCTCCAGCTGCGCCGCATCCAGTCGTCGAGCAGCGCGCGCGCCTGACCCGGATCGAGCAGCCCGGGAAAGTCGAGCGCGTGCTGGCGCGAGCCGGCAGCGCCGATGCGCGGCGTTCGCGCGGTGAGCGACTGGTGCTCGTAGAAGCGATCCTTGAAGGCGAGCACCGCCTCGACAGGCAGTTCGTGGTCGGGCACGCGCACGACATCGAAGACGGCTTCCTCGTCGGAGAGCACCAGTTCGGTCAGTTCGGGCGGGGCCGCTTCGGTGGCGCCCTGTCGTGAAAACAGGAAGCCGTCCGGGCTCTCGCTGACCGAAAGCCCGAACAGTTCCGTGATCGGCTCCAGCGCGGCCCGCGGCGAGCCGGGATCGCCAACCACATAGCCATGCACCACCCCCGGCGCGTGCGGCACGGCTGCCGTCGGCAGGCCGTGGTCGGAGAGGACCGCATTGATCAGGTCGCCGACGCCGGGGCTCGCGACGCGCCCGTTCAGCCAGTGCCCGCGATGCCAGTTGTCGCCGTCCGACCACAGGTCGCCGCGTATCGGAAAGGCGGGAAACGGCCGCGCGTCCCATGCCCAGAGGCAGATCTGCGCGGGGTCGACCATGCGCCCGCCATAGACGGTCGAGATCGGATTCGCGGCCGGCTCGAATCCCGGCGCCGCCGGGTCCCAGTAGCCGAGATGCGCGGCGAGAAAGCGCTGCTGAGCGATGTCGGAGCGCCCGCCGTCCGAAAAATACGGCGCGGCACTCTCGGAGGATTTCGGATCGGGAAACACGTTCGGCTGGTTCGGGCCCTTGTCCGCCGCCGGACAGCCGAGTTCCGTGAACCAGATCGGCTTGGACTGAGGCACCCACCCGGTGGGCGAGCCCGCCTCCACGCCCGCGACGCGGTCGAAATGCTGGTTCGACCACCAGCCGTTCAGATCCTTGTACCGGTACACCCAGGGCTTGCCGTACGCGCCGTCGGTGATCGGCGTGCGCGTACGCGCCGCCCTGTCGGCATCCGAAGCGTAGTACCAGTCGAACCCTTCGCCGCCAGCGATCGCCGCGCGTAGTCCTTCCGGATCGTAAGGATCGGCGAACCCGTCGGGATTGCCGCCGGCATAGTCGGCGTCGCGCCAGTCCGACAGCGGCATGTAATTGTCGACGCCGACCGCGTCGATGTCGTCATGCGCCCAGAGCGCGTCAAGATGGAAAAGCACATCGCCGCTTCCGTCAGCCGGCTGGTGGCCGAAATACTCGCTCCAGTCGGCGCCGTAGGTGATCTTGGTGTCCGGCCCGACGATGGCGCGCACTTCTGCCGCGAGATCGCACAGCGCCTCGACGAAGGGAAACGCGCCGCCGTCGTCGCGCAGCGTGGTCACCCCGCGCATTTCCGTGCCGATCAGGAAGACGTCGACGCCGCCCGCTGCTTCCGCCAGCCTGGCGAAATGCAGCACGAAACGTCGAAAGCCCCAGTCGTCGGAATCGCCGGTGAAGTTGATCGTGTCGTCCGCTGCCGAGAAGTCGGCGGGCACAGCTGCGCCGAGAAAGGCCTCGATCTGCGTGCGCGCATCGGCCGTCTTGTCCGCGCTGCCCGGCCTGCCCGGCGCCGGGTCGCAGGTGATACGGCCGCGCCATGGATAAGACGCCTGGGCGGCACCGCCGTAGGGGTCGGGCAGCGCGTTGTCACCCGGCACATCCATCATCACGAACGGATAGAACGCGACCCTGAGGCCGCGCGCCCTGATCTCGGCGATGGCGTCGATCACGCTGCGATCCGACGGTGTGCCGCCATAGGCCGCACCGCCGTCATGCGTGGAAACCACGGACGCCTCGGCCCGGCCGATGCCCGACACCACCCATGGCTGCGAATATCCCTCGGCGTCACTGGCAGTCACCATCGGCCGGATTCGGCAATGGCCGGCGCGCAAATCGTCGCCGAACCAGCTCGCCACCAGCGCAATCTGCTCGAGGTTGGGGCATACCATCTGAAGTTCGTCGAGCGATGCTGCGAAGTCGGTGCCGGCATGCAGCACGTGCCGGTTCAGCGCCTCAGCATCGCCCGGCCGCGCCGTCAGCGTTGCCGGCGCAGGCGACAGGCCGAACTCGGTGGCGCCGGGGATCAGCGCGACGGCACGCACCGAAGCTGCCAGGCCGCCGACCGGCCGAAGCACCTCGAACTGGAACTGCGGAATGCGGTTGCCGTAGGCGCCGAGCGCAAAGCGCTCGATCACCACATAGGCGATGCCGCGATAGGCCGGCGCGTTGTCCGCGCCCTGCCTCGCCTCGACCAGCGGATCGGGCGCCTGGTCCTCGGCGCCCGTGTGGACGCGGATCTCCAACGTTTCGCGGTCGAGCTCCTTGCCGTCCGCCCACACGCGCCGGATGCCGGCAATCGGTCCCTCGCAGAGCGCGAAGGCAACATTGGCGAAATAGCTGTACTCGCTAACGCGCGGCCCGCCCTTGCCGCCCTGGCGCGTCGTCCTCCGCGTTTCCTCGAAGCGCGTCGCCCAGATCAGCAAGCCGCCCAGGCGCGCCTCGCCGTAGAGCCGCGGGATCGCCGCGCCCTCCTCGGCCGCGAACGGGCGCGCTCCCGTCAGTCGTGGCCCCTCGATGCGTCGCGTACCTTCGATCAGCGCGCGGTCGATGGCGTATCCACCGATCGCGCCAAGCGCTCCCCCGATGATGCTGCCGACCGGGCCGAGCAGGCCGCCGATCGCTGCACCCGCCGCCCGCAGCACGAGTGTCGCCATGAAAAACTCCGGTCGAGAGGTCAGGGATCGGGAAAGGCGAAGGCACCGGCGATGCGCCGGCGCCATTGCGGCACCAGCGCCGAGCAAACGACGCTCGCACCGTGGTAGGCGTGCACGAAGCGTTCCGGCGAAACCAGGATGCCGGCGTGCTTGGCCGGCAGGCCGCGCTTCCAGCGGAACAGCAGCAGGTCGCCCGGCATCATCTCGCCGGCCTGCTTCTCGCGGCAATGCCGCCGCGCCGCTTCGAGAAAGCGTTCCGCGCCGCCAGCTTCCGCCCAGTCGGGCGCATAGGCGCCCGGCTGTTCGGGCAATCGCCCATAGATCGCGGACCAGACGCCGAGCAGCACGCCGAGACAGTCGCAGCCGACGCCCTTCGTGCGGCCCTGATGGCGGTAGGGCGTGCCGACCCACGATAGCGCCTCGGCGAGGACCAGGTCGGTGACCCGGCGTTCAAGGTTCACGGCACCAGCGGCGCGCCGTCGAACACGCCCTCCTCCGACACATAGGCGTAGGCGGCGTCGTTGCCGGGCAGATGCGGAAAGCCGCGAAAATTCTCGGCGTTCGCGAATTTTTGCCTGCAGGTGGCAAAGCTCTTGTCGCAACCGGAGACGACGGAAAAGGCGTCGCCCTCCTGCGGCGCTGCCCCATGCTCCCGCCACAGCACGAGCAGGTCGTCGCCGCCCTGCCGGCGATGCTCGACGATCCGCACCTTGCTGCCGGCTTCTGCGCCGTCGGACCAAGTCAGCACGCCGTTGGAGAGCCATCCCGGCGCGAACGCGCCGAGCCCGCTCGCCACGATCGTGTCGGGAGCGACCACGGCAGCCACGGCGCCCGCGCCCACATGCGCCGGTCCGCTCAGCGCAAAGCCGCAGCGGCCGTCGCCCAGTTCGGCGTCGCAGTGGCGGCGCAGGTAGCGTCCGGAAGGCTGGTCGAGCGCATGTTTCTGGCCTTCCAGTTCGGCGACGAAGCGGCCGTCGCTGCGGGTCGTGCGGCCGATCGTTGCGGTGCGCAGCAACGCGAAATCAGTCGGCTGACGCCAGTTGACCAGGAAAGTCTCGACCGTCGCGCCGTCATAGAGGCCGGCCGCCACGTCGTCCGGGTCGATGCCGCTCGACGACAGCGCACCCTCGACGTCGACGGTATCGACGCCGAAGCCCAGCGTTTCGCGCGCCTCGCTGGCGGAAAATCCCGAGCCCGGCTCCAGCGCCGTGCCGTCGACGGTAAGCGGCGAATCGTGGTCGGTGAAACCGCTGACAGCTCCGTCGCGGCGCGTCAGCCGCCAGCCGAAGCACAGTGTCGTGACCTCGCGGCCGAGATGCGCGGAAAGGCCTGCCGGATAGCTCACAGCAACACCTCGATCAGCGGGATGGTGGGGATCTGCCCGGCCTTGAACGCGGTCAGGCTGAGCGACAGCCGCTCGCCGTCAAAGCGCACCGGCACGTCGAATTCGTAGCCGGCCGCCACCGACGCATCGGCCGGCGGCGTCGCGCCCGTCTCGAACACGACCTCGCCTGTCTCGGCATCGAACGCGAAGGCGCCCGGCTCGACTTCGATGGCGTCGATCGACACGCGCAATGTGCCGGCCGACAGAAGCGCGATCGGCCGCACATAGGCGTCCTCGCCGGCGCCATAGGTCTTCGTGAGCAGGAAGCGACGGTTCGCACCGTCGCCGGTCCCCAGCGCCTGGTCGGCCGGGGTCGCCGCATCCCCCGGCGGGCAGGATTTGTGGTCGAACGGGTCGCGGAAGCGGAAGGCATGCAGCGAGCCGCGCCGCGCCTCGAAGAAGGCCAGCACCGTGTGGATGTCGGCCAGCGAGCGCACACCCGTACCGGCATCGTAGCGCCGGCGCGAATGCGCAAGCCGCGCATTGCGGCGCTCGCGTCCCGAGGTCAGCGCGACGATCTCGTTGCGCCGTTCCGGTCCACCGGTCGCGCCGAACGAGATCGCCGTCGGAAACACCACGTCGTGGAAATGCGAGAAATCGGCCAATCCCGCCTCCTTAGAACGTCCGGGCGCCGCGCGAGACCGCGCGTGCCAGCATGCCGGAGATCTGCGCCTCCGATTTGCGGAAGGAGGCTGCGTCGGGCGTCGACACGTTGAACACCACGCTGACGCCACCGCCGCCTCCGGCAGCAACGCCCAGCCGTCCGTCGGCGCCGCGCCGCAGCGGCAGGATCGCCTCCGCATCAGCCTCGCCCATCACGCCGAGGTCGCGGCCGACCGGAAAATAGCTCGGCGCCGACACGACGCCGCCGGCGGCGAAGGGCGTCACATGACCGGGCACCCCGCCCCGAGCAAACGGTACGAGGTTGGCGAGCCCGCCAACCAAGCCGGAAAACATCGATCCGGCCAGTCCCTGGAGCGGCTGTAGGCCCTGCGCCAGCGCCATGCCGGCAAGGTTCAACCCGACGCGCCGCAGCACGTCCTCGAGGTCCTTGCCGCCGAGTGCGGCGCTCTTCAGCGCGCCGGTGAGCTGCCGGCCAAAACTGTCGGACAGTTTCGCCAGATCCTCCAACGCCGCCCGGAACGGCGTCGTATCGGCCGTGATCTCCACCGGCACTTCGGTTGCCATCTTTTTTCTCCGTGAAATTCGATTCGGCGAACAGACCGGGCTACAGGTCGTCGCCGTGGCGATCAGGAAACGCGCGCATCAGCGCCGCGAGTTCGTCGCGCGCCGGCGCCGCGCCACGCGCCGGAAACAGCACGCTTGCAGCGCGGTCCAGTTCGCGCGGCGTCATCGCCCAGAAGGCTTGCGGTGAAAGCCGCAGCAGCCCGAACCCCGCCGCCATCATGGCGTCCCAGGGAAAGGCGGGCACCGCATCCGCTGCGGCGTTCAGGGGTTTGGCGGTTCGCCGTCGGTCGAAGCGGCCCCGAACGTCGCGGTCAAGAGGTCGGCGACGATCGCCGCGAAGCCCGCTACGCCGTTTTCCGTCCGCATCGTGCTCACCTCGTCGTCGCTCACAGCATTGCCGCCGCCGCGCAGGCCTGCACCGATCACGCGCACCATGTCGGTGGCCGACAGCCGTCCGCTCGAAAACCGCTGCACGAGCGCGGCAAGATCCTCGGCGGCGAATGCCGCCTCCAGCTCGGCCAGCGCGCCCAGCGTCAGGCAAAGCCGGAAACTACGCCCGTCGAGTTCGGCCTCGACCTCGCCGCGCCTGCGGTTCGCGGCCATCAGGCGGCCGCAAAGCTGATTGCGCCGGCCGATTCCAGCGCGATGTCGAAGGCGACCTCGCCGTCGTGGTTGCCCGAATATTCGAGCGCGGTCACCTGGAACGGTCCTTCGATCGTGCCGAAGCTCGGGATGACGACCTGCCAGTCGACGATCGCCGCGTCGAAGAAGCGGTTGCGGATCGATGCGTCGGACGCCTGGTCCTTGAAGATGCCCGAGCCGCTGAGCGAAGCCCGCTGCACGCCGGCGCCGGCCAGAAGCTCGCGCCAGCGGCCGACAGATTCGGAATCAGTGATGTCGACCGCCTCGCTGTTGAAGGCAAGCCGCCTGGCACGCAGCCCGGCGACGGTGACGAAATTGCCCAGACCGGTGGTGTCGATCTTGAGCAGAAGGTCCTTGCCCTTCTGTGCGACCATTTTGCTGGCCTCCTGGTGCTTCGAGGTGATGGAACTAAGAATATCTGGGCCTGGGCCAACGCCGCCGATTGGCGAAACCGGCCAACACCGCCGATCTCCCTCCCTGAGGGGGAGATGTCCGGCAGGACAGAGGGGGTGCGAAGGAACGCGAGCGTTCTTCGGAACCCAACTGCTACCCCACCGGCTCAGTCACGGCACGAAACCGCAGCAGCCCGTGATAGACGGCGAGATCCTCGTCCAGCCGCGCCTCGGCGAACTCTAGGCGCAAATTGACCAGCTGATGCTCGTCGAGCGCCAGCGGCTGGTCGTGCAGCACGGCCTGCGCACGCTCCATGATCGCCAGCGTTTCCGCCTTGCCCTTGGCCTTCGACCACACATGCAGCGTAAAAAGCTGTTCGGCGCCGCTCTCGGTGCCCGTGCTCCAGTCATAGACGGAAGTCCGGCCGAAGGTGATGTAGGGAAACGCGGTGTTGGCCGGCGCATGGTCGAAGATCTTTGCGCCGCCCAGCAGTCCGGTCAGTTCGCCGTCCGCGCCAAGCGCGGCAAAGATCGCGGCCTGCAGCTCAGTCGTCGCGGCCGCCATCGGGCTCTCCCGTCTCCAGCGCAGTGCGCGCCGACGTCCTGTTCGGTCTCGGCGCCGATCGTTCCTCGCCAGCGTAGCGACCTTCGGCGGCCTCTGCCAGCGCATGCGCCGTACCGCGCAGCGCCCGCACCAGCCCGTCGATCGTCAACGTCATCGCCAGCTTCATGTCGTCACCTCGCGCGTGGCGCAGACCAGGTACCGCCCGCTCTCGTCGGGATCACGCACGGTGGCGATCTCGAAGACGCGGGTGTCATAGGCGAAGCGCATGCCGGCCAACACATCGGCGCGGTGGCGGATGGTGACGCGGTGCGTCGTGGTCTCGATCGTCTGGGCCGCGCCGAACACGCTTGCCGCGGAAACGGACACGAGCCGGCCGAACAAGGTGGCGATTTCCACCCAGTCCTCGGCATGGCCGCCCAGCCCGTCCGGCACCGGAATACACTGCTCCAGCGCAAGCTCGTGCGACAGCGCACCCGGATCGTAGAAAATCTTCGCGGTCACAGGCGGCGCTCCCGATAGCCCGAGATCATGCGGTCGTAGCCGGCCGGATAGGAGACCGGCTGGTCGTCGGCGCCATGGCTGGCGCGGAACTCGTACCAGTGCGCGACCAGCATCAGCAGCGCCCGCTTCAGCCCGTCCGGCACGTCGGTGCCGGCCTCGCCATATCCTGCGGAAAAGTCGATTTCGATGCCGTTCATGATCCGCAGCGCCGCCGGCTGCGTGTTGAAATGGATGCGCCCCGGCCGAGAGAGCAGGTCGACCTCGTAGCCCGCCGGATCGACCAGCGAGGCCTCGCCCTCGCTGCCATAGGCGGTCACCGAAAGCACCTCGCGCAGCGGATGGCGTGAAAGCGGCACGGTGCCGCTGCGCGGCAGCCGATCGAGCACCAGGCGCCAGGCCTGCTCGATCATGGCGATACCGGTCGCCCGCTCGACTTCTTCCCGCGCGGCCCGAATTAGGCCGTCGAGAAGAGCATCTTCGCTTGAGTGGGAGAGACGGAGGTGCGCCTTCACCTCGGCTAGCGTCACCGGTTCGGCCGCAGGGCCGACGGTCCTGACAAGGGTCATGCCGTTCATCCATCTGTCGAAAAAAGGGAGCGGCCCCGGCGGGAGGGGGCACCGGGGCCGCATCGGCACGTCGTTTCGCTCCGGCGGGAGGGGTGGCCTGCCGGGTCGAAGAGGCTGCTCGATAGTTCGCCCTGCCAGGACCGGCAGCGGAGACAAACCGCGTCAGGTGGCCGGCGGGGTGGAACTAGCGAGTGCCTCTCAGCTCGTGCCGAATTTCAACAGCTTGATCGCGTCGAAGTCCTGCACCCCGCCGCCGACGCGCTTGGTGGTGTAGAACAGCACGTAGGGCTTGGCGGAGTACGGGTCGCGCAGCACGGTGACGCCGGCACGGTCCACCACCAGGTAGCCGCGGCCGAAGTCGCCGAAGGCGATCGCCGTCTCGTCGGTGCCGATGTCCGGCATGTCCTCGGCCTCCACCAGCGGGAAGCCCATCAGCATGGCCCGCTGGCCGGGAGCGGCTGGCGGCTGCCAAAGATAGTTGCCGTCGGCGTCCTTGAACTTGCGGATGGCTGCCTGGGTCTTGCGGTTCATCACCCAGTTGGCGTTCTGGCGATAGCCCGCCTTCAGCGCGTAGATCACGTCGATCAGCTTGTCGGATGGGTTGCTCGCCGCGAAGGCGCCGGCCACCCCGGTGGCGATATAGCCGAGCTTCTCCCAGGCCCAGCTTGCCTCCGCGATCTGGTCGTAGTCGAGGAAGCCGCGCGGCTTGTTGGTGCCGTCGCCGGCCACGAAGGCCGCGCCTTCCTGCTGGGCGAAGGCCGCTTCCACCTCGCCGGCGATCCACTGGTCGAGGTCGACGATCGTGTCCTCCAGCAGCGCGCCGGTCGCCGCCGGCATGGCGTAGAGCTCGGCCGTGGGGAACAGGAGTTCGTCGAGCGTCGGCGTGTTGGTCTGGGTGCGCGAAGCGGTCTCGCCGACCCAGCCGACGGCAAAGCCGTTGGTGGCGAACGGCTTCTTCAAGACGCTCGCCGAAACCTGCCGCACAGAGGCGATCGCGCGGATCGGCGACAGCGCCGCCAGCCGCTTGCCGATTTCCGCTTCCGTCTCGACCGGTACGGTATAGCCACCGTCCGGACCGGAAGCGATCGACATCGCCTTGGTGTCGAGCGCCCGGATCGGGCGGTCGTCCCCGTGGCGCATGTAGGCCTCGAACGCCGCCTTGTGTTCGCTCGGCTCGGCGCGCTCGCGGCCGAGGCCCGGCCGCAACTTCTTCAGCTCCAGGCGGTCGAGAAGCCGCTTCTGCTCGTCGAGCGCCCGCGAGATGCGGTCGACCTTCTCGCTGGTCAGCACGTCGGCGCCGCCGCGCCGCTCCAACTGCGCCAGGCGCTGATCGTTGCCCTCCTTGAAGGCTTCGAAGGTGGTCATGAACTCGTCGAACGCCTCGGAGACGTTCTGCAGGTCGGCGGGCGCGGACTTCTGTTCCGGCGCGCGCGGGTCGGTCATGTCGCTCATGTCGACTGTCCTCATCGATTGATCGTGGATATGGCCGCGCGGATGCGCTCCGCGAGGCCGGTCAGGGAGCCAGGCGCGGCGTCCCGCGCGCGCAGCAGGCTGGCGTAGCCATCGGCGATCACCGCCTTGGCCTCGCCGCGTGTCAGCCCGGCGTCCCGCCTGAGCCAGGTCTCGAACTCGCGCACCGTCGGCAGCCTTCTGCGGCCCTTTACGGTCTCGACACGCGCGCCGGGCAGCATCGGGAAGGTCACCACCGAGATTTCCCAGAGGTCGGCTTCGCGGATGCGACGGATGCCGGTCCCGGCATCGCGCGAAGCTCGCACCGCGCGAAAGCCGATAGACAGGCCATCGAGCGCGCCGCCGCGCATCAGCGCCAGCACTTCTCGCGCCCGAGCCACGTCAGTCGCGAGCCTGCCGCGCACGAAAAGCCCGCGCGAATCCTCGCGCACCTCGCTCCAGGTGCCGATCGGCTCGCCCGGATCGTGCTGGAACAGCATGCGGATGCCGGCCGCGCCGCGGGCTGCGATGGAGCGCGCAAAGGCGCCCGCCTCCACCACGTCCTTGGCCAGGTCGACGGCGCCGAACAGGCTGGCGTAGCCCGAGAAGGTGCCGTCGGCGGCGACGGCGTCGAGGTTCAGGCCGGCGAATTTGTGCTCCGCCCGGCCCGCGAAGGTTTCAGCGTTCATCGGCATTCCCATGTTTGCTCGAAAGCTGGATCGCCGGCAGGCGCCGGCGCGAAAACGCGCGCATCAAAAAGCCCAGAGCCCACCAGGCGCAGAGGCTCGCAGCGGCCGCACCGACCAGCAGCGTCTCGGCCGGCCCGATCGCGTCGGCGATGCCCAGCTCGGAGGCGATCTTCACGCCCGCCGCGCCTCCGAACACCAGCCCGCAGGCGACGCCCACGGCAAATCGCACCGCGGCCTCGCGCCGGCTCGCCGGCAGGATGTAGGCCAGCGAGATCGCCGAGCCGGCAACCGCGCCCACGCCCTTCGCCGCCCAAAGCAGGGCGTCCTCGTTCAATACGGTCATGCTGTCTCCGATGGTTCGCGGCGGGCTTCGTGCTCAGGAACCCGCCGCGGCACGGCGCGTCACCGGGGACACGCGGGGTCCGTCAGCTGCGGGGTCCGTAGCCCACGGCCTGGCGCTTCTCGTCCTCGGTGATGAAGCCCGCTTCGCCGACTCGCTTCCACAGCGCGTCGCGCTCGGCCGCCAGCCCGTCGATCTGGTCGGCGTCGTACCAGAGGCGCAGGCTTTCGTCGAACAGCGGCGAGAGCCAGGCGGAAAACTCCTTGGCGGTGCGCGCCACCAGCGGCAGCACGGTCAGCCGGTAGAAGGAGCGGTTCGCCTCCTGGTAGTTCGAGTAGGTGGCGTCGCCCGGAATGCCGAGCAGCATCGGCGGCACCCCGAAGGCCAGCGCGATATCGCGGCTCGCGGAGTGCTTCGCCTCCAGAAAATCCATGTCCTTCGGCGAAAGGCTCATCGCCTTCCAGTCGAGCCCGCCTTCCAGAAGCAGCGGCCGCCCAGCGCGCGCGGCACCCGAATAGCCCTGCTCCAGTTCGGCCTTCAGCCGGTCGAACTGCTCCTCGGTCAGGTTGCCGCCGTCCTTCGGCGCATAGACCAGCGCGCCGGAAGGCCGCGCCGAATTGTCGAGCAGCGCCTTGTTCCACCGCCCCGCTGCATTGTGGATGTCGAGTGCGGCGGCCGCCGCCTCCAGCGGTGCGAAGCCGTAATGGTCGTCGAGCGGGTGGAACAGCGCCATGTGCAGCGCCGCTCCCTCCGGCGGGGCGCCGAGCGGAACAGTCCGCTTCGCCGTCCCGGCCCTGTAGGCCAACGCCGCCGGCCAGCCGTCGGCGTCTGTCTCGACGCTCACCCGGTCCGGCCGCAGCAGGTGCAGCTCGCGTGTCCCGGCGTCGATCAGCTCGACATAGGCGTTGCCCGAGATCAGCAGGTGGCCGTAGAGCGCCTCGAGGAAGATGCTGCCCGCCTGGCGCTGGTTCGGCCGCGCCAGGAGGTCGAGCAGCGGATGCGTGGCAAGCTCGGCCTCGCCGTCAAAGGCGAGCCACGGCACGGCCGCCGCCGCCTCGGCGATCAGCCGCACCGAGCGGTGCGCGATCGGATTGCGCATAAAACCTTCGCGGGCGAGCCCGGCATAGTCGCGCCGCGACCAGCGCGCCTCGCCCGCCGCGTGCAGCGCCACGAAGCCGAAGCCGCCGGCGTCCTTGCGTTCGGGCGCGCGCGGCACCGCCGCCGGCCTGCTCCAGGGCCAGTTCCAGATCATGCGTGAATTACCTTGATTTGCGTGGTCCGGCGGTCAGCCGGTCACTTTCGCCAGGGATGCGACGATGTCGCTCGTCGGCAGGATCAGCCGCCGTTCCATGCCGGCGGTCTCGCGAAACTCGTACTTCTTGTAGAACCGCATCGCATCGTCATCGATGGCGTGGACCACGACACCGCGGAACGCCACCAGTTGCGCGGCCGAAGCCACGCTCAGCAGCGCATTGCGCAACAGTGCCGCGCCAAGTCCCCTGCCCTGATGGTCCTGCGAAACCGCCAGCCGCGCGAGCACGGCGACGGGAAGCTCCGCCGGCGCCCGCGAACCCTTGACGGAGCGCGGGACATCGTTGCGATGGATCATGCCGGCGCAGATCGCATGATAGCCGACGACGCGGAACGCCTCGTCGGCGATCACGAAGGTGCGCGTATAGCCTTGGCCCTGGTTGTACAGGGCCATGTCCTTCAGCCAGTCGTCGAGGGCAGGCTTGCCGGTCGAAAAGTCGGCCAACACATGGTTATCGGAAATCGGAACCGGTTTCCGATAACCCACGGTTCAGTCCATCCATTCGACCCGGTGCTCGAAGAGGCGGACCAGGCGATCGCGCGCCACGCCGGGCGCCGCCAGCATCTCGTTGACCTCGTCGAAGACCTCGGCGGACACGCCGATGAACCGCTGATCGAGGAGTTCCTCCTGAGCCGAGTACACCGAAGCCTCCGTCATGAACGCGGTTATGCTCTTGCCGCACACCTCCGCGGCGCGCGCGATCAGGTCGTGCGCCTCCGGGTCGATGCGCAGGTTCACGATCTTGGTCTTCTTCGACGCGGACATCTCATTCTCCATCAGCGATTGGCCGCTGAAGTGGTTCGTGCAAGCTCCCATATAGGAAGCGTATGCACGATGTAAACACAGAAGTGTGTGGGCAACGTAAATACGCCCGACAGCTCCCGTTGTAAATAGCGAAGCGGGCCTGCGAGTTCCATGGCCCGCCCCGTCCCTACAAATCCCGCACGCGCGGCATCCCACCCGCCTTCGGCATCAGCTCGCCGACGGCCCAGACCAGCGCGTCGAGCCGGTCCGGCGAGCGGCCGCCGGAAAGTCCGTCCGGGCCGAAGTCGCACATCTCGTCCTCCAGCTCGGCGAAGCGCGCCGCATGCCGCACCCGGCCCTGCGCGTAGAGTGCCGCCACCGGTTCGGCGCGCAGCCACTTGCCGCGCCGCGCCCGCACCGCCTTCACCGGCACGGCCGGATCGGCGGCGCGGATCACCGCGCCCACCATGTCGCCGCCCTGGTTCACCTCCGCCACGATGCAGTCGGCTTCCAGCCGGTGGTAAAGCTCCACCACGCGGCCCGCCCATTCCAGCGGCTTTGCGCCGCGCACTGAGGCGTCCGCCAGCACCACCACGTCGCCCGTGCCGGTGAGCCCGGCGGCGACGATGCCGCAGGCGTCCGATGTTTTTCGCGCACTCGCCGGCGGGTCGACCGCCACCACGATGCGGCCGAGCTCCGGCACTTTTTCCAGTAGCGCCGCCTCGAGTGCTGCGCGCGACCACAGCGCGTCGGCGCGATCCTCGATCAGCTCGCCGTCCAGTTCCTGCCGGCCGAGCCGCGTGCCGGCATAGCGGGCGCGCACGGCCTCCAGAAAGCCTGGCGCCAGGTTTTCAGCGTTGTCCTCGGTGCGCATGCGGGTCAGCCGCACGCGGCTGTCCGCCAGCAGCCGCTTCACCAGCGCGATCGGCCGCGGCGTCGTCGTGATCAGCTGGCGCGGCCGCTCCCCCAGCCGCAGCCCGAACTGCAGCATGTCGAAGCAGGCGTCTGGGTGCTTCCACTTCGCCAGCTCGTCGCACCACGCCGCCTCGAACTGCGGCCCGCGCAGGCTGTCCGGGTCCTCCGAGGAGAACGCATAGGCCACCGCCCCGTTCTCCCACAGAAGCCGCCGGCGCGTCGGCTCGAAGCGCGGCCGTTCCCCGCGCGCGATCGTCGCGATGCCGGAAATGCCGTCGATCATCACCTCGCGCACGTCGCCGAGCGTCTCGCCGACCAGCGCGATGCGCCCGTATTTCCAATTCGCGAATGGCGCATGGCCGTTCACCAGCGCATTCACCCATTCGGCACCGAGGCGCGTCTTGCCGGCGCCGCGCCCGCCCATCACCAGCCAAAGGTCCGGCTGCGCCGGCCCCGGCAGATACTGGTTTGGAAGCGCCTGGCCGATCCACCCGGCCAGCAGGCGTTCAGCCTCCTCCCCCGTCATGTTCGCCGCGGCCCAGCCGTTCTGCATGGCAGCGAGCGAGTTCCACGATCCGGGCGTCGACCCGGGCGAGCAGTCGGGCGAATTCGTCATCGCTTCTCGTTTTTTCGTTGGCCTCGTCGCCTTTCGGCGCTCGGCGGAACTGTTCGGTGCGCTCGACGATGCGTATCATCGACAGCACCGCATCGATGCGCGCCTTGTCGACCTTTCCGGCCCGGGCTTCGGCCAGGATTTCCTCGACCTCGTCGACCAGAAAGGCTTCGGCAGGCTCGCCGGCGCCGGGCGCCGGCCTTTTTGACTCCATCAGATCCATCAGTGCCGCGGACCCCGCCAGGGCCGTAGCGACCGGCGCACTTTCGTCGCGCGCTGCGGCCGGGAAAAAGTCGTCCCGCGCCTTGCCGCGGGCAGCATCCGGATTGTCCCGCACGATGCGAGCCTCCGCTGCGGCCCGCGCTTCCTCCGCCATTTTGCGGGGCGAAAAATCCCGCTTGGCCCAATTGTCGCGGCCGGCGCGCTCGCGGATCGTGGAGACATGCATGCCCGAAACTGCCGCAAGCCGCATGAAGGTCGGGCTCTCGCCCTCCCGCAATGCGCGCAGGGCCTCCCATCTCGCCTCGCCAAGGGGCCGAGCCATCGCCGCTCCAAAAATTTTCGCTGTGCTGGAAAAAACCGTCGGGAGCGCCACACCGGCGCCACTCACACTTTTCCGACGATAGCCAGAACCTACAGGACCACCGTCACGGTGTCAAGGATTTTTTCCCTAAGAATCAGAACTGCCTTGGCTTCGTGGTGCGCCCTACAGCCGGGCGACTCTCAAAATGACGACTACGGCGCCAAACGACTCGGCTAGGCTTGCATGTCCGCCTAGCCAATGCTGTGAGGACTTTCACTACTTTTCGTAGTCGATGTAAGGTTCTCTCCCACCTTGTGGCCGCCTATATATTTCGAGCGATGCGGAGACCGGAATGCGCTTCAGATTAGTATATGAAGGTGAGCTGAGATCAAATCAAAGAGACAGGTTTGATAAAGAGCCAAATGCTATGTCCGAACATAAGCAAGCAATACGAAAAGTTTTTCACGAACAGCTCAAGCACCTTTGGAAGACGAATTGGTTTCTTAGCACGCACAGGGTCTTCCCATCCGATTACGGAGTTAATTGGTCGGCTTCTGAAGTTGGTGCACGTTGGGCGCCAGAAGAAAGCGAAATGATTCCACTACTTGAAGCGGTCGCGTTCAATTATCAAGAAAATGGATATCGGTTCGTTCCGCTTGTTCGCAAAGATTGGCGGATAAAGTGCTCCTTAGATATTCTATTTCTCCGGCATGACCCACCTGGTAGTGTAGTGCATGCCGGCGACCTTGATAATAGAATTAAGACACTCATCGATGCGTTGAGAAAACCTCAAGGACCTATAGAGCTGAGAGGAAACGAGAAGCCTGCCGAGGGAGAAGATCCTTTTTTTTGCCTTTTGGAGGATGATAAGCTGATTACCGGACTTGTGACCTGCCACTGAGTTTTTCCTCCACCTGGAGTTAGAGTCCGGCCTTCGATTGCTCCGGTCCCATTCTCTGGACCGCCGGAAGGTAGAGTTTCCCGGCCTTTTGCTCCGGTCCCATTCTCTGGACCGCCGGAAGGTAGAGTTTCCCGGCCTTTTCACGATGGCGGGCTGGTGGCGCCATCGTGATTGAGCAACGAGATCGGCACCTTGTGCCCGATCGCCCCATGTGGG